>WNGR01009730.1_pt1 | contig 11323 bp, 8 predicted proteins | sample 5407581 | NCBI WGS metagenome assembly WNGR01 (sample SAMN13153383, study PRJNA577476) | soil metagenome | isolation source: 80 cm soil or saprolite under Garry oak tree replicate 2 | place: USA:California | collected 2016-06-15 | reverse complement strand
GGAGCAGAGCATCCAGGGAATGCAGAATATCCAGCAGATAACCTCGTACTCGAATCAAAACTCGTCGATTATCGTGGTTCAGTATAACTTTGGCATCGATCTCAATCAGGCGGCCCAGCAAATTACGCAGCAGATGAGCAGCGTGCAGGGCAATCTGCCATCGGGTGTGTCGACTCCGCAGGTGCGGACATTCGACGTTAGCAGCCTGCCGGTGATTCAGGTGGCGGTTACAGCCAACGAGGATCAGGCTACGCTGGCCGCCGACCTGCAGAAGCAGGTGGTGCCGGTTCTCAGCAGCATTAACGGCGTGGCTCAGGTGAATGTTACCGGTGTGCGCAACCAGGTGGTGACGATCACGCTTGACCTGGCGAAGATGCAGGCGAACAAGATAAGCCTGACAGCCTTGCAGGGCGCGCTGCAGGCCAATAATGTGACCTTGCCCGCGGGCCAGGTGACAAATAACGGCCAGACATTCACGATCAGCGTGGGCAACACGTTCAATTCGCTGAGTGACCTGCAAAACCTCGTCGTGGGCGAGAAGAGCAACTGCCCTCAGGCAAGCGCGAGCACGAGTACTGCCGCCCCCGCTGCCGCCCCCGCTGCCGCTGCCTGTAAAGTCGCGCCAACTCCGGTCAAGTTGGGCGATGTAGCCACGGTTGCGCAAACCCTGGCTCCCTCGACCTCGTTGACTCGTACAAACGGCCAGCCCAGCCTGGGCGTCTCGATTACCCGAACCAACAGCGGAAATACCGTCTCGATCTCGCAGGCGGTCAACCAGGATATCAGCGCGATGCAGAATCAACTGGGCCATGGCGCTAAAATCACCGTGGTCTCCGACCAGGCTCCCACGATCAGCAGCGCGGTCGGCGGCCTGGTGGATGAAGGTCTGATCGGAGCCGGCTTTGCCATTCTGGTTATCCTACTTTTCCTCTTCTCGATCCGTTCAACGCTGGTCACGGCGATCTCAATCCCGCTCTCGATCGTCATCGCGCTGATTGCCCTCTGGGCGGGAGGTCTGACGCTCAACCTCTTTACCCTGGGCGGCCTGACCATCGCCATTGGGCGCGTGGTCGATGACTCGATCGTGGTGCTGGAGAACATCTATCGCCATTTGAGCTACGGCGAGGAGAAACGCGTGGCCATTCCTGCCGCGGTGCGCGAGGTAGCAGGGGCGGTGACAGCCTCCACGCTGACCACGGTGGTGGTGTTCCTGCCCATCGCTTTTACCGGCGGCCTGGTTGGCCAGGTCTTCGGGCCGTTCTCCATCACGGTGACCGTCGCTCTACTGGCCTCGCTCTTTGTGGCCCTGACGATCATCCCGGTGCTGGCCTACTGGTTCCTCAAAGCTCCGAAGATCAAAGTGGGCGCGAAGCAAGCGCAGGACCCACGCGAGAAGCGGACCATGCTGGAGCGCGGCTATGTGCCGCTGGTGCGCTGGGTCACCGGGCATAAAGCGATTTCGCTGATCGTGGCCTTTGTGCTCTTCGCCGGTTCACTTTCATTGATCCCGCGCCTCGGCACAAATTTCTTCAATTCGTCTCAGCAGAATACCTACTCGATCAGCCAGACCTTACCCGTGGGCACAAGCCTGGATGTGACCAGCAAGGATGCTCAACAAGTCGAGAATGTGTTGAGGAACATGCCGCAGATCCAACACTACCAGGTTACAATTGGTTCCGCAGGCGGATTTGGCTCGCTGCGGGGCGCCAGCGGCAACTCCAACGTCGCGGCGTTCTCGATTGCTACCGATCCCAACGCCGACCAGATCGCCTTCCAGCAGGAATTGCAGAATCACCTGAATGCGTTGACTGGTGCTGGTACGTTGCAGTTCTCAGGCAGCTCAAGTGAATTCAATAGCTCTAATATAGCGGTCAATGTCCAGGCCCAGGACCAGGCGGCGCTCGCGCAGGTCACGCAGCAGGTCACGAATGCTGTCTCGACGGTCTCCAATGTTAGCAATGTCAGCAACAACCTGGTCGGCGCATCACCGCTGATCAATGTGCAGGTCGACCCGGCGAAGGCGGCTCTGCATGGCCTGACCGCCACGCAGGTGGGCCAGCTCGTGCGCGAGGTCTATACAGGTACGACGGTTACCACAGCGAACTTCAACGGCCAGCAGGAAAACGTTAACCTGCAACTGGGGACGCCGGCTACGACGGTGACGGACATGGAAAACATGCTCCTGCCCGCTCCCACCGGTTACGTGAAGCTGAGCGATGTCGCGACGGTTACGCAGACGCTTGGTCCAACACAGATCACGCATAGCGGCGGCCAGCGCACGGCGACGGTCAGCGCCACTGCCACGAGCAACAACGTCGGTGGGGTGACGAAGGCGATACAGACGCAGCTTAACGCGCTGCACCTGCCATCCGGGGTAACTGTCACGATGGGAGGTGTGTCGCAGATGCAGTCACAGGCGTTTGGCAGCCTCGGCCTGGCTCTGCTGGTGGCGATCCTGCTGGTCTACCTGGTGATGGTGGCCGCGTTCCGCAGCATCTTGCAGCCGCTGATCCTGCTGGTCTCGATCCCCTTTGCGGCTACCGGTTCGCTGCTGTTGATGCTGGCAACACGTACTCAGCTTGGTGTGCCATCACTGATTGGCCTGCTGATGCTGGTGGGCATCGTGGTGACGAACGCCATCGTACTGCTCGACCTGATCCGCCAGTATCGCGAGCGAGGAATGGATGCATATACGGCAGTCATCGAAGGTGGCCGCCGCCGCTTGCGCCCGATCTTGATGACCGCTGTGGCGACCATCCTGGCTCTGATGCCGATGGCACTTGGACTGAACAAGGATAGCGTCTTTATCGCTGCGCCCCTGGCGATCACGGTGATCGGCGGCCTGGCCTCCTCAACGGTTTTGACCCTCTTGCTGGTGCCGACCCTCTACGTGCTGGTCGAGGGCGGCAGAGATCGAAAAAATCCTGCCAATGGAAACACGAAGCAGGTTGAGGATCAAGAGGCGAGCAAGGAGGAGGTTGTGCAGGGGGCGTGATAAGGGTGTGGTTCCTGAGCATGGTCGCCGAAGGCGACCGGAAAGATTTTTTGCAGTTTTTGCGCATGGTGCATTTCCGCAGGAAATGCACCATGCGCAAAAACTGCAAAAGGGATGCGACAGAGGCAGAGCCTCTGACAGCTTCACTCTCTACTGATGGCGGGAAGACCTACAAGCTGCTTGGATCGGGGACTGATACTACTTACACATCAGGAAAGATTGGACTTCGAACCTTCGGGACCGGAAAATTTGACAATGTCACAGCCTCTTCCAACTAAAGAGAAACTTATCCTACTCCGCTTGCCACACCTGCGCCGTGCCATCATAGCCAGCGGAAGCTATCATCTGTCCATTGGGGGACCACAGCGCCTGCCAGACTGTATTCCCGGAGCCATGACCGGTGTAGGTGTAGATTCGCCCTGCTGTCGAGGAAGACCAGATTTGCGCTGTACCGTCGTGACTGCCGGAAACAATCTTTGTATCATCAGGCGACCACGCTACCGACCAGACACGTTGTGAGTGACCGGGGTACGTGAGTAACCAGCTACCGGCAGAAGCATCCCACACCTGAGTAGTAGCATCCCAACTGCCGGAAGCAATATACGTGCCATTATGCGACCAGGCAACCGTTAAAACCTTATCGGTATGGCGTGTATATGTCACATAGGTCTGACCGGTATTAGCATTCCACACCCGGGCCGTCTTATCTTCACTGGCCGAAACAATACGCGAACCATCAGGAGACCAGGCAACCTGATGAACAGCGGCAGTATGACCAGTATAGGTTACGATTGTCTGGCCGGTCGCTGCGTTCCATACCTGTACCGTATTATCGTTTCCGGCGGAGGCGATGCGCGTTCCATCAGGGGACCAGACAACAGCATTGATATCGCTGGAGTGACCTCTATAGGTCAGATTTGTAGCTGCCGATTGAGCATTCCACACCTTCACCGTAGCATCGCTGCTACCAGATGCAACCAGTTGGCTGTTCGGCTGCCAGTCCACCGCCCAGATCCATTGTGTATGGCCTCTATAAACGACGACATTCCCACCTGTCAGAGCATCCCACACCTGCACCGTTAAATCTTGCCCACCAGTTGCAACACGGCTGCCATTGGGCGACCATGAAACAGCATTCACCTGCCCACGATGCCCACGATAGATGAAACGTGTTGTTCCAAGAGCCGTACCCGGTGGAGATGTCGGGTTGGGCTGCGTCGGAGCTTGAGTCGGTGCAGGCGTTGGCTGGCTTGTCTCTTGCGTTGTTACCGCAATGGTAGGCGTATTTTGTGTGACAGGCCCGGCGCCACCGCCTTGATGTGAAGTTTCCCACAGCACAAATGCACCGCCTGCAACGACCAGCGCGGTTATACCTGTCATACCGAGAACAAATGTGCGGCGTGAGATCCCCTGATTGACCTGCGGAATTTGCGGCGTGTAGAGCGGTGGTACAGGTGTCTCGACATAGTTTGTTGCCGGGAGCGGCGGAGGCGCTACCACATTGACCGGCATAACTACAGCAGGTGAATCAGCGGGACGCGCTAATACTGTCGGTTCCACTTGCGCCGCAATGTCTGGATGAGAGAGAGACGATGAGAGGGTCTGGATGGCCTGCTCGAAAGCATTGGCAAAGGCTTCCACATTGGCAAATCGTTGCCTCGGCTCTTTGGCAAGCGCGATCATCACAACTTGCTCAATTTCTGGCGAGATCGCCGGCACTTTCTGGCGCAGCGGCGGCGGGGCAGCGAACATCTGCTGGCTCACCACTTCAGAAAACGTACCCCGAAAAGGGCACTCGCCGGTCAGCCATTCGTAAACCACGACGCCAAGCGCATATTGATCGCTAGCAGTGACCGGCTTACCCTGAATCTGTTCGGGGGCCATGTAACTTGCCGTGCCGACGACGGGTTCCCTGCCGTCAAGCCGCGAACTTTGCGACACGGTCGCGATACCGAAATCGCTGAGCAGCAGAGCAGTGTTGGAGCTCAGCAGCATGTTTTCGGGCTTGATATCACGATGCACGATTTTACGCTCATGAGCATACAGCAGTGCCGAAGCGGCTTGTTTAACGTATGGAAGAATGCGCTGCGGCGACAACGGCATGGCTTTGGGGAAAAATTGTCGCAGTGTGCCGTTCGGCGCGTAATCCATCACGAGATACGGGGTCGAATTGTCCACCCCAAAATCCAGCACGCGCACAATATGCGGGTGAACAAGACTGGCAATTGTGCGTGCCTCATTCTGGAAATCAGCCATGGCTTCGTTGCTCAGGCGCGTCTGTAGCACCTTGATCGCAGCTTTTGTATTCAGATAGAGATGTTCGCCCAGGTAGACGTCGGCGAACCCGCCCTGCCCCAGCAGCTGTGTCAGCCGGTAGTTTCCCAACTGCTGCCCAATACGAGCACTCATGCTGACCCTCTTATCTAGCAATGCCGCACGATTTTCCAGACACCGGACTAAACAGGCTTTACTTCATTATAAATATGACGATAGATATGCTTAATCGCCTTCTCCCCCATATTCTGTCGGATCCAGGACACCAGCAAGTTCGAAGGCTTCTTTCCTTTCATAGCAGGTCCCGCAGGTGCCGCAATGTGTCTCCCCACCTTTGTAGCAACTCCAGGTATCAGCATAGGGTACCTGCAGGGCTGTACCAAGCTGGACAATTTGATGCTTGCCAAGATGCATGAAAGGGGCTTCAAGGCGCAAATTGGGATCTCCAAATCCTTCGGTCGCGATGCGTTGCATCATATCAAAGGAAGAGATGAATGCAGGACGGCAATCCGGATAAATGAAGTGGTCGCCAGCATGGACGCCTATGGCGACCACCTGAGCTTTCTCGGCGACGGCAACCGCGTATGCTACTGAGAGCATCAAGGCGTTGCGATTAGGGACGACGGTGATGGCCATCGTGGGAGCCGCGTAGTGACCGTCTGGGACGGGAATGGTATCTGTTAGCGCTGAGCCTTTGAGAAACCGGCCGAGGCTGCTGAGGTCGACGATGTCGAAGGCTACCTCAAGTCGCTTCGCGCACCGTTCGGCGTAAGCCAGCTCTTTCTTGTGGCGTTGTCCATAGTCGAAAGACAACAGATGTAATTCATAGCCCTCGGCGTGTAAAAGGTAGGCCAGGGTGATGCTATCGAGACCGCCGCTGACTATGGCAATGGCTTTTGGCATTGGGAAATATCTCCTCTGGTGATTGTCGTTCTGTACGTTCTATTATAAAGCCCAATTGCTATCCGAAATCGGGCTCTCCGTCACTTTAAGTGTGCCTGCTTGCTACGAATTCATCGACCTCGTTCGACATGGAGAGACTCCCATGTCGAACGAGGTCGATGAGGTAGCTCAGGCCGCCGGTCGCTGGCCCACGATCAGCGTGGGGATACTCCCAGGTGGGCCCGGAAGGACCTGTGTCCTGGCAAAATCGGCGGCGGCGAGCAGTTCGGCTACCTGCTCCGGATACAGTGGGTCGCCGCCAAGGGCAACATTGGCTAGACGGAAGAGCGCAGCATCCAGGTCCATTCCCGGAGTACTGAAGGCGATGAGCAGGATCCACCCGCCGGGGCGCAGTGCCGCCCACGCTCTACGCAGTCCATGCTCCAACACCTCGCGCGGCAGAAACACCTGGGGCAGCCACACGAGGTCAAAGGCCTCCCTGTCATCCAGATCCTCAATGCCCTGCATGCGGAGCTCGATGCGGTCCCCCAGCCTTGCCGCTGTCACGTTGCGGCGTGCCTCAGCCATAGGAGCGTCCTGCGGCTCGAGTCCGACCGCGAGCAGCGTGGGGAAGAGCCGGCACATCTGGATGGCAATTGTGGCGACGCCCGTCCCAACATCGAGGAAAGTAGCTGTAGGACCTTGCAAGCGCTCTAAGAGGCCATCCAGCCGTGGAAAGAGCGTCTGGGCTAGCATGTGGAAGAGCAGTCCGCCAGAAGCCCCTTGAGCCTCGAGGACCTCAGGATTCGTATAGTTCCATCCGGCCATCAGGGTTCGCCTCTTCGCGGCATCGATCATTTCATGGCTCTGGAGGTACACCGTACGAATGTCGGCGAGGAGAGCGTCTCTAGCGGGTGATTGGAGCAGCGGCAGCAGGTCTGGAGTGCTGCTATAGACATCACCAGCGCGAAGGAGCAAACCCAAAGAGACGAGGACATCGAGTACCCCCTCGACCAAGGGGGCCGCTATACCGGAGCGATGACTCAGGTCGGCGAGACTGCGTGATTCGCTGAGCTCTTCCAACAGCCCCGCTTCGAGCGCACAAGCCAGGGCGGAGAAAGCCCAGACCGATGAGCTGAGGTCGTTGATCACCTGGCGAGCAGATGGATCTCCACTTGCCTGGCCACCTTGCGCTCTGGTCCTGATGGGCCTGGAATCTCCAGCATTTGTTTCGTTCGCTTGTTCCATGTGTGCAATCCTTTCTCAAAGAGAAATTCAAGGGTTGGTAGACCCATTCAAAAACACAGCGTAGCTTAAAACCACAAGAAATGCAACAAACGAACGGGACCAGGGTCTGTGAATTATCGTGGTAAAACATTTCCTGCACGTTCTACCTCGCGGTCGCCAGGATAATTCACAGGCCCTGCGGAACCGAGATCGCGGCATTGTTGCTTTCTGACAGGACTGTTTCTTGGAAGTACTTGAGAACACTTAAGGGGGTATTCCCTGGAAATTCAGTGTTCTAAGTGGGAGTAGTAGGGGCAGCTTCTCATTCACCCTCTGGAAAAGGAGCGTACCAATCGAAGCAAGCAGGCTCACTTAAAGTGACGGAGAGCCCATTTTCACTTGAGTTGACACGGTGGATCAGACAAAACTGCTCTCTCCTCAAACAGGAGCAACGGTTCACCTGTATCTCTCTCCTCTTCGTGTCAAAGGTGACAGGAGAAAGGATACCTGAATAGTTACGGTGCATTAGCAGCAGGAGGACTCATAACAGGAATCATTACTGAATTCGTGACTACTGGCCTGGAGGAGCTCGAGAAGAAAAGAGCAACCACCTGAGTTTTCTCAGCGCCTGCAAGCGCGTATGCTATTGAGAGCAACTATGAGATCTGGATACCTAGACGCTCCAGGAGGCTCTGGCTCAGCTCTGCCCGGTATTTGATGGGTTTCTTCTCTGGACCATGGGAGTCTGAACCGGAACTGGTCAATAAATTGTGTGTTTTGGCATATTCCCGATACATGACCATCTGTTCTGGCGTGTGAGCAGGATAATAGACCTCCAAGCCATCAATGGGAACTTGCTTTCGGAGCTCATCAAGCAACTGGCCGTCATAGCAGGTATATCCTTCACCCCGTCCAGGATGAGCGATGAGACACACAGCCCCACTACGATGAGCCGCATTCACCACCGTCGCAAGATCGTTGGTGGCCCACAAGAAACCAGCCTCTGTGATCAATGTTCCGGCAGAGGGTTCTCCGGTTCCGTAGCCCAGTTTTTTTAAGAGGGCCACCAGTGCATGGGGCTGTTGCGCACTCGGTTTGGCCAGGAGGGCATCCAGTTCGTGCACATTCGGAAAGGAGATGCCGATCTTGCGCAGGTTCTCGCAGACATCCCTGGTGTTCTCTCGCTGGCGATGCGCAATATCTTGTGCCAGTTCTTGCAACGCGTTTTTTTCTGGATCAAACCCATAGCAGAGCACATCGGTCAGTTCGCCGTTCCACGAGGTACTCATTTCCACCGCCGTTAGCAGGGGGAGGTATTTCTCTGTCGCAAGCTGTTGCAGCACCGGAGCGGTATCCACCCGATCATGATCGGTGATCGCCACCAGGCCAAACTGTTCATGTGCCAGGTAGTCGAGCAGTTGTTCGGGCGTCCAGGTGCCATCACTGAAGGTGGTATGCATTTGCAGATCAATAGCTGCATCAGGAGCCAGCACGAGATGATGAGTCGATACTTTCACAATCTTCTCCTTCCAGAGCATTCTGATCTCCTGACTTCCACTCCTAATTGCCTCCTACGGAGGCAAGCAAAAGGAAAAAGGTTTCTGGGGTCACCCCAGACCCCGTCAGGGGAGCTTCGCCCCCTGCACCCCCTCTTTCAGATGAATCAGATGTTTGAAGAGCTCCGCTCTCCTCAAGGTTCTAGCTACCATTAGCTCATAGAATCATGTAGAATGATATCAATGGACACCACATTCGTCAATCAAGAACTTGAAGTAGCGGCAAAAAGAACGCTTACCCATATCGCCGGATCAGAAGATACCTTAAAACCCCTGTATCTTCAGCCTGACCGCGCCCTCTTCTTAGCGGAAAATCCTGGCATCATCTTCAAGGTCTACATGACAGGAAAGGCTCTTCAGCGTGAATATGCGATTGCGCAAAAAGCAGGGGCAATGGGTGTCCCCATTCCAGAAATACTGGGATTTGAAGCCGGTCCGCCTGCTGTGCTTGCGATGAAGCAAGTCATAGGACGTCCCTTGTCTTCACGCTACCCATGTGCCGCGAAAGAAGCAGGGAGATATCTCCAGCGCTTCCACACGATAGGTGCCCATCCTCCATTTTCGGGTGGTCACCAGCAGTGGGCTGCGTTCATCTCCTGGTGGGTACAGGAGGAGACAGAGAAAGTAATGCGTCACCTGGCCGAAATCCCCTGGTTACTTGAGCGGGGCTTCAAAGCACTTGCTGAACGAAATATTACGGCTCTTCAAGCTTCCTTGAGGGCATAGCACTTTTCTCTGCACTTTGCAGGGCAGTTCACGTGGCAAGGGTAGGTTTCCGATCCGACAGAAGACCCCGGACGGGCGACCACAAGGGCCCACCACCCCGCACCCTCTCCCCGCTCGCCCCTACTATACGACGAATCGGCCCTCCAAGCCCGTATATAGTAGGGGCAGGGGAGGATGTGGACGTGGGGATGGGGCCCTCGTGGCTGCCGTCCGTACCCACCACCACCTCTCTTCTCTCGAGGCCCACATGGAGAATCGATTGAGGATATCATCCTTGGCGGCGGTTCACCTCCCAACGCTTTGGCGGCGGATAGACGTAGCGGGCAATCGTCGTCGACACCCAGCCGATACAGAAGCCGAAAAAGACCAGCAGGTAAACCTGCGCTCTCTCGCTGCCCCCGATCGTCAGTGCGAGTATGAGAACAACCGCCCAGGCGACGGCGAGACCAGCGCTGTAGATCCAATAGTTTCTGAAGCGAAGCATCTTATACCTCCTTTTCCTTTCGATTGACGTTTAAACTAAAGTAAGCTCAGCAATGCCTTTACAAGGATTGCTGAGGGGGAGTAATGTATCCAAAACAAGCAAAGTGAGGAGCATTACTCGGATGAACCTTAACACACTGAACGAATTTCGTCACGGGATGTACCACTGCTTTGGCAATGCCAAAGACGCCCTGTTCAATCTGGTGGATGCGCTCTGCAGTGAAGCGGGAGCCAGCAGCTTCCCCGAGTTGTCGTTCTCGCCCTTTTTTGAGCGAACCTGGGCCAGTTTGTATGAAGCTCTGGAAGACGGCCAGATCGATGCCGAGCGCCTGCGCCAGCTCTTTGTGGACTTCGCGCCCTTGCCTGAGGCAGGGGAGCGCGTTTTTCTGGGAGTGGATACCAGCAACCTGTACCGCCCGGAGGCCGAGACCGCTGAGGACCGCACCTTGGTTCCCATCGCCAATTTGCCCAAGAACACGCACGCCGCCAACCCTGGCTGGGTCTTCAGTCACGTGGTGCTCTTGCCCAGGCAAGCCGGTCAAGCCACCTTCATTCTGGACACGGCGCGGGTGGCTTCGACGGAACTGGCCACCTTGGTGGCCGCTCGCCAACTGCGTGCCGTGGTGGCCTTGTTGCTGGCTCGCGGCTTGCATCCCATCATTATCGGCGACCGCTGGTACGCCTGCGCGCCCTTCCTGACCCGCCTGGCCGACGTCGAGGCTGCCAGCTTGTTGCGGGTCAAAAGTAACCGCGTCTTCTACCGTCGCGCCCCGGAACGCTTTCCCGGTCAGGTGGGTGCCAAGAGCCTCGATGGGGAGCGCTTTCAATGCCAAGACGAGGGCAGTCATGGCGAAGCGGATGAGACCTGGGAGGGGGTGGACGCCAAAGGGACGCGTATCGAGGTCCGCTGTTGGAACCATTTGCACCTGCGCACGGCTCGCCAGATCGAGGTGAGCGTGATCCAGATCATCCGCTATGGGGAAAGTCGGCAAGGCTCGTGACCCCAGGATCAGTTGGTTTGTCTGGAAAGGCGAAGAGGCGGCCCCTCTGGCCCAGATCAGCCCGACCTATCGCTTGCGCTACTCGCAGGAGCATGGCTATCGCTTTGACAAACAGGAGGTGCTCTGGGATGAGCCACGACTGAGTACGCCACAACGCACGCAACGCTGGACGCACATCG
>WNGR01011779.1_pt1 | contig 11324 bp, 15 predicted proteins | sample 5407581 | NCBI WGS metagenome assembly WNGR01 (sample SAMN13153383, study PRJNA577476) | soil metagenome | isolation source: 80 cm soil or saprolite under Garry oak tree replicate 2 | place: USA:California | collected 2016-06-15 | reverse complement strand
GACGCCGAGTTCGAGGGCCGCGCGTTCCGCGAACCGCTCCCGGTGTTCGGCGCGCGGACTGAACACGCGCACCGCCAGGGGGGTTCGCACCGCCGAGACCGCCCACAGTTGGGCCCACGCCTGCCGGCCGCTGCCGATGACAGCGACCCTCACGGCGTCCGAGCGGGCGAGGGTGTCCACCGCGGCCCCGGAGCGCCCCCGTCCTGAGCGTGCCTAGCTCGGCCGAGCACGCAGCTCAGCAAGGAGCCGTCCGGGCCCCAGACCACCACCGCCTGATCGGTCTCCTGCGGCCAGGTGCCGTAGGCCCTAAAGCCGACCGGCCCATCGAGGTACCCGCCCACGGTGAAGACGAGATCAACCGCGCCGAGGTCGGCGCGGAGCCTGGGCGGAGCTGACAGGACATCCTGGTAGGCCTCGATGAGGCAGCGGCGAGCCACAGACACGGCCAGCGCCGGTGTCAACCGGTCTCGCACGTCGTCGTCGGTGAGCAGCTGCACGATGATTCACCTCCCGCCGTGGCGGGCACCACCGCACGGTCGTTGTCGTCCGGCAGGCCGTCGGTGTGACTACCTGTCATCTCCCAAACCCCAGGAGGTGATCTTGTCGGCGGTGATGCGGATGAGCGCCTCGTTGCTGTCGGTCCTCTGAAGTGCCTCGGCAGCGCCCTGGACCATCACGCAGCGAGGTCGCCAGGGCTCGACCGAGGCCACGTCGTCGACGACGAATGCCGCCTTGGGGTGGGCTCGCACGTTGCGGAACTTCTTCGTCGCCGCGAAGTTGCGGCCAGACACATCGATCGTTCCCAACTCCGGGTTGTAGCGCCACATGCCGACCGGAACGACGTGCGGCAGACCGCTGGCATCTACGGTCGCCAGCCGGCCGATCCGGCGCTCGCCGAGGTAGTCGAGCTGTGCGGTCGTGAATGCGGCCACGGTGCTTATCTCCCTTCTGCTGCCGGCGTCGGCGTCCTCGTCTCAAGACGAATCGCTGGCGTCGATGAGTACCGAGAGCCGAACGAGGTCACCCTCGCGCGGCGTCGGGCAGCCAACCGACCCGCGTGCCTCGACGTGGTCGGTCCCTCGGGCCGTGTGAGGCACCCCACCGAGGGGATGCGGTGACTCGGCGCGCCGATCATCGCCGGTGCGTCGAAACGCTCGACGTCACGTACTGCAGAGAGATGATGAATACCGATCCGGCGACGAGATGCATCGATGCCAGCGCAAGCTTCGTACCCGTGTTGGCGTGAACGCTTAGCGGAACGGCCAACGAGAGCAACGCCATCGCCGCGCCAACGATCTGGACGAGACGCACACCGCGACGAAGCCTTGAACTGGCCAGCGCCGCCATGGCCGTGCCGACAATCACAGCGATGGCGGAGCTGAACAGCACGCTGCCGCCGGTGACCCGTGAGGCCGCCTGGTGCGAGGAGAAACGCACGAGGAACGACACGTCAGCCGCGCGGGCGACCAGGAAGATCATGCCGTTGACCACGGCCGCGATGAACGCGGCACCAATTCCGGCTCGCCAGGTGCTGACGGCCCTGCGCGTCGACCTCGGAGCATGATCGGTTGCCGGAGCAACACTGCTGGTAGTCATCGATAGCACCTCCTTGATGCTGGATTGATGTAGTTGTGCTCCCGAAGCCCAGGCATTCGGCCGAGCCCGGGCGGGGTGTCCTACCGCAGTCGCGGCCGACTCCGTCGGCTATTCGGGAACGCGCGTGCCGTCGACTTCGACGTCGGCCTTCTCGGGGTAGAAGCAGACATGCTCGGCGGCGGCCAGTCCCTCGGGCAGGGGATGCGGCAGGCTCCAGGCAGCGTTTTCCACGGTGTCGCCGTGTACCGATAGGTGCCAGTGCTGCCCGTCGCCCTTGTACGGGCAGGCGCTGACGAACTCGCTCTTGGTGAGCAGCTCGATGCGGACATCCGCTAAGGGCAGGTAGTAGCGGATCGGATTCCCGGTCTCGAACACCAGCTTGGGCCGGCGTGACTCGGCGACGACCTCGCCGTTGTGCCGCACGATGACGTGACGCGCGGAGGAGCGGACATCGACGCGGTGGTAGGGATCGCGCGGATGCCCATGGATAGGGTCATCCTCCTCGAACCACTCATCCATCGCGCGCGGATCCGCCTGGCCTTGCGGGCCGTGGGATTGGTGGAAGGTGACATAGCCGCGGAGCAGTTCCTCGCCATCGGGACCCCGGGGCGAGGCGGTCAGGCAATTCTCCGCCAACCGCTGCCCGACCCGCACGCCGGTCTCCCACAGCAGGATCCCGCGCGAGCTGTCCAGCACGGTCTGCCCGGCGAGCACCGCGCGCATCCGCCGCGGCCACGGCTCCCAGTATCTGACGTGCTCTGGCGGGTCGAAATCGAACCGTCCGCTGCGGTGCGTTCCGAACGGCGCCCGGGCAAACGGGTGAGTCAGACTCATGATCGCTCCTGTCTGTCGCTCGCCAGGACCTCGCCGGCGGCGATGAGCTCGGAGGGGCCTGTCATCAGCGGCTCGAGCAGGCGTTGCACCTGCGGCCCGATCGCGGTGCGTGCCGCGGCTGCGGCGTGTTCGGTGTCCCACAGGTTGACCGCGATCAGGCGCTGGCCATCGTCAATGACGAGGCTGCCGGCATAGCCCGGCTGATTACCGTGAAGCGCCTGAATATCGGCAAGCGTCTGCCCGACCGCGCCGCGCTTGCTCGCGGCGCAGGGGTACTGCCTGAGGATCGCGTACATCGCCTCGTCCGCCCTCTGGCTGCTACGCCGCCGCAGCGCGCTCGCTGTCGCGGGCACGCGCGGCGAGCTGCTCGAGGATCTGTTTCAGGTTGCGGCGATGCGCATGCGCCGCGAGTCGTCCGTCGGTGTCGAACTGCTCGAACGCCCGCGCGATCGCAAGCTGCACGTCGAGCACGTCGGCGCCAATCGCAGCCAGCACCGTGCGGGCCTCGGCCTGTGAGCGCGCCGCGCCCGACCGGCTCGGGCTCGCCCCGATCACAGCCACCGGCTTGCTGCGCAGGACGTTGCTCTCGAACGGGCGCGAGGCCCAGTCCAGCGCGTTCTTGAGCTGGCCGGGCAGCGAGGCGTTGTACTGCGGCGTGGCAATCAACACGGCATCCGCCTGCTCGATCGCCGCACGCAGCGCCACGACCGCCGGCGCCGGCGCGCGCTCGTCGTCCTCGTCGAACGGCGGGACAGCCCTGAGCCCATCCCAGAGCACCAGCTCAGCCGCCGGCGGTGCCAGCTCGCTCGCTGCTCGCAGCAGCCTGCGGTTGTAGGAGTCGCGACGCAGGCTGCCGCAGATGCACAGGACGCGCATCGAGCTCGGCGCCGTGCGGCTTGGCGGACCGGCGATCGCCTGGCGGTAGTGGCTCATCATGACCCCTCCTAGATACGTGATGGAGTCATTGATTTTCCGTGACCTTATCACGGAGATAGGTGACCATGTCAAGGGGTTTTGCTATCCTCGCGGCGTGACGGACGACAGAGGCACCCGCACGCCCGCGCCGGTCTCACTTCCGCAGGCTGCGCTGGGCCGGCTGCGGGTCGCGCTGGAGGAGACCTTCGCGCAGGCCAGTCGCGAGTCCGGGCTGAGCGCACAGCAGGCCGAGCTGTTGTGCGCGGCCATGATGCGCCCGGGCGCCATCGGCGACCTTGCCCGCGTGCTGCACTGCGATCGCTCCAACGTCAGCCGCCTCGTGGACCGCGCCGCCCGGCGCGGATTGGTCTACCGCCGCGGCGGGGATTCGGACGGGCGAGTGACCGTCATCGAACTGACCCCGCAAGGACAGCAACTCGCCCAGCACTTCATCACGACGCTCGAATCAAAGCTCGCCCCGCTGCTCACCGCCTGGTCCGCCAAACGCCAGCAGGCCGCCGTCCACACGCTGAACGCCATCGCCGAAACGCTCGAGAACGCAACCACCCACCCGACAACCACCGCCGCAGCCGACCGCTCGACCCACGAGCCCCCCGCCGGCGCATGGGTCGTTGGCGGACGGCCGTGAGATCGCTCGCCGCGACCCCGCAGACACACCGGCTGAAGGCGCCGCGCAACGGATACGCCTGCAGGTCGGCGGTCAACAGAATCCGGGTCGCTGACCAATCTCCGCCACTCCGACCGGTCGTGGTTAACGCGTCGCGACGATGACCGGAACCCGCCCTCCACGCGCAGCCATCACCGAAGCACCGGCCGGCCGGCCGGGAATACCCCGTGTCAGTGGTCGGCGTCCGCGTGTGGCACCGGTAGCGACCCGACGACGAGGTCAATCAGCGGTGGCGGTTCGGCGGCTCACCGAACAGCTGGTTGGCGCTCATGATTGGCTCCTTTCCTGGGGCTGGGGTCGGAGTTCGGTTCGGGCCGGCTGGTGAGGTAGGCGCCGGCGGTCACGAGGACGGTTCCGGCGACTGACACGGGGTGGACGGTCTCGTCTCGGAATGCCGCGCCGAGCAGGATCGCGACTGCCGGAAGCAGGTAGACGGTCACCGACGCGCGCGTCGAGCCGACCCGTCCGGCGAGGGTCGTGAACGCCACGAAGGCTGCGGCGGTCCCGAGGCAGCCAAGCGCCGCGACAGCGACCAGGCTCGACCAGCCGAACGTCGACCCAGCCACGCCGTCGAGCCCGAACGGCGTGAGCACGGCGAGCGCGGCGAGCTGCGCGCGCCAGATCACCGGCAGCGCGCCGTAGCGGGGTTGCAGCGAGGCGGCCAGGTTGAACGCCACGCCGTACAGCGCGGTGGCCAGCATGACGTATCCGACGCCGACGGCCGTAGCGTGCGCTGCGCGCAGCGAGGGCAGCCCAATCAGCGCCACGCCAGCGATGCCCACCACGAGGCCACCCATGCGGCGACCGCGAGGCAGCCGGAGCGACCCGATACCGGCCACGATGGCCGTGAATACCGGCGCCGCACCGTTGAGCATCCCGGCCACGGAGGTGTCGAGCGAACGCTCCGCCACGCCGAACAGCAGGAACGGCCCAGCCATCCACACCAGTCCCAGCAGCACTACGACGGGCCAGTCGCCACGAGCAACCGGGCGGCGGGCCGCAGGGCTGGCAGCGAGGGTGACCGCGCCGAACGCGAGCCGTAGCACTGCGACTGACGCCGGCGCGAAGTGCTCGACGCCGACGCCGATGAGCAGGAACGATGACCCCCACATCGCGGCCACGCCCGCAGTCAGGGCCCAATCGGTGCCGGTGTATGGGTGTTCCGTCTGCACGCTCACGACCGTAAGCTCGAACTGGCACCGTCAACGGAGCCAGTGAGGCCCTCATGGACGAGACCAGTCAGCCGCCCGACGTGCTCGTGTCGGTGTCTCGCAGGACGGGCACATCGCTGGGCGCTCAGGTCGAACAGCAGCTGAGATGGGCGATACGCAGCGGGACGCTCCGTCCAGGTGTGCGCTTGCCGTCTACCCGCAACCTCGCTGACCAGCTCGGTGTCTCGCGCCGCGTCACCACGAGCGCGTACGCGCAGCTCGCCGCCGAGGGGTACCTGGTGCTCCGGCAGGGGGCGAGGCCCGCGGTCGCCGCAATCGCCGCGCCGAGTAGGCGGCCGGTCGCTGAGCCGTCGTCCACGACCCGTCCGAGGTTCGACTTCCGGCCGAACAAGCCCGACCTGTCCGCCTTCCCCCGTCAGGACTGGGCCCGGTACCTGCGCGCTGCGGCACTCGAGCTGCCCACGCCCGACCTCGATTACGGCGATCCGCGTGGCCTACCCCGCCTACGGGTGGCGCTCGCCGACTACCTCGGCCGCGTGCGGGGTGTGGTCGCCGACCCGGCGCGGGTGGTCGTCACGTCCGGCTTCGCGCAAGGACGCAACCTGATCTGCGCCGCGCTCGCCGCATCCGGGGCCCGCCGCATCGCGGTCGAAGACCCCAGCCATCCCGAGCAGCGTGCCGCCCTGATCAGCGCCGGGCTACAGATCGTCGCGGTCCCCGTCGACGACGAGGGGATCCGTGTCGAGCAGCTGTGGGCCAGTGGTGCGGACGCGGCGCTGATCACGCCGGCGCACCAGTTCCCGACCGGCGCGGTGCTCTCCGGTGCCCGACGCGGCGCGTTAGCCGACTGGCTGCGCAGCACGGGCGCGATCGCCATCGAGGACGACTACGACGCCGAATACCGATACGACCGCACCCCCGTCGGCGCCCTCCAGGGAATCGAGCCCCATCGCGTCATCTACGCCGGATCGGTGAGCAAGACGCTGGCACCCGCACTGCGGATCGGATGGCTCGTGTTACCCGGGGCACTCCTCAACCCGGTTGTCACGCAGAAGCGACTCGCCGACCTGGGCAGCAACCAGCTCGAGCAACACGCGCTCGCTGGCTTCATCGCCTCCGGGCAACTCGACCGGCACCTGCGCCGGATGCGAGCGACATACCGGAAACGGCGCGACGCCCTGATCGCCGCGCTGGCCGCAGAGCTTCCCAAGGCCCAGGTGCGCGGCATCGCCGCCGGCCTGCACGCCGCCGTCGTGCTGCCCGGGCAAACCGACGAGCAAACCATCGCCGCCGAGGCACGTCGCCGCGGGCTCACCTGCGACACACTGGCTGACTACCGCCTCGACTCGACCGGCCCGCCCACCCTGCTACTCGGTTATGCCCAGCATCCCGAACCAACCATCCACGCCGGCATCGCCACGCTCGCCACCGCCATCCATCGCGACCCCGCTAGCCACGACCCGCCAGCCGATCCGCATGCGGGAACGTGATCAAGGCTAGGACGTCCGTCTATCGGGCGCCCAGCTCATCGCAGCGGTCGGCCCCCGGGACTGATCGTCCGCCAGCAGGGATCGGCTTGTGCCACGAGCCGACGCGGTCAGCCGAACCTCAGATGAAGGGACTGGTTGCCGCAAGCGGTTCGGCCTACGGACGATCCTGTTAGCAGATATTCAAAGCAGGTGGAGCGCGACGGGCGGGTGCGGGTTCTGGTGGTCAGGTGAGGCTGTCGGGGTCTTGTAGCGGCTTGTTGTCCAGGCAGCAGCGGATGAAGTCCTGGATGACGGGGTTGGTGCCGGCTGCGGGTGACCAGGCGACGCCGACCTGGCTGGGGCTGACGCCGGTGACGGGCCGGTAGGTGATACCGGGGCGTGCGTAGTAGCGGGCGGCGGATTCGGGGGCGAGGGCGATGCCGTCGCCGTTGGCGATCGCGGTCAGCCAGTCGTCGGGCTGACCGGTGTCGGTGATGGCGCCGATCCGGACTGGGTGACCCTCGCGCTCGTCGGTGGCCAGCCACCAGTCGCGCCACCAGCCGGTCTCGGCCGGGGCGGCGACGAACGGCTCATCCCACAAGTCCCGGAACGAGATGTGGTCGCGCTCGGCTAGCGGGTGGTCGGCGGGCAGCGCCACCCAGCGGGGCTCGGTGAACAGCACCTCGACCCGCAGGCTGTCCTCGCCGGGGAAGGGCAGGCGCAGCAGGGCGGCATCGGTGTCGCCGCTGGCCAGCCCGGCGGTGGGGTCCAACCAGGATGCGGCGCGCATCTCTACCCGCCAGCCTGGCCGGCGGCGGGCGAAGGTGGCGATGATCTGCTGGGTGGCCTCGTTGGCGGCGCCGGCCAGGAATCCGACTCGGAGCACGTGGGCGGCCTGGCTGTCCGCGCTCTTGGCCTCCTGCAGCGCCTCGTCCCAGCCGGCCAGCATGGCAGGCACCCGGGCATCCAGCGCCTGCCCGGCCGCAGTGAGGGTCATCCCGGCCCGGGACCGGATGAACAGCTGGACTCCCAGCTGGCTCTCCAGGTGCTTGATCTGCTTGGTCAGCGCTGGCTGGGACACGAACAGCCGTTCCGCCGCGCGGGTGAGATTTCCTTCCCCGGCGACGGCGGCGAAGTAGCGCAGCAGCCGCGTGTCGACGTCCATGCCATCAGGTTATGGATGCATGTATTGGACGCCAAACCGGCACCCGGCAAGCCTGGATTTCGAGAACAAACAAACCGTTCGCCGGCCGCCGAGGCACGGGCTGATGCCGCGTCCCGGACTAGGCGATGGAGGCCGATCCCGATGTTTGCCGCCTACCTTACGTGCACCTGCCTGGCCGCACTCGCCTGCGCCTACGCCGTCTACCTGAACGTCACGCACGCCAGATTGGTCATCGATACCGCCCATCGACTGGAAATCCCGGTATCGCTGATGGTCCCGTTCGGAATCCTTCTCGGTTCGGCCGGGGCGGGCCTGCTTGCCGGTCTCGCAGTGCCCGGGCTCGGGACTGCCGCTGCGGCCGGGCTGGTCGCGTACTTCGTCATTGCCTTGGCCGGCCATCTGCGGGTGCGCGACTTCCAGCTCACCTGGGCGCTCATCTACTTGTCGGTCGCCGTTGCCGCGCTGGTCACCGGCGTGGCCTACCACGGCCACCTCGGCTGACTGACAGCCGACGCAGGAGGCACGTGCGGCCTGGCCCAGTCCCACACGCCGATCCGCGACCGGTACGGTCTCCCGCGGGACGGTGGGCAAAGCTCCGGGACCGTCGTGCCTCGTAGATCCTGCCGATCGAGCGGATCGGGTCGCCGGGCCGCCGCTTGAGTGCGTGGATCGCGCGGTCGCGAGCAGCTTGCCGTTTGGCGAGAGGTAGCTCGCCGGCCTTGCTTTTCGCCTCCATCCCGCCGTCCGGGTCGTGAATGCAGAACTGCGAGGTGTCGGTGTCGACGACGATGCGGAGCCCGGCGGTCCATTCGCATACTCAGATCCTCTGCGGGGGAACGCCGGGTTGCAGCCTTGTCGTGGCAGGCGCCGCTGGTCTGTGATCTATGCAACGAAGCCGGGCGGTGACAGACTGCGACCGTGCCGGCGGTGAGCCGTTTCGTGTCGCGGTGGCCTGCGCGTCTGTTGTCGCGGTTGCCTGCCTGGCTGGTTGTGATCGTCGCGGTTGCATGCGTGGTCGTCGGTGCGGTTCTGACGTTCCGGCCATTCACTTCAGCTGCGGTTTTGGTCCTACTCACCGGCATAAGCGCCCTGCTCACGGGAGCACTGACCCTGTCCTCGCCGGCCGAGCGGTCGCCGGCGTATCGGTGGCTGGTCGGTGCCGGCTGGATCGCTCTGGGCGTCGTCGTGTTGGCGTGGCCGGGATTGGGCGTCGAGGCGCTGGCGGTGGCGGTCGGTGTGGCCCTGGTGGTGAACGGGGCCGCCGACATCTTCAAGGCGTTGAAGTTCGTCTCCAGCCGCCCGACCCAGATTTCCGGTGGGCAACGCAGTGCACGTCGCCGCCGCCACCCGCCCCGACGTGCTGCTCCTCGACCTGTACATGCCCGAGTTGGACGGGCACGGCGTGCTCACCGCGCTCCGCGGCGCCGAGCACCAGCCCACCGTCGTCGTCCTCACCTCAGCCACCGAGGACGAGGACCTCGTCCGGGCCATGCGCGCCGGCGCCACCTCCTACCTACTCAAGACCGCCTCCGCCGAGCAGGTGGTCGCCGCCGTGCGCGATGCCGCAGCCGGAACGGCCAACCTCAGCCCCGCGCTGCTGACCCGGCTCACCCAGGCGCTGCACCGCCCGAGGCCGCCCGACCCGCTGGAACGACTCTCGCCCCGCGAGCGCGACGTGCTCCATCTCATCGCCCAAGGCCACAGCAACCAGCAGATCGCCCACCAGCTCGCGATCGGCGAACAGACCGTCAAAACCCACGTCAGCAGCATCCTCACCAAACTCGACCTGCAAGACCGCGTCCAAGCAGCGATCTTCGCCCACCGCCACCAAGCAGCCAGCCCGCGCGACCAGAAACCCAAACCGCCCGTCCCGTAGCCCGATCCCGTCGCCGACACCGGGGCAGGTCGCACAGACCCGGCCGCGCCCATAATGACGGCGCCAAGAGCCCATAGCGACCTCCGAACGCTGCGCGCGATTCGGCGATCGCGCACGCCCTCGGCGCCGTCGTCGCGCCGGGCGTGAAGGACCCTGGCCCGGTCGCAACCTGCTGCAGGCTGGGCCGTTATTTGCACTCGGCAGATCCGTGCTACTGCCCTACGGCCGGTATTAACCACCCGGCAATAACCGCCGTGCTAGCCGCTGGCGAGACATGGTTGTCACTAGTCTCTTGACAACTGAACGGTTGACAACGACCCTGTTGTCAACCGATCGGTTGCGGAGGACGGAATGGTCGACAGGTTGTCCCGAGTGTTCGCTGCGTTGGCCGACCCGACGCGGCGGGACATGGTGGCCCGCCTGGCGGCGGGTGACGCGACGGTCGGGCAGCTTGCCGTGTCGTACGAGATGAGCAAGCAGGCCGTGTCCAAGCATCTGCGGGTGCTCGAGGACGCGGGGGTGGTGCGGCGCACGGGTGACACGCGACGCCGGCCGGTTCAGCTGGACGCCGCAGTGTTCGACCTGATGACCAAATGGATCACTCGCTACCAGCGAGCGGCGGAGGAACGGTATCGCCGCCTCGACGCCGTGCTCGCTGACATGACAGACGCCGAGCAGAGAGGAACCGCATCATGACCACGTTCGCCCAGGCACGCATCGAGGCCGACGCGAAGCTGCCGATCATTCGCATTACCCGTGACTTCTCGGCCACGCCGGAGCAGCTGTTCCGCGCACACATCGACCCTGAACTGTTCGCGCGGTGGGTCGGGCCGAAGGACATGCGCACCCGCATCGAACACTGGGACGCGAAGACCGGTGGCAGCTGGCGATTCGTCCAGGAACGCGACGGCACCGAGTACGCCTTCCACGGCTGTTTCCACGACGTGCGTCCGGACCGGATCGTGCAGACGTTCACTTACGACGACGAGCCGGACGGCGTCGCGCTCGAGACGATGTGGTTCGAGGATCTCGGTAACGGGCGGACACGGCTGCATGGCCAGTCGTTGTGCGACAGCTTCGAGGCCCGCGACGGATGGCTGGCCAGTGGCATGGAGGTCGGCGTCAACGAGGGCTACGCCAAGCTCGACGCGATGGTCGCTGATGGGGCTATCTGAGGAGCCCGCCGAGCGGCACCGCAAGCTCGATATCCGCCGATAGTGGCAACTCAGTGAGTTGGGCGCAGGACGGATTGGGCCACGCCTTGATCTGGCGCCTGGCCGATGAGAAAGGCGGCTGCGCTTCGTCTGGGCAAGTGAGAACAGTTTGGATCGCCCCGGTGGGCCGCATGGAGAGGAAGCACTCATGGCACTGGTTATCTGCGACATGTCCATCTCGCTCGACGGATATGTCACCGGCCCGAACGACAGCCGCGAGAACCCGTTCGGTGACGGAGCCGGGATGCTGCACGACTGGATCTGGGACGCGGCGACCGATGAGGACCGGGCCTTGCTGCAGGAGATGATCGCCGGCTGCGGCGCGGTCGTGATGGGTCGCAAGTCATTCGACAAGAACGAGGGCGACGGCGGTTGGGGCGAGGGCGGCCCGGTCG
>WNGR01013090.1_pt1 | contig 11325 bp, 16 predicted proteins | sample 5407581 | NCBI WGS metagenome assembly WNGR01 (sample SAMN13153383, study PRJNA577476) | soil metagenome | isolation source: 80 cm soil or saprolite under Garry oak tree replicate 2 | place: USA:California | collected 2016-06-15 | reverse complement strand
TTGGACGCGATCGAGCCCGGCCGGCGCAGCTGGTGAATCCGGGCCGGAAACGACGAGCAGCAATGCAGACAGGAGGATGGCAGCAACTCGCCATTCGATGCGACCCTGCCGCTTAAGGTTGGCCATGGCGCCTCTCTCTAGGCCGATATTCTACACCGAATCGACGCGGCGCTGCGTTTGCTTCGACCCGCGCCAGAATGCCACCATTTGTGAGTCCCACCATCGGGGTGCTCTAACCGAGGATGGCGGCCACCTAATGGCCTCTCGGGGAGATTGGCGCACCAGGAGCACAATCTTTGCTAGTCCACCCATTCCAATCCCAGTAGTAGGTGCTTCGACTCCGATGCGGTAATGGCCAATTTCTCGCCGGAGGCTTGCTGCTTGTACATTGCTGGTGGTCGGACTCTGACCTTGGCGAACCTCTTACCATCTCTGGGCTTATGCCTTCCTGACCGAAGGCGGATCAGCTGTAGGCGCCCGCCTCTCCCGGCAAGTCGTCAAGCGGGACTCGGGACTCGGGACCCCTCGCGGCTGTCGCGGTTCGGAGGCAATCGGGAATGTCCGGTTGTGGCAGTGCGCCCCGAAGGCGCGGATCACCAGTGGAGGGAGAATCCACCCAGAGAGTTGTCGATTGATCTGGTAGCTGACGAGCGGCTCGGCCGGGTAACCGGAAGGGCTGGAGGCTCGTGACAAAGGCCGCTGTAGGCGGCTGAGCAATCCGACGGGCCGTAACGCGAGTGAAGCCTGAGCAGGCCTCGAAAGTGACAATGCGGATGCCGACCCTCCTGCCATTTGGGGAAGGCTGCATGAGCGGGGAAGCAATCGACACGAGCACCCGCTTGATCCGCCGGGGTAGTGGGCACGGCACGTCGGAAGGGTGATCCGAGTAATCGGGGGAGGCCCGTCACGGGCGAGGGTAGCGGCCTCGACGTCGCTTCAAGGCGGCGGCCTTGGCGGGAGTCGGACAGGGTCGTACGACCGTTGAAGCCAGGTAACGCCGGCGGAGGGAAGGCCCCTGACTTCTGGCGTGCTTTCGAAGATGGCGAGGTGAAGGTGATTGGCGATGAGCCTGGCAACACCGATAGCGATCCGGACCCTTCAGAGAAAGCTGTACCGCAAGGCGAAGGCGGAGCCTACCTTCCGCTTCTACCTGCTCTACGACAAGATCTACCGAGAGGACATTCTGCGTCACGCCTACGCGTTGGCCCCGGGCAAATGCGGGCGCGCCGGGCGTGGACGGAAAGACCTTTTACGGCAATCGAAGCGCCGGGCTTGGAGAAGTGGCTGGCGGGCCTGCGCGAGGAACTGGTCTCGAAGGTGTACTACCATGCTACCATTTGAGCGCGGGCAACCGCTGTTGGAAGCCGCAGCCGCCGATAAAGGGGCTGAGTTTTGAATTTGTCAGCAATGCATCCGCGCACCGAAGATTTACCAGAATTCTGATTTCAGAATGTGGTCCGAACCAGCGATGCGAGGGCGAGCAGCCTTGCAACGGTTGTGCCGTCACCTCTCCACTCCCGTTGACGTCCTGTCGTTTCTAACCTACCATTAGTTGCGCCTTTCGTCTGGCCGATGAGTCCCGTTAGGGTTCTCGCGGTGGAGACGCTGATGCTGTCTTTTGCCGAGGTGGATTCGGTGAGTCAGAAGCGCTGGCGGGAGCTGCAGAAGCTCGCCGTGATCGCGATCCGATATCCCCTCCATCCAATTCAAAATCTGCGCTACGGCTTGTATTTACTGGCGCGGCCGATTCTCTGGGCCGACGACTGTCCCCCAAACGTGCATAATTGTGCGGATAATATCCTCGGCAGCGGCGTGTTTCCGACGAGCTCTACGGCCAATCCTACATCGACCATTGCCGCGCTCGCCCTGCGCGCCGCGGCCACAATCGGAAAACGTCTGCGACTCGGCGAACGGATCTGAGGGCGCAGGCTTGCGCGTTAGCGATCAGTCGGGGACTGCCGATGAGCGGACATTCCAGGACAACGTTTTTTCGACCCGCACTCGTCCTCATCTGCGCTTGCCTGTTTGGCTATCAGTCCAGTCCCGGATGTGCAGCCGATGCTCCTGTGCCTCTTTTGGAAGCGGGCAAACCGGCTGATTGGTGGTTCGTCTTTAAATTCAACACCCACTCCTTCCTTGGTTGCGCGACTGGTGCAAGTCGTGCTTGCCCATTCGGCGGAGACTTGCAGGACTATCCTACGGGCTACAGCCAGCAGTTTGTATACGCGAGCAATGGAAGTCCGTCCCTCAAAATGGGAAATACTTGTCTAGGGGACACGACGACGGATCCTGTTGGGGCCACCTTCGATCAAGTTTACAACGGTTCATATTACTACGTCATTTGGAACGATCAGTTCTATAACGATCCGAAGTTGGCGGCGTGCCAAGGTAAGGATTTTTGTGAGGCACCTTGGGCTCATTCGAAGGGAATGCTTGCCTGGAATGATGATGGGGATGGATTTGTTATGCAGGTGTCAACTCCAAATTGGCCTGGATCCGGAAGCAAGCAGGTCCCGCCTCGCTTCAATGGTAACACGCTGGGCTGTTTGACAGATCATGCCGGCGCACCGAAGAACAACGTATGGGTCAGCCAGCATTTCTTTGCATCAAAATTGAACAAAAGCGATGTGATAGCGGTATTAAAGGCGTTGCAGTCCGCAAGTGTGGTCACCGCGAATAACTCGAGTCGCAACAGCCAGTCGCAAATCGTTAAGAACGGGGGCCCCACAGAGATTCAAGATTTGGTGCGCGGACTTGGCAAACTATCTGAAGATACCACCTTTACGAAGAGCATTCTTTCAAATGGGGTGCAGCTCATTTCCAAACCCCCTCAATTCCATGTGCCTCCATGGCAAATGGTCTCGGCTATTCTTGGCAGGGCGCCCCTTACAGTCGCGACATGGCTGACGGGACCACGCAAAATGCCGGACACCGAGGGAACGAGACCGGATTGCTGGGACTCCGCGCTCAACGATCCCGGGGCCGTTATAAATGCTGAAACTGGACAATGGGAGGGTAAAAGCTTCGGTCTTGCCGGAGGTGCCAGCGCTGATCGCAATCATGCGAAAATCGGGGTGTCTACTGCCTCTGAATCTGGCAAGTACGCAATTTTCGGCGACCTGAACCAAGAAGGCGCCTTATCCGAGCCATGCGATGTGCCTCAAAATACTCGAGGTGGACTGTTTTTCGTACTTGAGGACGCGACGTTGTCCGCAAATTTGCGCAGCCTCTTAGGACGGTAATAAATCGAAGCGGTTGCAAAACGTTGGCGCAAATGGACCGTGCGTGAGCAAGGCGGGGAACGGCGACGATGCGAACCTGATTGAGCCGATTTCGCTTCATCCGGGCGGCGAGCCGGCCGCGCTGTTTCGGCTGAATTAACCACATCCAAACCGAGCCAAAAGGCAGGTTAACGCCTTGACATATTCGCGTAGACGTGAAGCACTTCACATCAGGCAACCCCAAGACGGTGTGTCTTATACGTTGCACTCCCAGCGGTGTAAGCGTAAATTATCCGTTGTACTCCCGGCGACGTGAGGAGAAGGGCAATGCGAAATCGTATCCTCCTACTTCTGTTTCTCATATTTTGCGCTTTCCAAACTACTGAGGCCTCGGCCTGCCCCAAGGGTTATCGGCCCTGCGGGAATTACTGCTGCCCAGGTAGATAGAATCGTGCGCTGCCATTCGATGAAGCCATGACCAACGCCCGGGTAGCGAGAATCATCCTCGTGCTTGCCGTCGTGAGTTTGCCAGCGATCTATATCTTTTTCCGGACTGGCTATACAGGGACGGCGCTTGATCGCACGCTTTGGGACATTGGATTCTATCCTGTTAAGCCACCGTCGAACCTCGTCGGCCCAGGCTCCATCTACCACGTGACCCGGGACGGTAAATTCTACACGACCATCTGCAAGGCTGATGAAGAGGATACTAAAAATGTCATGGAGCGCTCGCCAAGCGAGGAGATGATTGCGCGCGAGCTTCAGAAAACGAACTACGGTCTTGGCGCTGAATTTGTTCAGTTGATCAACGAAAAGCTCAATAGTGACGTCGTTGAATCAGTGAACTATACGCTAAGTTCGGTCAACGTGCTGGAGATCCCGCTGGACAAAAATGATGAGATCTTTGTTAAGCTCACGGAGCGAGATGCATGCCGACGAACCATTGATCGTTTGCTACAGGCCCGTGAGTTCGTATGTCAGGGCCAGTCGGTGTTGGTTGCGACGGTTGAATATCAACTGACATCCAAGGCAACCGTGGAAGGTGGGGCGAAGATTACCCCCGAAAACGGACCATCGATCAAGGAGGCACTTGAGGCAACGGTCAATGCCAATATCAATTTCGACCGGGGCCGCTTTGTCTCCGGCACGGGTCTCCACTATGGCGTAAAAGTGACCCCGACCTGTGTGGCGCGCCCGACAGATGGCGCGCGGCACCTCCCAAAAAATACATTCGACCGTATTGTCAATTTTGTTCTGCTTGACGTCCTGCATTGGTAGCTGCTCAAGTCGTCGCTAGGGCCGCCCCTGAAACTATTGGCTGCTGGTGTGTTTTGTTACTGCCATCCCATTGTTGCCCCGAGGGGGTTTCCGCATGCGTGCGAAGGTCACTCCCGCATCAGCTCTGAGAGCAAATTCCCATCGCCAGGAGCGCACAATCTTCTGGCACCCCCGAGTGTCGGGATTCGGGCTGATGGTCACAGCAGCCGGGAACATCGCATATGTGGTCGAATACCCGGATGGTCAGCGGAGCCGGCGCTTAAAGCTTGGTAACGCGGGGGCAGTATCGTTCATCGACGCGCGGAATGTCGCAACCGCTCTGCTCGGGCATGTCGTGAGCCGCAGTCGCCCCCGCAGACGGCAGCGTAAACAACAAGCGAGGCGAACAGATACCGTGCAGGCGGTCGGAAGAGAGTATCTGAAACACGAGACGAAGCGCGGACTTCGGTCAACCCGTAATTACCGGTGGAATTTGGAGCGGTGGATCTTTCCCGAGCTTGGCGCGCTGCAAGTTCGAAGGTTGAGGAGAAGCGACGTTATTCGTTTGGTGGACGACGTTAGCAAACAGAGCGGACCGGCGATGGCGCGCCAAGTTTTCAGTGTGCTTCGCCGCGTTCTGAATTGGTACGCTGCCCGTGAGGATGATTTTAACTCCCCCATCCAGCCCGGCATGGCCAGGGACGTCGTTGCAAGCGCGAAGGCTCGCGACCGTGTCCTTGATGACGACGAATTGCGCGCTGTGTGGCGGGCCACAGAGGGAAATAGCTGGCCCTTCGGTTCCCTCGTCCGCTTCCTTCTGTTGACTGCGGCGCGCCGCTCTGAGGCTCAGGAAATGCGTTGGGCCGAAGTTAACGGCGAAGCCCGGGATTGGGTGCTGCCGGTCTCGCGGAACAAGGTCCGCCGTGGATTGGTGCGCCCGCTAAGTGCTTTGGCGCTCGCAATCCTGAACGACTTGCCGCGGAATGGCGAATACGTGTTCACAAAGGCGGGCAGGTTCCCCATCGGCAACATCTCCAAACGCAAGCGGTTGCTAGATGAAGCCTCCGGCGTGAGCGGCTGGACGTTGCATGACCTGAGGCGCACCGCGCGTTCACTCATGTCGCGCGCCGGTGTTACCGAGCGCCATGCCGAGGAATGCTTAGGACACGTCCAAGGGGGCGTGAGAGCGACCTATGATCGGCACAAATACTATGACGAGAAAAAACGCGCCTACGAGGCGCTTGCGGCTCAAATCGGCCGCATCGTTAATTGGCATGATGTGCGCTAGCAGCCCGAATAATGCCAGGGCAGGAAACCCAATCCCCCGCAGTCTACCCCCACCACCCCTTGACCCAACCGCCCAACGCTGGGCGCAAGGTGGGGGTGTCAGTTCACCGCTTCTGGATCGGGGATTGGAACGGTGGGGGCGACATCATCGGGCAATTCGTGGTCGGTGGTAGACAAAGCACGTCGTCGTAAGACCCGCCTCGTGGATATCATCCTTTGTGCCGTGGCAGTAACTTCAGAGAGTTCGCCAGCGTCAAGGTTTTCCAAATATTTGTTTAGGGCCGACATCAACATTCTGCGACCGAGCCCAGTCATATTTGCCCCTACCCTGTGTGTGGAGAGTTTTTGTGTTGGAGAGATTTTCCAGGCATACACGCTGGGCAGTGGCGAGTCAAGGATACTCGCATAGGTGGGGGCGGTGTTTGGTCAAGGCGGAATTTTATTAGATTCAGCCTTGGAGACTCCGAACTGCATGACGGGGGTCTTGTTAGGTCGGTTATTTGACTTTATGATTCAGCAGAGCATTTGTTTGCAGCGGCATTGGTTTGCGTCGGAACAGCACGTCGCTTGACCGGGAAAACCGTTGGGGCATGTGCAACTGTGCTTCGGAGGCGCACATGTCATGATTGTGCTCTTTTTGCTCGGGCTCGAATGCCGCTGATGAGCCACGGCAGCCACCGCAGTATGGGCATAGGCGAGGCAAAGAAACAGCAAGCCGATCCCGACCATCTTTGGGGCGTGTCGCTTGTTAGGCATGTCCTACATGGTCATCCCATTCCCCTAAGACTCATCCTCCAGAGGCAGGTGACCCCCAGTTGAAGCAAAATGATCCAACCAGAACCGTATCGCCGTTTCCTTGCTCGCTCATCAGCATCTCGAACTCAGGCATGTCGGGGAACGCCCTTCGAAGTTCCGCCAAGCCTTCCCGCAGCAAAGACGAATCATCGTTGGGGGCACACCTCTCGCAGATGCCGATCAATGTCATCTTATTGGGGATCCCTGCCTCGTTCACCGACAGCCGGACGAACATCCAGGCCGGGGGGAGGGTCCTTTCGGCTTGGAACTCGTGCGGGCAAGTAAGGCAGACCGGGCGTTGACTGGGATCGCCAAGCCGCTCTCCCCAGTCGTGCATGGCTTCATGTAGGAGTTCTAGGCTCTGGTTTTTCTCAAGAGCCCACTGGCCTAGCACCTCGGGCCGGATGATTTCGACAACGTGCCTCGATCTCGCAGAGTCTTCACCTTTGTTCGGGTGCTCGGATTTCAGCCTGCGTGCAATGCCGAACATGCCTGTACCTAGATGCTCCCCAGCCGAGGACGATGGGGTGAGGGGAGTACATCAGCGACGGTGACCGATAGTGCAAGGGGGGTGGTGGAGATTCGTTCAAGGCAACAATCTCCGGTCCTTGCCACAATAGGGCGATACCCCGCACGACCAGCACCAGCAAGATGCCGAGAACGGCGACGACTAACGCCAGCCGTGCCCGGTGGTGTCTCCGCTTCGTGCCTCGCAAGGTCCTTAGAGACAGCATACCCAAAAAACCGGCGTTGAGGCTCGGGGGCTCCTGGGAGGGCAGCTTTCGGAAAGGACACGGGGAGATGGGCGGGCGAAATCGGTACGGGGTATCAAGGAGGAAAGCCGCCCTCTTTTACCGGTTGCTCTCGGGGTACCACTCAAACCCGCAAAAGATTTCACGGAAGGATGGCAGCGAAAACCAAAGCCGGTAATATCGACGTAGCAGACAAACCCTATGAGGGAGGCGACCATGGTGGGTCCCGCAAAACGGGCTTACAGTTACGACTTGCTCATTTATGGCAGCGAGGCGGGGTATCTGAGTTCTCGGGCACAAATCGAATTGCACGGACCAAACACACAAGACACCATAGCATGGGTGAGGTTTTGTGATCCCGCGGTGGCTTTTCCGCTTGATACCTACAACAACGGTATTGTCACGATGCATTTGCCGACTTCCATGTTCGAACCGGTGTTGAACATTTTCCGCACCGAGAAATTCGTTGAGGTCTATTTTGGTCCGGGGCAGGGCTTTATCGATACCGGGAATCTTGCCATCGGGGGTGGAGTGCCGATTCGCCCACCCATCGGTCCCATTGGGCCCGCTGTTGGAGTCGCAACCCGGAAAAGGAAGAAGGGCCGGTCCAAGGGACGAACCTCCTCGACGGGACGCAGGCGTAGTCGGGCCCCTAGTTAGACGGACCTAGTTACCCTGCCAACCGCCACGACCGCCACCCTACACGACGACACAGATCAGGGGGCCAATTACGCGATAAGCCCTTCGGTTCACAAATGTTGCGGCGACACAGACGGAACCCATGTGCGGACGCTTTACTCAGAAATATACTTGGCAGGAACTCGCTGACCTATATCGGTTGAATCAAACACCGCAGAACATCTGACCGGCCTACAACGTCTGTCCGACTGATCCCGTCAGTGTGATCGTTCCGGGTAGCAGCAGCTTGTTCTTGATGCCGATGCGATGGGGCTTGATTCCGAGACCTATATGGGTTCTGTCAATCCAAGGACTTTGCGGTTCAGGGCGCGTGTCGATATTACGTCCTGGGCGCTGTTCAAGGCATGTCATTAGGAAACGGCTCGGCAATGGTTGGCGGTCAAATGATAGAAAAACCCTATTTTCGTACATCATGCGGAAGCCCTTTTCCGAGCATATCCGCAAGACAAACAGCTTCCCGCCATCTCTACCCTGGTTAGCATAATGCACAAGCAATTTCCCTGCCCGCCCCAGTAGCGAACCGGCCCGGTGGTCTGGCCGGTCATTGTTTGGCCTTTTTACGTGGTGATGAAGGGTTGGCTTATATTCGCTCAGAAAATCGGCATGGCGTAGATGGACCCGTGCCGGTGACTGCCCCGCCCCGCCGCAACTTGAGACCCAGGGCAAGGGGGCGGGGACTCTTTTCACCCGATGGGGCAATGCAACAGCGGCTTCCTTTCTCGGCACTATCCCTGCTTGCTTTCTACTTAAGTCGAGAAGAAACGGATGACGGTGCTGGTAATGACGCCCCGGATGCCCTCGCTGTCAGAAAGTAAAAGCGAGACCTCACCAATTTTAACTTGATCCGTGCCGACCGTTATCCTAAGGGAAATAATCATCTCCTGCTTTCTTAAACTCCTGAGCGTGAGACTGCTGATGATATCATCACCTTGGCGGGACCAAGCCGTCAGCGACACACCTGCTGAACTCGCCAAACCGGGAGGAAGGTCTTTGACAAGGGTCTCATTAAACTCTGTGATGAATTGAGTTATGTGCCCAAAACTCCGATTGGCTTTTCTAATCGCGAAACGTCTTTCGACCCTGCCGGTGAAAGGCCCAAGAACAGGTCCCAATAGGCGTACCCAATTCATTCAGACCGCCGTCCCAATGCCAGAAAAGAAATCGTTCTCCGGCTCTCACCCCTCGCTGACCTCGACCCTGCTATGAACTAAGAGGAGGGAGGACGACGACTTTTGTCCCTACTGCCGTGCGATCATAGAGGTCAACGACATCCTCATTGGTCATGCGAATGCAGCCAGCGGAAACGTTCTGGCCGATGGTCCAGGGCTCGTTGGTGCCGTGAATCCGGTACAGGGTGTCCTTATTGCCCTGCCAGAGGTACATTGCGCGGGCACCGAGTGGGTTTTCGGGGCCGCCCGCCACTCCCAGCCCGCTCTGCAATTCTCTCACGACCTCTTGGAGATCGGGCCGGCGTTCAAGCATCTCCTTGGGCGGATACCAGTCCGGCCACTCCTGCTTGGATTGGACCGTCGCGAGACCGGACCAGCCAAACCCTTCCCCGCCGACGCCCACTCCATACCGCAGGGCCTGTCCGCCCGTCTGCACGGCATAAAGGAAATGATTGGCTGGATCGACCACGATCGCGCCCGGAGCCTCCCGCGTGTCATAGGTGACGACTTTGCGCCGATAAGCCGGATCGACTTCCCGCGACTGCTTGGGCGCGCTGGTTGTAGCGCAGCCGGCAACGGCAAAGGCAGAAACCCCCGTCAGCAGGGCACGGCGGCTAAAGACCCAAGTGCCCAACGGGAAATCGGCCACAGAACCCCCAGTAGCTGTTGGTCACGCTCGTGTACTGGGGCACGGAAATGTGGCAGCAGGTAGTCTATAAGCCGTTGGTCCGGGTTTCACCGTGCCCGGACTGGTGGACGCTACTGCCGGCAAGTGCTGATCTCTGATGGATGGGGCGGATACGTGTGTGGTCGATTTACCCAGAAATTCACTTGGTCGGAACTCATCGAGCTTTACCGGCTCACTCAGAATCCGCCGAACGTCACCCAGCATAGTGCATGATTCTGTCCTCGCCCCATTTATTGACGAACCCTTTGATTCGTTCCCTGATTGCACGATCATGACCAGCGATAACGTAGAATCGTGATGAAAAGAGCCGGAACCGAACGAGCTCCACAGGGTTCCAACCAGCGTCCATGATTTTCCGCATCAATATATTTGCTTCCACTTCAGCCTTACGCCGACCTTGATGATGGTAGACTATAAGGACGCGACCATTCTGTTTTAGGGCAGCAATCTCAGAGAGGGCGACGTGTTTGGGGCTTAGTCGAGTTCCCTCAATTTCCATTGTCCGGATCAAGAAAGACGAAATTGCGTTCGTTCATCTTCGCATTGAGCGTTTCAGCCCACGAACGCCGGGATGAGTTTTCAGGCACCTCAGTATCGTGAAAAATGGCTCCTCCAAGTAATCCGCTGTCCTCTAATGCTGCAATACATCGGCGTCGGCATGGATTGTTGACGATCTTGTCTAAACCCACGAACACCTCCGGCTCCAGCCACTTGAACTTGTCGGGCTGGTTTAGATACGAGATATGTTTGCCATCATTGTTTTTCTTGCCAAAGCTTTGGGTCTTATACCAACAGACGCCTAACCGACATCCTTGAGAAAGATGACGCAACAACGCAATCTTTCCAAAATCCCCAACGTCACCAGCATAGTCATCATGCATGTACGGCTTGCCCCCGACCCGGCCACTAACCCGCCTTCCGTTTCCCCGCCTGCCTACCGACCTTCTCCGCTGCCTTGGCCTTCTTCGTTGCCGGTTGCTCCTTCTGAATTGACCGCCGTAGAGCATCCATCAAGTTCACAACGGTTGAAGGCGCGGCCATCTGAGCTTCTTTCTTGACCGGCATTCCTGCTTGCTTCTGTTTCAACATCTCCACGACCGCATTCTCAGCCGCCGAGTCTGAATACACGATCAATGAAAAATAGAAGACACAGAAGATATAATGAAAGTTAACGATGGGAGAGTGCCACTACCCCAAGTGAAGGAAGCTTCCCGAAGTTTAGATTTCTTACTTGGGTCAGCAGCTAAGATCAAAGCCCAATATATCTTCCCATTGCTGGATGTAGAGGCTATTCCCATTCGGTTGGCATCCCCTAAAAGTAGATTGGCATTATGGCCCCAAGATGCTTTCCATAGACCAAGTGTTTCTTCAAATGTCTTTGTCCCCATAGCAATGTTTTCACCGGCTGATGTTGTGCCATAGGACGCTATTCGGGTTGAAAATGGCGCGTACACGCT
>WNGR01025143.1_pt1 | contig 11327 bp, 9 predicted proteins | sample 5407581 | NCBI WGS metagenome assembly WNGR01 (sample SAMN13153383, study PRJNA577476) | soil metagenome | isolation source: 80 cm soil or saprolite under Garry oak tree replicate 2 | place: USA:California | collected 2016-06-15 | reverse complement strand
TCCTCGGTCCAACGACGACGCCGGCCCGTATCCACCACTTCGAGCCGTTCGACCTGGGTACTGCGCTTATCACTGTCCATAACGACAGTTCTCAACACTGAGCCTCACCTGACAAGGCGGCCTTCAGCGAAGGGATACCATGCCCCGCGCTGCCTCGAAGGATCGCAAGCCTTGCGAGGGCGCAGGGGAGGGGTTGTCCACTACGCCAGGCAGCTCGGCCGTGCGCGTCAAACCCCCGCGACCATAACGTACTTGATCTCGAGATACTCTTCGATGCCGTGATGTGAGCCTTCGCGGCCCAAACCGCTCTGCTTCACGCCGCCAAAGGGGGCAACTTCCGTCGTGATCAGACCGGTATTGACGCCGACCATCCCGGATTCCAGCGCTTCCGCCACGCGCCACACGCGACCAACGTCACGGGAGTAGAAGTAGGAGGCGAGGCCGAACGGCGAGTTGTTGCACATCGAGATAACGTCCGCTTCGTCCCGAAAGCGGATCACGGGTGCGAACGGGCCGAAGGTCTCTTCATGCGCAACGAGTGCGTCGGCTCCAACCTCGGAAAGTACGGTCGGCTCGAAGAAGCCGCCCCCAAGCGCATGGCGCTTGCCGCCGGTAATGACCTTGGCGCCCCGCTTCACCGCGTCCGCGATGTGACGTTCAACCTTGTCCACCGCCTCCATGTTGATTAGCGGCCCCTGGACCACGCCGGATTCCGTTCCGTCGCCGATCTTCAGCGTTGCTACCCGCTTCGAGAGTTTTTGCACGAATTGATCATAGACCCTCTCCTGAGCGTAGATGCGGTTGGTGCAAACGCAGGTCTGTCTCATGTTGCGATATTTTGAGACAATCGCACCTTCGACGGCAGCATCGATATCGGCATCGTCGAACACGATGAACGGTGCGTTGCCGCCCAGCTCGAGCCCGAGCTTCTTCACACCAACGGAGGCTTGCCGGTACAGGATCTTGCCGACCTCGGTCGATCCGGTAAAGCCTACGAAGCGCACGGCTGGATGCTCACACAGCACCTTGCCGATCGGAGGCGCATCACCGGTAATGATGTTGAATACGCCTTTCGGCACTCCTGCCTTCTCGGCCAGGAGGGCCAGCGCCAGCGCCGAGAGCGGTGTCTCGTTCGCCGGCTTCAGCACCACGGTGCACCCGGCCGCCAACGCCGGCGACACTTTACGCGTGATCATCGAGTTCGGAAAGTTCCATGGCGTGATCGCGCCGCAGACGCCGATCGGCTGCTTGATCGCGAGCAGCCGCGCGTCCGGCCGCTGGGCCGGGATGGTCTCGCCATAGACCCGGCGAGCTTCTTCCGCGAAGAACTCGACATAGGCATCGCCGATATCGACCTCGCCGAGTGCTTCCGAAAGCGGCTTGCCCTGCTCGGAGGTGAGGATTAGTGCGAGGTCGTCGCGATTAGCTGCGATCAGCTCGTACCACTTGCGAAGGATGTTGGAGCGCTGCTTGGCGGTCAGCTTGGCCCAGGCGGGGAACGCGCGCTCAGCGGCTTCGACGGCCTTGGTCGCATCATCGGCCGAAAGCTGGGGCACTTTAGCGAGTTCGGCGCCATTTGCCGGATTGTTCACCTCAAGGACGGGTGTGCCGACCCAGGCGCCATCGATGTAGCAAGCCTCGCGCACAAGCGACGGGTCGCTGAGGCGATCGCGCAAGCTTGAAGCGGCGTGCAGGGCACGTGCGGCGGCGGTCGACGTCATGGCATTGCTCCTAAGCTAACCTATAAGTCCGGCTACGGCCGCTCAGCCGCGAGAACCTAAACCTGGCCCGGGAGAGTTACCGCTCGAAACCGACCGCTCCAACGCCGAAATTGCCACTAATAGAGACAAAGTGTCCGGAGAGGCGGTTCTTGTTTCCTCCCTTCACTTGGCCGGCGAGTTTGCTTACTCGCCGGCCAATTTTTTTTCCGCTTACTTATTTCTGGCCGACCTGCCCTACCGGAAGGGGTGCCGGGCGACGAGCCCTCTAGTGCAACGTAGAAGATCCTCGCGCACCGGCGTCGATCCCCCAAGCACGTCTCACGATCTTCGAAATATCCCTCGGGCGCAGTACGAACCCGGGCGTGCACCGACGAGGATAGTACGATCCCAATGGTGCTCGTGCTATATGTGGAAGCGCGATCAGCCCCAGCTGCCCGCTTGTCGGGACGGCTTCGAGCGGGTCGAGCCGAATTGCGTCCAGACCGAGCAATTTAGGATGGGCAATTTCCGACCTTTCAGCTTTGCGTAGCAATTCGCCGAAGCGCTTCTCCGACACGTCCGGCCTGGTCAACGTTTGCATCGCGCAATTCAGCATGAACCAGATGTGAGGCGATTGTGCCAGTTGGCGCCGTGCGAATGCGCCCGCCTGTTCGATTTCGTGCACTATCTTCGAGGTGATGTCCGGCCGATCTAGGCCGATAGCCACGAGTCCAACAAGCGCATCGAAACATTCCAGGGGATGTTTGGAGCCCGCCAGCCTACCGAGGTAAATATCGACTACCGACTCGCCGAAGGCGATCGCGGATTTTGCCGCGATCGCCATCAGCCACAACGTCCTCTCGCGTGTCAGAATGAAGGTGGGAGTCCAATCCTTCCAGGTATGACTTTTTGCCATGTCCGCGAGCCACGGCCGAGCGGCCGGTCTCGATGCGATCGTCAATAAATGGCCCATTCGGTGCACGGTCAGCCAATATTCGACGAGTATGGCGTCACGATCGGCGGCAGGAATGCTCGGAGACAACATCACTAGTCGTTGCCCCTCAAGCATTAGACCTGTGACGGTGAAGAGCTCGTAAGCAAGTGTCTCGATTATCGGCGCTCGATCCAGAATTTTTTTGATCTGATCGACCGTCGGCGCAATACGCGCGTCGAATATAGGAGACATCAGGTCCAGCGCTTTGTTGTTCGCTTGTGTGCGAGTTATGCTGGTGACGATCTTTTCCCAAAGACCATCGTCGGCTTCCTGTCCACCGACTATGAACTTACGAGCGACAGCCGGCGCGTCACTCACGAGCCGGACTGGCTGACCGCCGTCAAGCACCATCCATGCACGAGACCCGGACGGCAAGACGTAGAGCGGCTCGTCTTGGCTACACCCTGCGTATTCTCGAAGAATTTTCCGTAACTCTTCATCGAGCTCGGCGGCCATACAAAAAGCTAAGCGCGCCATCATCTCATCGAGAGAAGCCGCACTTTTCTCTCGAATTTTGTGTACCGTTGACGCTGTACTCATCCAATGACCCCTCGCCGACTACAACGCTGCCGACTTGGAAGTTATTCTGCCTCATTGGCCAAACACCGCGCTTGGGAGCCGCGGACCGCAGTCGCGGGACCGCGATCCGCGGTCCCGCTTAGATCATCCTCGAGACGGCCTTCGTAATTGCGCCGGCTAGTTCGTCCGGTGCTTCCAGGGGGGAGAGGTGGCCGACCCCCGGCAGAATGATGAAATCGGACCCGGGAATGCGGCTTTCGAATTCCCGTCGCAAAGCGGCCTCGCTCTCTACCTTATCGGCGTCGCCGACGATGATTGTTGTAGGCACATTGATATTGCCGACAAGCTTCGTGATGTCGAGCGCCATGCCTTCTTGAGGCCAAGCAATTTTCGCCGCAGGCGCGCCGCCCAGAGTATCTTCGATGACTTGCTGTCGGAGCTCCGGGGACAGCTTCCTGTGCGTAATGATCGACAGCGCGACATCTACGCCAGCCTCGCTTTGATAGCTCTCAAGAATCCCATCTCTCTGCTCCTTCGGAACCTCGAGCGGAGACGGAGGAGCCGGCGCAATCAGTACGAGCCCCTGAAGACCGTTCGGCCGGCGCGCCGCCAGGATTTGTGCGATCTTGCCGCCCATTGACTGGGCCACAAGGATATAGCTGGAAAGTCCCAACGTTTGAATGACGGCAGCCACATCGTCGGCCTGCACATGCAGATCGTAATTCGTTGCCGTCTTCTCAGATCCGCCCCAACCGCGCAGGTCCGGAGCAACACAGCGGTGGCGCTCGGACAACTGTTTGGCAACGAGATCCCAGGTGCGACCGGTTCCGCCCCAATAGTGAATAAAGACAAGCGCAGGCTCCTTGCTCCCGACTTCGCGGATGGCAAATTCGAGTCCGTTGGCACGCAACTTCCGATTAACGACTGACATGTTCGATTCCGTGGTTTGGTTCGTGGACGATCGCCGCAGATCTAACGACGTTTTACGCTACCGTGCCGATTGACCGGCAAAGGCCGCGACGGCTCCCTTTCGGTAGTGTCCGATCATTCCCGCGGCCGTCCGAAAGCCTCTCCGGCGACGAGTAGTGCCGCCTCGAAGCTGCCCACGCCCGGCCCGGCCGTAAAGAGATTTCCGTCGACCACAACGCCCGAACCGCTGGGGATGGTTTCAGTTACTCCTAAGTCGGGCAAAATGGATTCTGAATTGTGGCTTACCGTGGCGCGCTTGCCTTTGAGGAGTCCGGCTGCACCGAGCACGAGGACACCGTTACAGATGCCGATGACATATCGCGACGTCCGACCGTGCTTGGAGACGAACGCGACAACCTCCGCATCGCTCTGAATCTCGGGCGCCATCATAGGGACTGCGATGACGTCTAGCTCGGGACATTCGGCAAAGGTCGTCGTTGGCCTGGTCCACCAAGACGGGAAACCTTCGACCAGGTCCTTCGTCTTCCAAAGGAGGTGAATCTCCGCTCCTGGCATCAGGCCGAACACGGTTTGAATGCCGACCATGTCCATCGGAATGAATCCGGGGCCTATGACAATGCCGACTTTGAAGCCGGGCGTGCCGGCGGGCGAGGTAGCTCCGCGAAGTGCGTTGAGTGACGGGAGATCTGTCTGGGGGATTTTCTCGGGCATAGCGCTTCCTCACAGTTGTGCAAACGGAACCCTAAATGAAACTCCATATGGCAGAAATGACATATAGGCCTCTGATTCGGACATAATAATTGACCTCTAATGCGGCATGAGGCAGGATAGGCGGCCGGTCGAGGAGGCGAAAACGATGGTGTCGGACTGCTATCGGATTGTTTGGGCGCTTGTTTTTCCTGGCTTCGAACTGCTCGACTTGAGCGGTCCTTTGTGCGCTTTTAATTTGGCGACGCGAACTAAACGCGCGCTCTATCAAGTCAGCGTCTTTTCGGCGACCGGGGGCTCAGTCGCGAGCTGCTCTGGTGTACCGATCGACACGTTGAAGGCCACGCGGCCCGGAAAGCATCTCGATACCCTTCTGATCGCAGGAGGCCCTCCAGATCTTCCTGTTGAAGGCTATGCCGAAACCGTCGAACTCATCCGGGATCTGGCACCGCGAGCAAGACGGGTCGCAAGTGTCTGCAGCGGGGCTTTTCTGCTTGCCGAGGCTGGAGTCCTTGATGGTCGTGCGGCAACGACACATTGGAAGTATGCCGCCGACCTACAAAGACGTTTTCCAAAAGTACGTGTCAACGCGGACCGCATCTTTGTGAGGGACGGCAATGTCTGGACGTCGGCAGGGATTACGTCCGGTATCGATTTGACTTTAGCCTTGATCGAAGATGATTTCGGGATCGATGTATCGAAGATGGTCGCCAGGGAAATGGTCGTCTATCACCGAAGATCGGGCGGTCAGTCGCAGTTTTCGGCGATGCTTGAGCTCGAGCCGCCGTCGGACCGCGTAAGAGATGCTCTAAAGTTCGCGCGAGAGCATCTACATGAAGCGCTATCTGTCGAACGGATGGCCGATGTCGCTCGGATCAGCACGCGTCAATTCGCCCGATTGTTTCTGAAAGAAACGGGCGACACTCCTGCACGAGCCGTAGAGCGTCTGCGTGCAGAGGTAGCTCTTCCGCGAGTGCAGGAAGGGACTGAGCCAATCGAGATCATCGCGCGCAATGTGGGATTCAAGGACAAGGAGCGGATGCGGAGGGCCTTTCTTCGCATATATGGTCATCCACCACGCGTGTTGCGGCGGGCAACAGCTGTCCAGAATTCCATAGGCCACGGAAGTGCCTGATCTGCCGTCAGGTTAAGCTCGATTGAACCCGGTTACTTCAGACCAGCCGCGACAGGTAATCGGACCACGTTCCTTCGAGGATCGCCTTCCACTGCGGCCAGCAGATCCGGGGGCGGCCACTCTGGTCCCTGCGCCTGCGGTCGCATGAGGATCAAAGGCGCCGCAACACGTCCATGAAAGCCGAGATCTTCTCTCGAACTCGCGCCGGATCAGGATCGAGGTTGGCCTCGATGCATATCCCGGAAAAGAAGACTGAGATCATTTCGGCGACTTGCTTCGAAGCCAGCTTGGGATTTTCGGCCAACACGTTCGGAATAATCAGTTCTAAGAGGCCTTGCCGGCTCTCTCTGACCAATCTGCGCGCTTCTCTGGGAAGATCGGCAAACTCCCTCACCGAATTGACGGAGAAACAACCCTTCTTGTCAGAAACGCCTGGCTCAATGCCTCGGTCATGTACCTCGGATTTTCCGCTGGCTCTGCTATCGGAGGCGCGATTCTCACGCGAAGTTCGGTGCTTGAACTTGTGATACTCGGTACAGTGCTGGAGTTCACTGCTTTGTCACTCGTGTACGTTACCGCGCCGTCTCCTATGCTGGTCAGGAGCGAGCCAGCCGAATAATGTTCAGATCGCCCCGCTCCTCCGTTAGGGCGTTCGCGATCCGGGCGCGGGGAGCCGCCGTGACGCAAGAAATCCGGCGGACATTGCAGTCTGTCGGGTAGCGGGTTCGCCCAGCAATCTAGTTATTGGGACCGGCCCCAGGTGAGGTCACGGAACCTCTTAGCACTCAGGTCGGCATCCTTGCACACGACTCGCTCCGATAGCTGCGAGGCGATGAACCGAAGCGGTTTCGAAATGCCTTGCTGAAGTGACTTAGATCGTTGAAACCGTTTTCTAAAGCGATCTGAGAAACACTGCGGCCCCGAAGTGCAGAATTCTTCAATTGCTCCGCGCAACGCTCTAAGCGACGGCTCCAGATGTAGCGCGAGAGAGAAGTTCCTTCGTCTTCAAGCAATTGATTGATGTATCGTTGAGATAATTTCAATTCGGACGCAATGGTCGCCGACGATACATTCGGATTTCCGATCGATCGTTCGACGACGTCCTTCACTCTCACGAGAGCCAGACCACGATATTCTGTCAGCGAGGGTTGGCTGGATTCGGCAAATTCTGCCACCATGGCAAGAAGGAGTTCAGTGAAATTCCTGGAAACCTTAACGGCCGCGTTGTCGCCGATATTCGGAGCGCGTTCCACTAACCGGGAAAGGTAAGCAAAAACTATCGGCGCGAGTTCACTTCGTTCGCTAAAGTTTAGAGCCGTAAGCCGCTGTAAATGACCGATCCGGCTGGCAAGAACGTTCCGCGGAATTCTGATGCACGCGAGTTCGAAGGCTTCGCGCTGATGTAGCTTGTAGGGGCGATCCGCGTCGCACAACGTTGCGTCCCCGGTCCGAAGTTGGGCTATCCGACCATCTTGCTCCGCGACCAAAGAGCCCGACAACACGAAATTAAACACGAGTGTCCCGCTCTCGGATCTGGAGATCCCCGTGCTGCAGCGTTCTGCCACGTGCGGCGATGCCTGGATACGACACAGCTGAATATCGCCAACCGGCGTTGCATGAAACGCGGCGTTGAAGTGATGATCACCTACCAGCTTATAATCAAGATCAACTAGATTGCGGCAGACAACGTCGTGCCAATAAGCGAACCTCTCGCGAACGGGTACGTTCGCCGTTGTGGCGAAAAACGGTTGCACAGCTGCAGTAGCACCTGTCGCCCCGACAAACATCATCGAGCCATCCTGAATTGAACGATCGCGGAGCGAACGTCGCCCGTCATATGAAGCAAGTTTATTTCGCCACACGACTAAATCAAGAAGGAAAATTGCCCTTAACTAACGTGCCCCAAGGCTCCCGCCGGCCCGGTCCACCTCCTAATGAACCAAGTTTCGGTTCCTTTCCGGCCAAGTTCCCGTGAACGGATTAGTTCAAGCTCACTACGCTCGTTCATTGGCGCACTGCAGCACGGAGAGTTTCATGGCCTCTCGGACTTCTCGCGATCGGACTAATCCGACGACCGCCGCCTCAGGCTCGAGGCGCAATTTCCTGAAAGGCGTAGGCGGACTGACCGCCGCGGCAGTCCTACGGCCTGGTACAGCGTCGGCTGCCGCCGACAAGAAGATCCGTATCGGATATATCAGTCCGAGGACCGGACCCTTTGCGCCGTTTACCGAGGCGGACGAGTTCATTCTAGAACAGGTTCGAAAATCACTTGCGGGTGGCTTGTCAATCGGCGGTACAGCTTACGATGTCGAATTCCTTGTTCGGGACGACCAGACGAGCCCCGACAGGAATTCCAACCTTGCTGCTGAACTGATCAACAAGAGCAATATCGATCTCATGCTGGCTCACGTCGGAGTCGGCCCAGGCGTCTCGCAGCAATGCGAACTGAACGGTGTCCCCTGTCTGTCTACAATGACACCGTGGCAAGCCTGGATGTTTCCGATGAAGGGAGATCCAAAAAAGGGATTCAAATACTCCTATCACTTCTTTTGGGGCATCGAGGACATAGCGTCCGTCTTTCTCGATATCTGGAAAGGCGCGGAGACCAACAAAGTTGTCGGGTCGGTTTTCTCGAACGACGTGCCCGGTACCGCGATGGGCGATTCGAAGTTGGGTCTGCCGGGGGCGTTCGCCCAAGCGGGGTACAAGATCATCGACAATGGGAAGTTCCCGATCGGTTCGGACGACTTTTCGTCCTATATCCAGCTGTTCAAGCAAGAGGGAGTTGAAATCGTCACCGGTCTCTTCAATCCTCCCGAATGGGCCACTTTCCTCAATCAATCTTCGCAGATGGGCTTCAAGCCCAAGGTCTGCACCATCGCGAAGGCTCTTCTCTTCCCCGGCGGCGTCGCCGCTCTAGGTCCGCGGGCAGAAGGCATGTCGACCGAAATTTGGTGGCTCCCGAGCTATCCCTTCAAATCGAGCCTAACCGGGCAGACGGCGGCCGAACTCGCTCAGTCGTACCAAACGGCCACAGGCCGAGAATGGACGCAGCCCCTAGGTGTCGTTCATGCGCTTTTCGAAGCGGGAGTTGCAGCGCTTAAGGCCAGCGGAGATCCCAAGTCGCCGGCAAAGGTCGCCGAAGCCCTCCGCAAGCTCCAGCAGGAGACCGTCATCGGACGTCTCGACTTCGCGGGGAGCGGAATCGCCAACGTCTCGAAAATCAGAGTTGTGGGTGGTCAATGGCACGTGGCTGCCGGGGGGAAGCCCGAACTCGTCATCACGAGCAACGCCACGGCGCCGGAAATTCCCGTCCAGCGTAGGTTCGAGCTAATAAGACAAAGCTGATCAATGCTCCCTTTGTTGGATCTGCGCAACGTCAGCAAACGCTATCGGGATATGGTCGTGATTCCGGAGCTAACGGTCGCGGTCGAGACAGGAGATTTCGTCGGGGTAATCGGTCCGAACGGAGCTGGTAAAACTACTCTGTTCGGGTTGATCTCGGGAAATTTAAATTGCGACGGGGGACAGATACTCTTTGATGGTCAGGACATCACGCATCTAAGTGCGGACGCGCGTTGCCGCATCGGCATCGGCCGCACTTTTCAAATTCCCCAGCCCTTTGAAGGCATGACCGTGTTCGAGAATGCGCTGGTGGCTGCTACGTTCGGCGCCGGCTTGAGAGGACGGTCTGCCGAATTGCGCGCGCACGAGGCGCTTTCGCGTTGCGGCTTAGATCGTTTTGGGGACGTGCCTGCAGGCCGCTTGGCTCTCCTTCAACGCAAGAGATTGGAGCTATCGCGAGCGTTGGCAACCGAACCGCGACTGCTGCTGCTTGATGAAGTCGCCGGAGGGCTCACCGACGCAGAAGTGGGTGAGTTGGTGGAGCTTGTATCCGAGATTCATAGGACGGGCGTAACGGTACTTTGGATTGAGCACCTCGTGCACGCTCTTGTTTCGGCAGCTGACCGGATGCTGGTTTTGGCAGAAGGACGGCTGCTCGGCGACGGGGGCCCCAAGACCGTCCTGAACAGCCGCGAAGTGCGTGACGTGTACCTCGGTTCAGACCTGGACGAGGGGCTGCTTCGTTCGATCGTCGGTTCGGTAAAAGTTCCTTCCGATGCCGTTCGCCTCGACGGCAAGTCGGTCGGAGGTCGCTCCGAAACCGACCAGTTACATGACGGCATTGCTCTCGTTCCGGAGGGGCGCAGACTATTCCCCAGCCTGTCAGTAGAAGAGAATTTGCTTCTGGCGTCACGTAACGGGCGCGTCGGCCCCTGGACAATAGCCAGGCTGTTCGACCAGGTGCCGACCTTGGCAAACCTGAAGTCACGCCCGTCGACATCTTTGTCAGGTGGACAACAACAACTCGTCGCTATCGGACGAGCGCTTCTTGCGAACCCGAGATACCTACTGTGCGACGAGGTCTCGTTAGGACTCTCTCCGGTAGCCGTCGATACCGTCTATGAACTCCTAAGCTCGGTTACAAGCGAGGGCACGGCAGTAGTGCTCGTCGAGCAAAACGTGCGCCGAGCGCTGGCTGGCTCGGCTCGTTACTACTGCATGCAGAAGGGCCACGTAGTCTTGAAGGGACAATCCAGTTCGGCCGATTACGCCCGCGTGTCTACGGCCTACTTCGGAGTCTAACATGCAGATAGCAGTCGAGACGTTGCTGAACGGGGTGATGCTCGGCTCCTTATACGGGCTATTCGGCTTGGGGCTTAGCCTAAGTCTCGGCATCATGCGCATGATCAACATCGCGCACGGCGACTTGATTGTGCTCGGCGCCTACCTGACAAGCGCGGTTATGGGAGCTGCAGGCTTCGGCCCGCTATACGCTCTGTTGTTGGTGCTTCCAGTCATGTTTCTCCTGGGCTGGTCCATGCAGATGTTCCTGTTGAACAGGGTCATCGGGCGCAGCCCTTTCGCGCCTCTCTTGTTGACCTTTGGAATTTCGATCGTTCTTCAGAACCTGCTCCAAGAGGTGTTCACCGCAGATACGCGAAGTTTGCGCGCGGGCGATCTAGCACTACTCGGCATAAGTCCGGCGGGAATATCGATCGGAATTCTTCCGCTTCTTTCGGCACTTGTCAGCGTTGTATTGCTGGGTGTGACGCACTGGCTCATTGAAAGCACACATTTCGGTCGCCAGGCGAGAGCGGTTTCAGATGACGCGGACACCGCGCGACTGGTAGGAGTAAGGGATCGCCAATTCTTCGCGACCGTTACGGGCCTCATATTCGTTTCCATTGGAATCGCCGCCGCACTTTACGCACTTCGAACACCCTTTTCGCCTTCCGCGGGACCGGAGCGCCTGCTGCACTCATTCGAAGCTGTCGTT
>WNGR01007814.1_pt1 | contig 11327 bp, 13 predicted proteins | sample 5407581 | NCBI WGS metagenome assembly WNGR01 (sample SAMN13153383, study PRJNA577476) | soil metagenome | isolation source: 80 cm soil or saprolite under Garry oak tree replicate 2 | place: USA:California | collected 2016-06-15 | reverse complement strand
GATCAGCTGGGTCAGGCCGGTACCCTGGTCGATCGTGATCGCGGAGGCCGCCCCGTTGGCCGCGGGATGACCGCGAACGGGTTGGCCAGCGTGCCCGGCGACGTCATCTTAGACAGGATCCCCTTGATAAGGATCCGCTGGTCCTGCTCGCGCTGCAGGTCGCTTCTTGCGAAGTTGCGGGTCCGCACGAAGCCGAGCGCCTGGTCGCCGTTGAGCGTCTGGCATCCCGCCTTGAGGTTCAGGCCGGCCTTCGGGTCCTTCATCGGGGCGGGCAGGCACATGCGCACGCCGCCGACGTCGTTGACCACGCTCACCAGCCCGCCGAAGCCGATGCCCATGTAGTGGCTGACGGGCAGGCCGGTGACGTTCTGCACCGTCTGCACGAGCAGCTTCGGGCCGCCGAGCGCGTAGGCGGCGTTGAGCTTGCTGTAGCCGTGCCCGGGGATCGGCACGTAGGAGTCTCGCGGCAGGCTGACCAGCGTCGGACGGGTCCCGTTGGCCGGGACGTGCAGGAGCAGGATCGTGTCCGAACGGCTGCCGGAGATGTCGTGCCCGAGGGCGAGCTGGTTTTCTTCCTTCTTGCTCAGCCCGGCCCGGCTATCGGAGCCCGTGATCAGCCAGTTCGTCCCGGCCGAGGTGAACGCCACCGGGGTCAGCACGTCGACCTTGGTCAGCTTGGAGTTCACGCTGAAGTAGACCGCCACGGCGGCCACCACGATCAGCGCGATCAGCCCCGCCAGGATGGCCAGGACGCGCCGCGGGCGCAGCCACCGGCGCCCTCCCCGCGGCCGGTACCCCCCGCCGCCGACACCGCCTCCGCCGCCGGTCCAGGCGCGTGACGGCGGCTGCGCGGGCCACGCGTTGGCACCCGGCCCGCCCGCGTCCCGGCTACCGCCGGCCGCGTTGCCCGGGGCGTACATCCCCCGCCCCGGAGAGTCCGGCGGGCGCTGGCCCCGCGGCCCCGGGGAGTTGGGCGTGAAGCTCGGCTGCGGGCGCGGCCCGCCCGCGCCGGGCCGGTCAGGCTCGTCGCTGTACCACCCGCGTGGCCAGTCATCACTCATGACGCCCCCCAGACCGGCTGAGACGGAACATTCCCTCCGAAGGCACGGAGTCGATGCTAATAACAAAACACGAATGCTGAGTCAACCCCTGACATGACCCGCCGGCCGGCCCGAGACTGGCGGTCATGACTTCCGCCGAACTCACTCCCGATCAGCTACGCCGGGATCCGCTGCCGCTGCGCGGCCGCGTCGCGTTGGTGACCGGCGTAAGCCGGCGCGCCGGCATCGGGTACGCCATCGCCCGCCGGCTGGCCGGACTGGGCGCCAGCCTGGTCATTCACCACTACGCCCCGCACGATCGCGACCAGCCCTGGGGCGCCGATCCCGGCGGACCCGAGGCCGTGATCGGCGGCGTGACCGAGGCGCTGGCCGACCCGGACGCGGCCGTCTGGCACCGGGAGGCGGACCTGTCGGACCCCGATTCGCCTTCCCGGCTCGTCGAGTCGGCCGCCGCAACTTCCAGATTCCTGGACATCCTGGTCTGCAATCACGCCCGCAGCGGCGGCGACGGCCCGCTCGGCACCCTGACCGCCGACATGCTCGACGCCCACTGGGCCGTCAACACCCGCGCCTCGATCCTGCTGGCCCAGGCATTCGCGGCGCAGCACGAGGACAGCCGGCCCGGCGGCCGGATCGTCTTCATGACCTCCGGGCAGGACCTCGGCCCGATGACCGGCGAGGTCGCCTACGCCGCGAGCAAGGGCGCGCTCGCCTCGATCACCCAGACCCTGGCCGACCAGCTCGCCGAGCGCCGTATCACGGTGAACACGGTCAACCCCGGCCCGGTCGACACCGGCTACGCCCCGCCCGGCGCCCGCGAGATCGTCCGCCGCCACTTCCCTTCGGGACGCTGGGGCACCCCTGACGATCCCGCTCGCCTGATCGCCTGGCTGGTCACCGACGAGGCCGCCTGGATCACCGGCCAGGTCATCAACTCCGAGGGCGGCTTCCGCCGCTGGGACTGACCGGCCGCATCGCGGACGCCATGAAACCGGTCATCCAGTGCGTTAAAACGCCATCGATCCCGGGTTTCATGGCGTTCCGGCCGAGCCCGGACATGCGGATCCCGGTGCTGACGGTGCCAGCGTGACTAAAGCCCGGTTCCAGGTCCGGAGGGCGGCAGCAGAAGCTCGGGCGGCTGGCTGAGCATGGCGCGCAGGGCAGGTGTGACAAGGGCCGGCCCGGGCAGCGCGGCATGCGCGGCAAGAATGGCCGCCCTCAGGCTCGTGTGGAGGGCGTCGATCCCGATAGCGCTGGCGGCGCCGTTACTGCATAGCGCGGCGCGAGCCTCCCCTTCCGGCAGGACCAGCCGCAGGCGTGTGTGGCCATCCGCCAGCAGGGCGCGAAGCGACTCCAGAGCCGCTCGCGCTCCGTCGTCGGCGGCGAGCGTGTCAGACAGGTCGAGCACGACCGCGCAGGGGGGAGGTACGGCTGCGCGCACGCGAGCGCCTACCGCGTCGAGGAGCGCCTGCGCGATGTCGCCGCATAGCTGGCCGGTGAGCCGCAGGCACACGATCTGCCCCGTGGCCGGGTCGGCCTCGCGCCAGCTCCGGGCGGCCACGCGCGGCCGCACGGCCGCGTTCCGCCAGGCCGGGATGCGCGCGGAGCTGGCACGGGAATCGAGCGGGCCCAGCATGTCTTCGTCCCGATAAGGATGAATTGATACCGACATTGGCTCTCCGGTTGCAGTGCTCGCTTCCAGCAGTCTGGGGCATCCCTGCCCTCGGCGGCTTCATGCGTTCAGGGTGATGTGATCGCCGGTTGACGTGGCCGCGCAGCCCTGAGCTGGCGAGAACACGTCACGCCGCCGAACCTGGTCGACGCGTAGGTTGGGGCGTGGCCTGGCCAATGTGGAGCACTTCGCCACTATCACTTGCACGGGACAACAGTTAGGTTGGCCGTACGGGCACTAATCGCCGGTGATTGTGTCCAGCCCGTCCTGGAGGGCCGACCGATGACGCCGGAGCAGGTAGACCGACGGCTCAGAGTGCCTCCCCTGCCTCCGCGGCATGTTGCTCGGCCGCGCCTGCTGGCCGTGCTTGATGGTGCCGCCGGGCTGCCGCTCATGTTGCTGGCGGCGGGGCCCGGGTCGGGGAAGACCGTCCTGCTGGCGGACTGGGCCCTGGCCCAGAACGCTCCCATCGGCTGGATCAACCTCACCGCCGCCGATGCGGCGCCCCGGCGGTTCTGGCTGCGGCTGTGCTCGGCGCTGAGGGCGTGTACCGGACTGGATGAATTCGCGTCGGCCGTGACGGCAAATCCGCGGAATGACGTGGTGCACTCGCTGCTGGACAGCATGCCTGGCTTTGCGGTTTCGCCGGTCCTGGTCATCGAGGATGCGCATTTGCTGACGCATCCCGCCGTGATCGAGGGGCTGGATCTGATCATCCGCAGCCGGCCGCCGTTGCGTTTGGTGCTTGCCGCACGCAGTGACCCGGTGTTGCCGATGCACCGCTACCGGCTGGCAGGCCTGATGCAGGAATTGCGCGCGCCGGAGCTGGCCATGACCCGCGGGGAAGTGCGGGCCCTGCTCTCGGCACACGGCGTTACCCTGCCCCCCGAGGACGTGGACGCGCTCCTGGCCAGGACCGAGGGATGGGTCGCGGGGCTGCGGTTGTCGGCGATGCGGATGGAGGGCACCGAGCACCCGGCCCGGTTTGTCTCGGAACTGGCGACCGACCAGGGGAGCATCGGTGAATACCTGATGGCCGAGGTCCTCGACCGTCAGCCTGAGCCGATTCGCCAGATGCTGGCCCAGACGAGCTTCCTCCCTGAGGTGACCGGGCCGCTGGCCGAGGCGATCACCGGCCTGGACGGCTGCGCCGACATGCTCGCCGGACTGGCTCGCACGAACTCGTTCGTCGTCCCGCTGGACGCCGCCCAGACGCGCTTCCGTTACCACCAACTGCTCGCCGAGATTCTCCGCCACGACATACAGCGACAGGATCGGCGCGCGGTGCCGGTCCTGATGCGGCGGGCGGCGGCCCACTTCGAGGGCACCGGCGACTTCAGGAACGCTCTGTACTGGGCGGCGGAGGCCGGCGATGCCCGGCACGCCGCCGCATTGCTCGCGAACGGCGGGCTGGCCCATGCGTTTGTCCATGGCGAGGATCTATCGGGCCTGCACCTGGAAAGCTGGCCGGCGCCTCCGCTTCCGGACCGTGCCGACGCCCCGCAAGCCCGCGAAGCAGCCATCGTGAGCTCCGCCGCCCTCGCCGTCATGGCTGACGCCGAGTCCGCCGCACGCGAGCTGCGCATCCAGGACCAAACGGCTGACCAGCAGCTGACCCCGCAGTTGCTCGTCACCGCGGACTTGGTCCGGCTGCTCCTGGGGATGAAGGCGGGCGACGCGCACGTAATCGGTGAGGCGGCGGCCCGCCTGCTGACCCGAAGCGACCATCGGCCCGGGCACTGGATACCGGGTCTGCCGGGTGCCGTCATGCTTGCGCGAGCGACCACCCAGTTCTGGCACGGAAAGAACGCAGACGTCGGTGCGCTCCTGCAGGCGGCGCTGAAGGAAGCCGAGCGCGACGGGCCGCCGGTCCTCGAGCTGAATGTGCTCGCCATGATCGCGCTGGTCGACAGCCTTCTCTCCCGCCCGCGCCACGCTGGCGAGGCGGCGACCCGGGCGCACGCCATGCTGCGCAAGCACGGCAACCTGAGCACCCCCCCTGCGCTGGAACTCGCGGCGGCCGGCCGCTCGCTGATCGCGGCCGACCTTACCGGTGCCGCTCAGGCGCTGGAGCGAGCGCTGATCCCGGGCCATACGGGCTTCGACCCAGGCCTTGTCGCAGCCCACGCCATCGGGCAGGCAACCGTGCTGCTGACCAGCGGCGACCTGAACGGGGCACGGGCGCTTATGAACCGTGCGTCCTCGCGCTCGAATCTGCCGCTGCTGACATTGCTGCGCGAGACATTGCTCGCCGACATCGAGACCATCGTCGGACGCCCCAACGCCGCGCTTGGCCTCTTGCGCGGTTACCAGGATGGCAACCTTGCCGTCCTGGTGGCTCTGCCGCGCGCGCGGGCGTTCGTGGCCCTGCACGACTGGCCTAGCGCGGCGCGTTGCGTCCACACCGTACTGACCACCACCAGCACGCTGGTCAGCCGCTATAACGTGCTGGAGGCCATGCTGTGGGATGCGCGGATCGCACAGCTGAAAGACGACCCGGGACGCGCGCTCGAGATGATAGCGGCGGCCATAGAGCTCGCCCAGGATGACATCGTCCTGCCGTTCTTCGCGATGCAAGGGGAGTTCGCCTCGCTGCTGGTCCGCCATCCAGCCGTCGCGGCTCAGTGGCCACTGCCGCCGGGAGGCGTCGCGGTGGATGAGATCATGCCTGGCGGACGACCGAGCGCCGCTGAGTTTCCCGACCCGCTAACCGAACGCGAGCGCGCGGCGCTGCGCTTCCTCGCCACCGGCCTGTCCACGGCTGAGATCGCGGCCGAGATGTGCCTGTCGGTCAACACGGTCAAGACGCACCTGGCCGCGATCTACCGGAAGCTCACGGCCAGCAAGCGAAAGGACGCGGTGCTGCGGGCGCGGGAACTCGAGCTGCTCTGAGGCGGCCCGGCGGCTGACTAATAGGCCACTCGTTTCGGATGACGTGCGCGGCGGCGGTTCGTACCAGCATGGACACGGCAAGTCATAGAGCAGCATTACCGACCGTGGGAAGAAGAGGCCTTGTGCGCGCGCGCTACGAGATCCGTATCGCGGGTCGGCTCGATGAGAAGGCGGCGGCCGAGTTCGCGGACCTGGAGGTCGCCGTGCGCGGCAGCGTCACGGTGATCAGGGGTGAGTTCGATCAGGCCAGCCTGCACGGCCTGCTCGAGCGAATCCGGATTCTCGGCCTTGACCTGCTCGAAGCGCGCCGCGTTCGCGGCTCGCCGGCCGACCGTGCCGATTGACACCGACGCCGATTGACACCGACGCCGCGCGAGACAGCATCACCTCATCCGGGTGAGCCGTGCAGGCCGGACAGCTGCGAGTATGGCTGGATCGCGGTCCTGATCCGGAAGGAGGCCCCGTGATCGGACGCAGCTACGAAATCAGGGTGGTCGGGTCGCTTGGCCCGGCGGCCCGTGAGGCGTTCACCGACGTAGCCGTCGAAGTGGAGCCCACCGCGACCGTCCTGTGCGGTGACCTGGACCAGGTCCGCCTGCACGCGCTGCTGGACCGGGTGCGTGCGTTCGGTCTGGAGCTCATGGACATCAGGCAGGTCCCGGACCAGTTGTCCGGGTGACACGCTTCGCCTGCTCCGCAGAGATCCGGGTGAGCTCGACGAGTTCGAGTCCGAGTGACCGGATGCGGTTCAGCGCGCCGTAGAGGGCGGCCTGGTCGAGGCCGGCGATGAGCGACGTGTGCGCGCCGCTGGCTTCGATTGTGAAATCTTCGAAAGCCTGGCGGGTAACTCTGCCCAAACCACCCGCGACGGTGATCCGGTAGCGGTGCGTGCCCACGTTGCCTCCATCCGTACTTCCAGGCGGGCTGGTGGCACTATATACCCGCCGGTAAGTTAAAGCGATCGTTTGCAAACCCAAGTGAACCGCGCGGCGGGACCTCTGCGGAATCACCCGCCGTGTATGAGGCACAGCTGGCCGCCAGGCGGCACGCTCGCGCAGTATGAGCAGAGTGACGCTGAGCCGGCGCGCCTGCCGGGCCGTTCTCCCGTCCGTCCTCGTGCTCCTAGCGGCCGCCTGCGGCTCCAGTGGCAGCGCATCCGGCGTGGTCACCGCGGTCGGCGGCGTGTCCGCCGCGGCGCGTCAGCTCCTGGACGCGGCTAACCCGAGCTGCCCGTCACCGTCGGCATCGTCCGGATCCAGCGGCTCATGACCAGGTCGCTCGCCGAGACCACTACCGTTGCCTGCTGGCAGCTGTGCGCCGACGCCTACGTGCTGAACTTCGGCCTGTGAGCCACACTGGACTCATGACCACCTCAGGGCTTAGTCCCGCCACTGGCCCGGCCGATCTGGAACAGCTGTACCGCGATCTGCACGCCAGCCCCGAGCTGTCCCAGCAGGAGCATCGCACCGCGGCGCTGGCGGCTGACCAGCTCGCTGCCGCGGGGTTCGAGGTCACGACGAATATCGGCGGTACCGGCGTGGCCGGCGTCATCGCCAACGGCGCCGGGCCGACGGCACTGGTCCGCGCCGACATGGACGCGCTGCCGGTCCGGGAAGAAACGGGCCTTCCCTATGCCAGCCAGCAGCGAGCCACCGACCGAGACGGGTACGACGTCCCGGTGATGCACGCGTGCGGCCATGACATGCACATAACCTGCCTGCTCGGAGCGGCGCGCGAACTGGCCACCGCCCGTGGCTCGTGGTCGGGCACGCTGATAGCGGTATTCCAGCCGGCCGAGGAGCTGGGGACCGGGGCGCAGGCCATGATCGATGACGGGTTGTTCGACCGGGTCGGCCACCCCGACGTCGTGCTCGGCCAGCACGTGGCCCCGATCCCGGCAGGCTACATCGGGATCCGGCCCGGGCCTGCCTTCGCCGCGGCCGACGGGCTGCGCGTCACGCTCTACGGCCGCGGAGCCCATGGCTCGCGTCCGGAGGCCGGGCGCCCCGCGTGATCCGGTCATCGAGACGACCCACAGCTTCGGCGCCGTGGTCAACGACGAGGAGGCGGCCGACCGCATCAGCGCGGCGTTCGCCGGGCGGTTCGGGGCTGACCGGGTGTTCGATCCCGGGCCGGTCACCGGCAGCGAGGACGTCGGCCTGTTCGCGACCGCGGCCGGCGTTCCGTGCGTGTACTGGCTCCTCGGCGGCGCCGACCCGGGCCTCTTCGCCGGCGTCGCGTCCAGAGCCGAGATGGCCGCCGCGATACGGGACCTGCCGTCCAACCACTCGCCGCGCTACGCCCCGGTACTCCAGCCCACCCTGGCCACCGGCATCGCCGTCCTGACGACCGCCGTACGCACCTGGCTTCCGTGCAGCTGACCCTCGCATCACCCGGAAAGGATGAAGCCGGTCGGCGCCGGGCACATCTACCGTGGTCGAGCCGACGCTGACCACGCAGGACCCGGTGCGGCAGGAAGGGGGCGCGCATGGCGGGAGACGCGTGCTCGTCATCGCTACGACTCCCGCATCGACCGGGCCATCACCACTGTCATTCATCCGCCGCCGCGGACGATCACCTGGCTGGTGACAGTGGTGTACCAGGCAGGCTCGTTCGGCGTCATGATCGACGGCTACGACCTGACCTTCCCGCCCATCTCGGGCTGGGCCACCCTGGTCTGGATGCGGAAGAGGGAGTACCTATGAGACGCAGCCGACGATGAGCGATCAGCCCGCCACGACCCGAAAGCCATCCCTGGCGGCCAGGATCGAGGACGAGAAGTCACATCCGCTGGCGTGGAAGACCGTGGTCACCCGCGCCGCGATGGTGGTCGTCGCTGGCGTCGCCATCTACCTCGTGTTTCCCGCCATCACCGAGGTGCTCGCGTCCTGGCCCCGCCTGTCAACCCTGAACCCGTGGTGGTTCACCGCCGCGGTCGGGGCCCAGGTCGCCCACTTCACCTGCACGTTCGCCCTGCAGCGCTTGGCCCTGCGGACCAAGGCGTGGTTCCCGGTCATCACCTCCCAGCTGGCCAGCAACGCGATCACCCTCATCGTGCCGGGCGGCGCGGCCGTGGGCGCGGCCGTGCAGTTCCGGATGCTGGCCGCCAGCGGGCGGGACACCAGCTCGACCGTGGGCGGTCTGGCGGCGTTTTCCCTGCTCGGCGTGGGAGGCCTGCTTGCCCTCCCGGCCTTCGCCCTTCCGGTCATCCTGGTGGGTGCGCCCACCAACCGAGGTCTGGTGAACGCGGCGATTCTGGGGGCGGTGGCGTTCGTCGCCTTCGCCGCGTTCGGGGCAGTTGTCCTGGCTTACGACGCGCCGCTCCGCTGGGCGGGCCGGTCGGTACAGCGGCTCAGGAACTGGGTGTTGCGGAAGCGGCCCCCGCTGGAAGGGCTGGACAAGACCCTGCTCACGCAGCGGGACGAGATCCGGGCGGTGCTGGGCAGGCAGTGGTGGCAGGCGCTGCTGCTCTCCGCAGGCCGCCTGGCGTTCGACTACCTGTGCCTGCTCGCGGCGCTGCGGGCCACCGGAAGCCACCCGCGCCCCTCGCTGATCCTGGTGGCCTACGCAGTGGCCGGCATCGTCGGGCTGATCCCCATCACTCCCGGCGGCCTCGGGATTGTGGAAGCGAGCCTCACCGGGCTCCTGGTGCTGGCCGAGGTGAACTCCAGTCAGGCCGTGCTGGCTACGCTCACCTACCGGCTGGCGTCCTACTGGCTGCCGCTGTGCGCCGGGCCGATCGCCTACGGCCTGTTCCGGCTCCGGTACCGAAGCCGTCCGTCATCCCCGCAGCCCAGCGTTACCCCGGCCTGAGCCCTACCGGCTGTCTCGCTTCGCCTGCCGCCGGTCACCCAGGGCGCGGGTACCGGCCCGGTTCTTCTCAGAGGCGGGCGAGCGCAGGGCACGGTCACCGGTGGGCTCTGGGGTGACGGCAGGCCCTTTCCGGGCCGGCGAGCGGCGCCTGGCCGTTTCATCCCAACGGGACACCGAGAAGGCCGAAGGCCCGGTCATAACCTCAACCGGGCCTTCGGACCTGCTACCTAACTGGGGTGAGCGAGGGGACTTGAACCCCCGACATCCAGGACCACAACCTGGCGCTCTGCCAACTGAGCTACGCCCACCATCGTCGCCTGGCCATACGGCCGGGCCACAGCAAGACGCGCGCTGCCTGGAGGGGACATCGCGCGGCTGAAGAAAAGTATAGCGGTCTCCGGCCTCCCGCGCGTCACGTGCCCGCAGCGCCTGCCGAACCCGCTGAGGAGTACCGCGCCGCGATCTTCCGCGCGGTCGCCGAGTCCGGACCGGGCTGCGGCACGAACAGCGCCTCCCGGTAGTACCGGAGCTCCTGCACGCTCTCCTTGATGTCGGCCAGCGCCCGGTGCCCGCCGTGCTTGCCCGGGGAGGCGAAGTAGATCCGCGGATACCAGCGCCGCGCCAGCTCCTTGATGCTGGACACGTCGACCATCCGGTAGTGCAGGTAGGAGTCGAGCTCGGGCATGTCACGGGCGATGAACCAGCGATCGGTGGCGATCGAGTTGCCGCACAGCGGCACCTTCCTGGCCTCGGGGACGTGCCCGCGCACGTAGCCGAGCACGAGCTCGGCCGCCTCGGCTACGGCGATCCCGCCGGGCAGCTCGGCCAGCAGCCCCGAGGTCGTGTGCATCTCCCGGACCACGTCCGGCATCGACTCGAGGGCCTCGGCGGGCGGCTTGATGATCAGGTCGATGCCCTCGTCGAGCAGGTTGAGCTCGGCGTCGGTCACCACGCAGGCGATCTCGATGAGGGCGTCGCGCTCGATGTCGAGCCCTGTCATCTCGCAGTCGATCCAGACGAGCCGGTCGTTCATCCTCACAAGAGTAGGACCTCGGTTGCCGTACGTCGCCAGCAGGAACCCTTTTTTAACCAAACGAACCGAGGCGCATGCCCGCGCGACGACAATCCAGCCCCTTACCACGCCGTCAGGCGACGAAGGACCCGCTAGACCGCGGCGGCGCGGAGTTCGTGGGTGGTGCGCAGCCGGACCGGTGACCCGTTGGTGCGGGCGGCGGCGGGCAGTTCGCGGGCGATGCCGACGTCGAACCGGGTCAGGTGGTCGATGTCGATGCCGCCGGGGCCGAGGTTGTTGCACTCGGGGACCTGGGAGGCGCCGAAGTGACCGCCGCGCGCCCACAGCGCCCGGCTGCGGGGCCGGGCCAGCTGCCGGTACGGGGCCGGCTGGCCGGCTGGCCAGCGGCGCGGGATCTGCCACGAGTCGAGCCAGCCGAGGATGGTAGCCAGCCCGATCATCTGAAAGCTGGTGAACGGTTCCCGCGGCGTGCCGAGCACGCCGATCTGCACGCACAGCCGGCCCTCGCGGTTCACGCTCCCCGGGCGGGGCGGCAGCCGGTCCGGCTCGTAGTCCAAATACTCCGGCATGCCCAGCGCGCAGCCGGCCCGGACGATCGGCAGCAGTTGCGCGATGTCACCGGTGAGCGGGTCCCACACCAGGTGGGTCGGACGATTTTCCTGGTTGAGCCGCTGCGCGGCCGACCAGACCGAAATGGCGCGCGGATCGGCGCCCAGCGTAAGCCAGACCACGCGCGGTGCTCCGCCCCCGAGCTGTCCCCCGTCGATCTGGGCCCGTATGCATCTGGCGCCCGGCATCCACGCGTCAGCCACAGGGTTCCCTCCCAGTTTCCAACGGTCTAGACCTTCTAGCTCCC
>WNGR01018485.1_pt1 | contig 11328 bp, 10 predicted proteins | sample 5407581 | NCBI WGS metagenome assembly WNGR01 (sample SAMN13153383, study PRJNA577476) | soil metagenome | isolation source: 80 cm soil or saprolite under Garry oak tree replicate 2 | place: USA:California | collected 2016-06-15 | reverse complement strand
CCTGCTCCTCGGAGTGGTCCAGCACCACGGCGGACGCCGTGACGTGGCCGGGCGCGCAGGACCGCAGGCACGCGTCCGGCCGAGCCGCCAGGAACGCCAACAGCGCCTGCCGCACCGACTCCTGACCGTGCGACACCGGCCGCCAATGCTCCAAAGTGGACACGGCAGAGGCGTGCAGGCTCACAGCTCAGTCAGGCCTTCGCCCAGGTCGCGCGGTTCGCGCGGCGACAGCGGACCATCCAGCGGATGGCCGACCGCGACCGCGCCCAACGGCTCCCAGTCCGCCGGCAGGTCCAGTACCGACCGCACGACGTCGGCCGCGAAGATGGTGGACGACACCCAGCACGAGCCGATGCCCTCCGCGGCCAGCGCGACCAGCAGGCCCTGTACCGCGCCGCCGGCCGCGACCGTGAACATGGTGTGCTCAGCGGCGTTACGGCGTGCGTCCGGATACGTGTGCATGCCGTCGGGCACCAGGAACGGCAGCACGATCTCCGTCGCCCCGTAGAGCAGGTCACCTCGCGCGACGCGCCGGTCGATCTGGTCCGCCGTGAAGTCGTCGCCGCGCAGGTCCGACCGCCACGCGGCGCGCATCTCGTCCAGCAGTTTGGTCCGAAGTGGACGGCTGCGCAGCCACACGAACCGGACCGGTCGGGTGTGATGCGGTGCCGGCGCGGTGAGCGCGGCGGCCACGGCCCTGCGCATCGCGTCCGCGTCGACCGGGGTCGGGGCGAATGCCCGGATGGACCGGCGGACCAGCACGGCTTCGCGCCTGCCCTGCCGGATCGCCTCGTTGGTGCCCAGCCGGAACAGGTCCTCGTCGACCGGGCGGATCAGGTGCCGTGCCCCCGATCCGTCGTCCACGGGGGACAGGCCGCGCACCACAGCGGCGGGTACGCCTCGCAGCTTGCCCTTGACCAGGTCCGCCGCGGCCGCGATCTCGTCGGCCACGGCCACCTCGGTGACGGCCAACTCGTTGCCCTGCGGATCAACCGTGCCGGCGTAGCGGTGCAGCACGGTCAGCCCGGCCGAGCCGATCGCCGTGTCGGTCTGGCCGATCCGCCATGCCCGGCCCATCGTGTCCGTGATCACGACCGCGACGTCGACCCCCAGCAGGCGGTGCAGGTCCGTGCGCAGCCGACCGGCCGATGCGTCCGGATCCACCGGCAGCAGCGCCAGCTCGCCCACCGCGATGTTCGAGTTGTCCACGCCGCTGGCCGCCTGCACGATGCCCAGCGCGTTCTCGGTGATCACGAAGTTGTTGAACGCGGCGACCACCCGAACCGCTTCGGACAGCACCAACGCCCGGCGGGCCGCCTCCCGGCCCGCCGGGTCGGTCGGTGCCTCGACCAGCCTGCCCTCCACCTTCGAGATGGCCTTGCTGGTCACCACCAGCACGTCGCCGTCGCGCAGCCACGGCGCGGCCGTGGCGATCGCGGCGGCGAGATCGTCACCGGGCCGGAACTCCGGCAGGCCGGTGACCGGCAGCAGTTCCACCGGTCCGCTCGCGTGGTCGTTCATGCGCTCACTCCGGCGACGTCGAACGCGGCGCGGGCCATGTCGGCGGTGGCCGCGGTGGTGGTCATCAGCAGCGGCACCGATCGGACGTCGACGCCGGGTACGTCCGCGGTGTCCGCCGTGTGCACGAGCCAGCCGTCCAGGATGCCGTCGGTCGAGTCCTTGCGGGAGCCCAGATGCCGGCCGACCGCCTCGGCCGTGGTGGGCACGCCGATCGCGGTCAGGCAGGCGTCCGCCATGCCGCGTACCGGCCGGTCGCTCACGATCGGGGACAACCCGACCACCCGCGCCTTCGCCTCGCGCAGCGCCGCCCGGATGCCGGGCACGGCCAGGATGGTGCCGATGCTGACCACCGGATTCGACGGCGCGAGCAGCACCGCGTCCGCCTCGGCGATGGCCTCCAGCACGCCCGGCGCCGGTTTCGACTCTTCAGCGCCGACCGGCACGATCGAGTGCGCCGGCAGTTCCGCGTGGTAGCGCACCCACCACTCCTGGAAGTGCACGGCCTTGCGCTCCACCGAGTCCCCGTCGGGGATGTCGGCGACCACGTGCGTCTCCACGCGGTCGTCGCTCATCGGCAGCAGCCGCACGCCGGGCTGCCAGCGGTGGCACAGCGCCGCCGTCACCTCGGACAGCGGGTAGCCTGCGCGCAGCATCTTGGTCCGGACCAGGTGCGTCGCGATGTCCCGGTCACCGAGGCCGAACCAGGTCGGGTCGGCGCCGTACGCCGCCAGTTCCTCACGCACCGCCCAGGTCTCGCCGGCCCGGCCCCAGCCGCGACCGGTGTCGATGCCGCCGCCCAGCGTGTACATGCAGGTGTCCAGGTCCGGACAGATCCGCAGCCCGTGCATCCACACGTCGTCGCCGGTGTTCACCAACGCGGTTATCTCATGCGGCGAGTCCGGGGTCGCGCCGACCGGGGACAACCCCAGCGCGGCCTTCACCCCCAGCAGGAACCGAGCCCCACCGACACCGCCGACCAGTACGACCACCTTCAACCGACGTCATCCTCCCATGCGTCCACCGACGCTTCTCAGTTGCGCCAGAACAGGAAGCTGCCCTGGCCGATCCCCGCCAGGAATCTGTCGCCGCCCAATCGGTTGAACAGCCAGAAGATGAAGTCGAAGACCGCGTGGTTGACCGAGGCCACCCCGATCAGCAGCGCGAACAGCACCAGCGGCGCCCACGGCCTGACCATCGTGCCGAACCGCTTGGCCTCGTACGGCAGCCACGGCTCGATCGCGCCCCAGCCATCGAGGCCGGGGATCGGCAGGATGTTGATGAAGAACGCCAGGATCTGGAGCATCGCCAAGTAGGACAGGCCTGTCGCGAGGAAGTACAAACCGAACGACGGGAAGTCCGGAATGGGGATCGCCCGGACCGCCCAGATCAGCGCCACGCCGAGCACCAGATTGGACAGTGGGCCGGCCAGCGAGACCAGCGACTCGATTTTCCGCGAGCGCAGCGCCCGGTGGTCGATCCACACCGCACCGCCGGGCAACGGGATGCCGCCGACGGCCAGCAGCAGCAGCGGCAGCACGATGCTGAACACCGGGTCCGTGTACCTGCGGATGTCCAGGGTCAGGTAGCCCTTGTTCCGAACCGCGTAGTCGCCGCCCCGGTACGCCACGATCGCGTGGCTGAACTCGTGCAGCGACAACGACGTGCCCCAACCGCCCAGCACCAGCAGCAGGGTGCCGCCGTTGATGGCGGCCTGCGAGTCGAGCGTGACGAGCACACCGCCGGCCACCGCGACCGCGAGAATGATCAGGAAGATCGGGCTGGGCCGGACCCCGGTTCGATTCACCTTCCCAGTCTGCCGTGTCCGCCCGTCGGCCGTCCGGCGGTCCCCAGCCAATGAGCCGGGCCCGCGAGCGGAGCGAGCCAATGCACACAGTCCGTGCCGGGTGACAACGGGTGTACTGCATCGGTACTGGTGTCCCCCTGACGTGTGCACTCGGCTTGACCGTCTGGCATCACACAGGTGTAATCACATCGGTGTCATTCGTCGTTGGCTGAGGGGCAGACGAGTGGCGTCCGCCAAGGGGAGTGCGAAAGGTGAGGAGGGCGGACGGGGAAATGTGGGAGCTAACCGACGAACGGTATGAGGAGTGGGACGACGACACACCAACCGAGCAGTTGGGCGTGTTGATCGAACTTTTCGAAGAGGCAGAGGAACCGGAGTGGCAGGACCGCGCGCTGTGCGCACAGACCGACCCCGAGGCGTTCTTCCCGGAGAAGGGCGGCTCGACCAGGGAGGCCAAGCGGATCTGCCAGGGCTGTGACGTGCGTTCGGAGTGCCTTGAGTACGCGTTGGCACACGACGAGCGGTTCGGCATCTGGGGCGGGCTGTCCGAACGCGAGCGCCGAAAACTGAAGAAGCGCGCGGTATAGCGCGTGGGTCACCTGTTGCGGTGAGTTCGGACTCACCGCAACACTCACGGTGCCATGGTCGTTTACGTGAGCCGGGCATCGGTCGTCTGACGGGAGGGCGCGTGTCTCCCGTTCCCGCAACTCACCCGATCGGGGTGGGTGGCTAGTGCCGAAACCGTCTGGGCGGGATGGTGGGGGAAAAGCGCTGCCCTTTCGGGCACGGGCCGAGCCGGTTCTCGCCGTGCTCGTATGCCACGACGGGGAACCGTGGCTGCGTCCGGCCTTGTCGGCGCTGCGCCGGCTTTCGCCCCGTCCCCGACACATCCTCGCCGTGGACACCGGGGTGCTCGACGTCGTGCTCACGCTGGCGCGGGACACCGGTTTCGGCGCGGCCGTGCGGGCCGGCGTGGCCGCTGCCGTGCAGCGGTGGGGTGATCCCGGCCGGTGGCTCTGGTTGCTGCACGACGACTGCGCGCCCGAACCGGACTGTCTCGGCGTGCTGCTGTCCTCGGCCGAGGTGTCGCCGTCGGTCGGGTTGCTCGGGCCGCTGGCACTGGACTGGTCCGATCCGCGGCTGGTCGTCGAAGCCGGGCTGTCCACGGACGCCTCCGGCCACCGGCAGACCGGCCTGGGATCGGCCGAACCGGACTGGCACCAGTTCGAAGCCTTGTCGCACAACAGTTTCACGCAAAGCACCGAGGTGCTGGCGGTTTCGTCGGCCGGTGCGCTGATCCTGCGGGAGGCATGGGACGAACTCGGCGGCTACGACCCGGCCTTGCCGCTACTGCGCGACGATCTGGACTTCGGCTGGCGGCTGAACCGGACCGGCCGGGTCGCGCTGTGCTTGCCGGCGGCCCGGTTGCGGCACGCCCGCGCGGTCACCAGGGGCCTGCGATCAGCCGACGCGCTGCGTGGTTCGGTGCGCGCGGCGGACCGGGCGCACGGCCTGCGCACCCTGCTGGTGAACTGCACCACGCTCGGCTTCCTGGTCGGCCTGCCCCGGCTGGTGGTGCTGTGCCTGCTGCGTGCCATCGGCTTCACGCTGCTGCGCCGGTTGTCCGACGCAGGCGCCGAACTCGCCGCGATCGGCTACCTGGTGGGCGGTCGGGCCGGCCTGCGGGCCGCACGAGCGGGGCGGTCCAGCGGCCGGGCCGTGCGCGGGCTGCTCACCAGCCGGACCACCCGGCTGCGCAACCTGTTGCGCGGCGGCATCACCCACTGGGTACGGCGCAGGGCAGCGGCCGACGCCGCGCTCGGCCGACTGCCGATGGCCGAATCGGACTGGCGCCCGCCCGCCGAGCCACGGCCCGTTGGGCCGGACGCCCTGCCGGCCGGCGCGCTGGGCCGACTGCCGGCCGCGGCATCGGCTTGGCTGCCACCCGGCCAACCGGCCGAGCCACGACCTGTCGGGCCCGATGCGCTGCCGGCCGGCGCGCTCGGCCGTCGCCGTGCCGGTTCGCGGCGTACCGCTGGCCTGCGCCGGCCGGCCATGGCCGTTGCGGTGCCGCTGGGTGCGAAGCCACGGCCCGCGCCCCGGCCGTCGCCGGCGCCGCGTGACGGGACCGGGCCGGTGCGGCCGGATCTGGTGCTGGTCGAGGTCGGCCGGGGCCGGCTCGCCGTCCAGGTTCTGCTCGCGCCGCCCGTGCTGCTGGTGGTCGGCCTGCTGCTGGTGTCCCTGGTTACGAACGCCGGCCGGCTCGGCATCCACCTGGCCGGCGGTGGACTGTTGCCGGCGCAGGGCCTTGGCGCCACGTGGTCGGACTACCTGGCGTCCTGGCATCCGGTGGCCGGCGGCACGGCCGCGCCCGCGCCGGCCACGCTGGCCGTGCTCGGCGTGCTGGGCACGGTGTTGTGGCCGGTCGGCGGGCCGCCCACGGCGCTGGCCGTGCTGCTGCTCGGTGACGCGCCGCTGGCCGGCGTGCTCGCCTACGCCGCCACCCGCCGGCTGCCGGTACGCCGCTGGGTGCGCGCGCTGGTCGCCGCAGGCTATGCCCTGCTGCCGCCGGCAACGGCTGCTGTGGCGCAGGGGCGGCTGGACGTGGTCGTCGTGCACCTGCTGCTGCCGCCGGTGCTGGCCGGTGTAGTGGCGGTGCTGAATCCGTCGGGCCGGTCGTGGCTGTCCGGTGCGTGCGGGTCGGCGTTGGGTCTCGCGGTGATCGGCGCGTTCGCCCCGCTGGTGCACGCCATGGTGGTGGTGTTCGCGCTGGTCGGGTTCGTGCTGGTGCCCGGCGGCCATGGCGACGGGCGGCGTCGGGTGGCCGCGTTGTTCGCGATCGTGTTGCTGCCATTGGCGTTGCTGGTGCCGTGGCCTGCTGTGGTGCTGGCGCATCCGTCGGTGCTGCTGTCCGGCGTGTCCGGCGCCGCGCCCGGTGCGACCCGGGCCAACTTGATGTTGCTCGATCCGGGTGGGGCGGGCAGTAGTGCGCTCACCGGGCTCGTCGTGCTGGCGGCGGTCGTGGTCGGCGTCGTGCTGCGGCCGCGTCGGGCCGTGCTGCCTGGTCTGGCCGTCGTGGTGCTCGGTGTGGTGGCGGTCGGCCTGGTGGCCAGGATGAGCTACTGGACCGGGGCGCCGATGATCGTCGTCGGCTGCGGGCTGCTGTGGGCGTTGTTGGGCGCCTGTCGCACGGATCGGGCAATCAGTGCCACATCGGTCGTCCGGGTGCTGGCGGCTTTGGGAGTGCTGGCCGTGCTCACGCTGGCCGTCGGCGACGTCATCGTCGGACATACAGGCCCGCTGCGCGACAACACGCCCACCCTGGTCCCGGCGCTGAACGCCGAACTGGCCGACACCGGCCGGTCGACGCTCGTGCTCGCCGCCGACGGCCAGCCGACCCGCGAAGCCGGCCGCCGGCTGCCCGCGTTCGGCGACGACGACATCGCCTCCGTGCCCGGCGCGTCGCAGCGACTCGCCGACTGGGACCGCGCGCTGCTCTCCGACCACCCGAAGCCCGCGATCGCGCAAGCCGCGACGGCCGGTGTCCTGTTCGTCGTGCTGCCCGACCAGGCTGCCGAAGATCCATTCATCAAGGCAGCAGGCAACCTGGCGTCGCCGGTCAGTGCCACGTCCGACGGGCGCCCGGTCGTCCGGCTGCAACCGGCCAGCGGCGCGGCCACGCTGATCTCGCCCGCGCTGGCCAAACAGGCCGTCACCGGCGACCAGCCGCCGACCACCCTGGGGGCGGCCGGCATCTCACCGGTCGACGCGACCCCGCCGGACGTGGCCGTGCGGGCGTCCGAGGGCGGCCTCGGGCGGCTGCTGGTGCTGGCCGCCGAGTACGAGAACGCCTGGCAGGCCACGATCGACGGCCGGCCGGCGCCGATCGTGCGGGCGTGGGGTCACCTGGTGGCCGTGTCCGTGCCGACCCAGGCCGCCGACGTGCGGGTCTACGTCCCCGGCGCGATCCGGGACGTGCTGCTCCTGGTGCAGGCGGCCGTGCTGCTGTTCGCCGCGCTCACCGCGATCCCCACCCGGCGCTAGCCTTCGCCCTCGACCACATCGGGATCCAGCCCGAGATACGCCGCGACCTGCTCCACCAGCACGTCGTGCACCAGGTCGGCCAGGTCGGCGCCGTCCCGGGCGCGGACCTCCAACGGCCGGCGGTAGACCACGATCCGGGCCCTGGTCGGCTGGCCGCGCCGGTCCACCCCGGCCGGCACCAGCCGGGCCAGCGGCACGTCCCGGTCCTCCAACACGCCGTCCTCCCAGACGACGGTCTGGTCCGGGTTGAGCCGCAGGTCCGGCACGTCGTCCACGGCCACGTCCAGGTCGGTCAGCTCGGTCCGCCAGCGCGCCTCGATCGGTTCCAGCGCCTCCAGCACGAGCGCGTCGAACCGCTCGGCCCTGCTGCGCGCGGCAGGTAGGTCCGACGGGTACAGCAGCCCACGCAGGCCCCGGCCGTGCCGGTCCCGGCGCGGCCGACGTCGACGCTGAGCGCTGCGCACCATCACCCATCCATCATCCCTGTGACATCGGCTCGCTCTGCTCGCGCCCTGCTTGAAACTCCGACCACAGCCTCGGTCGCGCCGCCGCGGTGTCTTCTGCCCCAGAACGACAGCGAAGCGAGTTCTGGGGCAGAAGACACCGCGAAAAAGCGGCGCGACCCGCGTGCCCCGGCGCGCCATGTCACAGCACGCGCTAATGTCGCCCACTGTGCGGAGCGTGAGACGTTGCTCGCGGACCGGGTGCCTCAACCCGGCCGTTGCCACGCTGACCTACGCGTATGCCGACTCCACCGCCGTGGTCGGGCCGCTCGCCACCTACTCCGAGCCGCACAGTTACGACCTGTGCGAGGAGCACGCGCTGCGCCTGACCGCTCCCCGTGGCTGGGAAGTCGTCCGACACGAAGGTGAGTTCGTCCCTCCCGAGCCGTCCGTGGACGACCTGACGGCCCTGGCCGAGGCGGTCCGCGAGGCAGGCCGGATGGATCGGCCCGTCGAGCCACCCGATCCGGGGTTCACCTCAGGTCGGCGTGGTCACTTGCGGGTGTTGCCCGACCCCGTTGATGACTGAGCCGACTGCGGGTAGGGATTGCAGCTCGTCCGTTCCCGGTAGGCTGCCGGTGATCGGGTAACCGAACGAGTCTGGAGCTGGTGTGCGCGACCTGTCGGCCATCGTCAAGGCGTACGACATCCGCGGTGTCGTCGGTGAGCAGCTCGACGCGGACGTGGTCCGGGACATCGGCGCCGCCTTCGCCCGGCTGGTCGGCGGCGCGACCGTGGTGGTCGGCCACGACATGCGCGACTCGTCGCCCGGCCTTGCCGCCGCCTTCGCCGAAGGCGTGAACGGGCAGGGCCTCGACGTCGTCTCGATCGGCCTGGCCAGCACCGACATGCTCTACTTCGCCTCCGGTCACCTCGACCTGCCCGGCGCCATGTTCACCGCCAGCCACAACCCGGCCCGCTACAACGGGATCAAGCTCTGCCGGGCCGGCGCCGCGCCGGTCGGCCAGGACAGCGGGCTGGCGCAGATCCGCGCCGAGGTGGAACAGGGCGTGCCGGCGCACAGCGGCGCACCGGGGACCGTCTCCGAGCGGGACCTGCTCGGCGACTACGCCGACTACCTGCGCGGTCTCGTCGACCTGACCGGCATCCGTCCGCTGAAGGTCGTGGTGGACGCCGGCAACGGCATGGGCGGCCACACCGTGCCGCGCGTCCTGGACGGGCTGCCGCTGGACGTCGTGCCGCTGTACTTCGAACTGGACGGCACGTTCCCCAACCACGAGGCCAACCCGCTGAACCCGGCCAACATCGTCGACCTGCAGGCGAAGGTCCGCGAGGTCGGCGCCGACATCGGCCTCGCGTTCGACGGCGACGCGGACCGCTGCTTCGTGATCGACGAGCGCGGCGAACCGGTCCCGCCGAGCGCGGTCACCGCACTGGTGGCGACCCGGGAACTGGCCAAGCACCACGGCGGCACGGTGATCTACAACCTGATCACCTCGCACGCGGTGCCCGAGATCGTGGCCGAGCACGGCGGCAAGCCGGTGCGCACCAGGGTCGGGCACTCGTTCATCAAGCAGAAGATGGCCGAGACCGGCGCGATCTTCGGCGGCGAGCACTCCGCGCACTACTACTTCCGGGATTTCTGGCGCGCCGACACCGGCATGCTGGCCGCACTGCACGTGCTGGCCGCGCTGGGCGAGCAGCCCACGTCGCTGTCCGAGCTGACCGCGCAGTACAGCCGCTACGCCGCGTCCGGCGAGATCAACTCCGAGGTGGACGACCAGCAGGCCCGCGCGGCCGCGGTCAAGGCCGAGTTCGCCAACCGGGTCGGCACCCGGATCGACGAGTTGGACGGCCTCACCGTGACGCTGCCGGACGGCTCGTGGTTCAACCTGCGGCCCTCCAACACCGAACCGCTGCTGCGACTGAACGTGGAAGCGGCCGATGCCGTCGCGGTCGCCACGCTTCGGGACGACGTACTGGCCATCGTGCGGGCATAGGCCACTATTGGGGTGGGTAGACCCGAAAGCGCGTCACATCCGTAGTACAGACGTACCCAACGGCTGAGTATCCGATCGAAGGGGAGGAACCCGTGGCCGTCGAGCTCGACCCGCAGTTGCTGGAGATCCTGGCCTGCCCGTCGCCCGACCACGCGCCACTGCGCGCCGGCACCCCGGCCGATCCGGCAGCGGACTTTCTGACCTGCACGTCGTGCGGCCGGTCGTTCCCGGTCCGGGACGGCATCCCGGTGCTGCTCCTGGACGAGGCCGTGACCCCGGCCGGCGCCGGGTCCGCTGACGGCGAGCAGACGGACGGGTGAGCGTCGTGCTGGACGACAGCCTCCTGGACGACCCGGCCCGCCTGGCCACGGCCGACGGCGAGTCGGGTGGCTGCCTGCGGGCCGCCGCGTCGGCAGGCGCCCAGGTGCGGGCCACTGCGGAGGCCGTGGCCGGCGCGAACCTGCGTGAGCTGTCCGGTGCTCGCCCGCGCTCTCTGGTGCTGGTCAACCGGCCCGGTGTGGCGCCGGCCGCGAACGGCCTGCTCGTCTCGCTGCTCGGCCCGGCCTGTCCGGTGCCGTTGGTGCTGGCCGAGGAGGTGCCCGGCTGGGTCGGCCCGCTGGACGTGGTCCTCGCGCACACCGACGACCCCGGCGACGTGCCGCTGGCCGAGTCGGTGCACCGCGCCGGCCGGTTCGGTGCCCACGTGCTGCTCAGCGCCCCCGAGGACGGCCCGGTCGCCGCCGCGGCCGCCGGCACCGCCGCGCTGCTGCCGCCGAGGGTGCGCGTGCCGGCCGGGTTCTCCTTCCCGCGTGCGCTGTCCGCCGGGCTGGCGCTGCTGAACGTCCTGGGCCTGCTGCGCACCGATCTGGACGTGCTCGCCGACGAGCTGGACCGCGAGGCCGAGAAGGACAACGCCAACTACGAGTCCTTCGTGAACCCGGCCAAGTCGCTGGCGCTGCGGCTGGCCGACCGCACCCCGCTGCTGTGCGGGCTGGACCGGGTGGCCACGGCCGTCGCCAACCACGCCGTCGACGTGCTGGCTTCCTTTGCCGGAGTGGTGGCAGGCTCTGGCGAGTACGCCCAGTTCGTCGGCCGGACCGTGCTGCGCAGGGCCGCCGTCTCGGCGTCCTCCGGCGACGACATCTTCACCGATCCGCACGACGCGCCCGCCGGCCTGCTGCGCGTGCTGCTGCTGTCCATCCTGACCGACCCCCCGGCCAACCAGGTGCGAATGTCCGCGGCCGACCTGCTGACCGGCGCGGACCTGCTCGCCCCCGCGGAGGAAACCGCGGGCGGCCCGGCCGTCGAGGCGGCAGTGCTGGCGCTGCGGTTCGAGATGACGGCGGTCTACCTTGGACTGGCCACCGGGGCGCTGGGTGGCCCTGGCCGATACGCGGCGTTGCCCGTCTAGGGTGGATGGCCATCGATCGATCCGTCACCAGGATTGCCGGCGGGAGAGGTAGGAGTTCGGGTGCGCTTGCTGCGAAACAAGGTG
>WNGR01014694.1_pt1 | contig 11334 bp, 13 predicted proteins | sample 5407581 | NCBI WGS metagenome assembly WNGR01 (sample SAMN13153383, study PRJNA577476) | soil metagenome | isolation source: 80 cm soil or saprolite under Garry oak tree replicate 2 | place: USA:California | collected 2016-06-15 | reverse complement strand
AAAGATTGATTGAATAAGTTGACTTAAAGGAAGACATTTAAACAAAAAACAAAAGTTATATTTTCGCTTACTAAAAAATAAACACATCTGAGTCCGAACACTAATTGGAGTGACGGTCTCGTTATGGACAGTTAAAAACATAACGTCTTGGCACCTTCCTTTCTGGGAGAGTGACTCCGTGCGGAAAAGTCGCAACTGGGTTTGCTGATGTACTGTCACATCATCAACAATACCTCTGTTTTCTTAGGCAATTGAACAACAAATGGTTGTCTGCTCCACAACAGAGATAGACCCTTCCCATCCTTGTTCTTCTTAACTTTTGGCCTACACTTTTGCTTCTTCCTAGATAAAGAAGGAGTGGGGCCTTCTGGTTCCTCATGTAGGCAAGATGGTGAGGGGGAGGAATGGGTTCCACATGGAACAGATGAGTGCCAGAGTGGAGTGGAGGGGGGTGGAGATGTAACCATGTGTCTAAGATCTTGGTATAGGCCTGATGGCTCTGGAGGTGTTGGTGAATGCTAGTGAGTTGGATATCTGTCTCCAGGAGGTGACATTATAAAGGCTCAGCTGTGGTGTAAAGGGCTTGCACCTGTGCCCTAAGTGCCTTCTGGTTCTTTAGCAGCCATTTTGTTTGGCTACTTCTGCAGTTAGTCTGTGGTCTTGCAAGTACTCCAGGACTTCCTGGATCTTTGAGACAAGGGGGGAGTTGGGGGAGAAGTTCTTAAGCTGCTTGAGGGAGAGGGGAGGGGGAGGGTTGTAGTTTCCTTCATTGATATGTTCTAGCAAGAATAGGGGGAGCCCATACTGGGGGTAGTCCTTTCCCAGGTGCCAATCAGAGACTTCTTGTCATCTAAGAGGTGGATATAGTGGGCTCCTACTCTTTCAAAAACTCCAGGCTCAGCATTGTTGGGGATGAGGAATGGGAAGTAGTGACCCCCAAAGGGGTCATTCAACCAGAAGCCTACTTCAGGGTGCAAGTCCACTGGGTCCACTGGTTGTTCTAGGCTGATGGGGTAGTCATCACAGGTGGGAGGTTGGTTGTAGTTGATGGGGTAGTTGTCTATGATGGGATCATGGACAAGTCTTGTGAGTGTGGCATGGGCTGCTTGGAAGTCTGGGGGGGAGGTGGTAGGTCAATCAATGGTGGAAACAAGGTGGTGTGTGATGGGGGTGTTTGGACATTTGAGGATCAGGGTAGCTGGTTGTAAGACCACACCTTCAGTGGGGATGATGCTGGGGAGGTCTGGGTAGATTGGAGAGGGGACCTGATGGACACCAGGTGGACCAGGTTAGTGGTGATTTGTTCTATCCTTGTGGCAAGTTCAGGAGTGGGAGGGAGTGCCAGGTGATCTTCCTTGATGTTTTGAAGGGATATGGAGCTCTCTGAGGCTTCCAAGGTAGTTTCAGAGTAAGAGCCTCTTGCCATAGCTCTGGCAACAAGTTGATCAGTGGATAAGGAGCAAGAGGGCATGATGGCAGTGGTGTGGGGTGTGAGAGGATGAGTGGTGATGGTGTGAAGCATTAGCAAACCCTGGAAATCCTTGTAGAGGCTGTAGAGACTGTAGATATTGTAGACATCATAGTGATTTAGTAGTTGATTTGTAGAAGCTTGGTAGCAATGCCTGGAAAGCCTTGTAGACATTGTAGAAACTGTAGACACTGTAGACATCATTGTTATGTAGTAGTTGATTGGTAGAAACTGGGTAGCAAACCTGTAGACTCTGTAGTCATAGTAGAGACTGTAGTCACAGTGAAGGCTATAGAGAGGCTATAGTTGCAGTAGAGGCTGTAGTTAGGGTAGAGGCTGTAGTTAGGGTAGAGACTGTAGTTAGGGTAGAGGCTGTAGTTCAGGTAGAGACTTAGTTAGGGTAGGGACTGTAGTCACAGTAGAGACTGTAGAGACTGTAGAGACACTGTAGTCACTGTAGAGACTACAGAGACACTGTAGTCACATTAGACACTGTAGTCACTGTAGTAACTAGTCATCAAAACATTTCTGTGAAGTGTCACATCCCCAGAAAGGAAGGTGGCAAGAAGTCACATTTAAGTCAACTTAATGTTCAAGAAAAGCAGAAATTAACTAATACAATACTTGGAATTTTTCTAAGTTGATCTACTGGGTGCAGGGGGTGCAGAGAGGGTGTGTGCCCCCTTCTGTTCATGTGCAGCCCTGCTTGCTCAATTGCACTCCCTCCCCCTTCCCTTGCATGTGGCCCTTCCCCTTGCACATGGCCCTTCTCCTTGTGTGCATCCCCCCTGGTCCCTCCTGCACCCCTGGCATGCACACAAAGGGGAAAGGTGTGTGGGCAGGGTGGGGTGTATAAACCAGGGGGGGTGGCATAGCCAGGCTGGAGGGGACTTGGGGTGGGTGCACTATCCCTCCTGTGCCCCCTGGCATGCAGGGGAGGATGGCAGGTGGGATGAGGCAGGGCAGGTAAACCAGGGGGCACAACAGGGGCAGCCACATAAGTGGGATGACCTACACAAAGGGGAGGGTGAGCAAATGGGGGTCTTGCAGAAATGGTGGGGTCCAGCACACATTTGCACCTCCTGTCTGTGTGGCAAAGTCAGGGTGGTTGTAGTGACAGTGATGGCAAAGGGGCAGCCTGCATGTACATGAGGGGAGGTGGGGTGGGTGCTTGCATGCTACAGAGGGGTACAACAGGCCTGTGTCAAGGAAAGGTGTCTTGCACCATTAAAGATAAAGGGGAAAAAAAGAGGGAATGACTTATCTGAGGCTTTTTTAAGGTGCACTAGTCACAGTGAGAGTATGGCTGTGGGGTGGCTTGTGTGTGCTTATAATGTGTGTGAGGGTGAGTGCAGTTGTAACGCCACGACTGGCGTTATCGTGTGATGTGTGTTCTGGGTTCTGATTCCTCGTAGAGTGAAGCCGTATCAGGGCCTCAGTTCGGTGATGTACAAGTACCAAGTCGAGCTACACTCAAGACTGGTGTGAAAGGAAAGGCCAAGTTGAGTCAACGCTCAAGACTGGCTGATGCGAGACAAGTCGAAGGTCTGCATTCCAGGTATGCAAGGCAAAATATGAAGGCCCGCATTCTGATGAGAGACAAGTTGAAGGTCCTCAATGGAGCTATACCCAAGGCTCCCTGACTGGTTCTGGAGACTATGTCGTGGATTGGAAGAAGTCAAGTCTACTGTACAAGCTAGGTAGACTAGGGTTTATATACTGATACAAGATGTTTGTGTTGAACAAACATATGACATGATCTCTGTAGGTATGAGTCATGATGATGTAGGTAGAGGTGTAAGCATGAGTCAGCATGCATCATAGTGACATCGTAGTGATGTCATATGGAATGATCAGTAAGTGATGAGTCATGAGTTGGAGTCAGGATGAGTCATGGGGGTTCGGGCACATGTAATCGTAATGAGTCAACTGGAAGAAGAAAAGGAAATGTGTCCAAAATCATAACATTACCCCCCCTTTTGGATTGAAGTCGGTTCGACTTCAACTCTTGCTGTCACTGTAGAGGCTGGGATCCGCTTCTTCGTTTTCTTCACTGTATGCGAGTTGGTCTCAGACTTCATCCCACTTGTGGGTTCTGAGGAAGTAGAGGTTTCCCCTTTGTCCACACCTGCGGCAAAGTTCTCGAGTGGGCCAATCCACTTCTTCGTGACTGGGGTTGTTGTGCAAGCACTTGCCGCACCACGTGGGGATATGATCGTGGTGGTTGAGTCCCTCTTCAACTGTTTGGGTGTTGGGTGGTGGTCTAGCAAGTCTCTTGAAGAGACACTGTGGGGATCAGTGTGAGCAGCTCTGACAGTACATGCACTGCTGATGGGGACGATTGCGGAAGGGACACTGTTTGCGTCAATGTGTCCTACTTCCACACTCCCAACAACCACGGCGTCTTGGCTCGTCATGCAGCTGTGGCATTTTGAGGGGTCCTTGTGGTTGCAGATTTAAGGGGCGGTCAGATGGGGAGTGTGTGGGTCTGACGACCATTCGTGCGTACATGTCTGCCAGTGTCTGATACAGACACGCCCTCTCCATGCGCTCTTGAATACCCCCAATCGCTTGTTCAACATCAAATTGTGCCCCTACCAGTCTCCTCTCCTGTTGTCGTAGATCGTCCAGTTGTTTCTGGACCTTAGTCTGTAGGTCCAGCTTGTCGCGTAGATGGGACACTTCCGCATTGATGCACGGGTCCTCCAGCCGTCTCAGCACCTCGTTGATGGCGTAGGCATGAGGGTCGTCCGTTGCAAACTGATGGAGTTGAGTGTTAGTGAGGGGAATGGGGAGCTGGACAGGATTTGGTGTGGATAGGTAGACTGGTCCAGCATATGGTGGTGCTCCTCTCCTCATGCACCCTACTACCTCTTGGCTCTTGTTACAATAATAGATGTAAGGTGCAAGCACCTTTTCGTCAGAGTGTTCATCATAGGGGATGTAGAGAGGGTAGAAATGGAGTGAGGCGGGTTTATTGGGGAAGTAGGGGAGACCAGGGTCTTCGTTGTCATCGATCTCTGGTTCTTGGTCATAGTCGATAGGTTCTTCTACAACTTCGCTTCGACTTGTGTGGCTGCTTCAGATAGGCTTTTGAGCATGGCCATGAAGTTGTCAGTGGGCATGGAGCAGATTGTGTCGGTGGATGGGATCATGACAGGGGGTGGTGTGGCAATATAGACGGGGGATGAGGGAATTATCATAGTGACTCTGGGGGATGAGATCCTATTTCTTTTGGCCTCTTCAGCCAGGACAGCATTCTGATAAGTGGCTCGCTCTCCAACTGACTCGTATTCGTCATAGGTGTGGTTCATGATGATTGGGATTTACTGATGATGGGAAGTGGGGAAGGAAGGTAATGAGGTTATGCATCTTTGTCGCTCTCTTTTATGTGTTTTTGGGAGCTCCTTCCTCTTCTGGGTATCGGTGATAGAAGTCGGCGATTAGTTCTGGGGCATGTTTCAAGTGCTCCACAGGTTCCCAGGTGCTGTCACTCGTGGGGAATCCCTTCCACTTGACTAGGTAATGGAGTTTGCGCCCCCAGCCTTGTTGACGGACTTTTTGTATTTCTTCGGCTTTGTACTCTTCTTCTCCATCGATAAGGTCAGGTGGAGGTTGGGTGAAGTTTGGGCCATGCAGCGCCGTCTCCTTATAGGGTGTCAGGAGGTTTGCATGGATCACCGGATGTATCTTCCATTGTGCTGGAAGTTCAAGTTTGTATGAGACATCTGATAGAACTTTCTTGATGGGAAAGGGTCTGTATCTTTTGGGTGCGAGTTTTGATGTGGGGTAGTGGGTTTGTAGGTTTACCCCTTCTAGCCAGACCAATGTTCCTTGGGCATAAAACGTAAATTTTGTTTTGCCCCTTTCTGCCATGAGGCATTGTGCATGCTTGATGCACTCTTGTGCCTTGCTGCAGGCCTCTTTTATATCCTGGAGGTGTTCTTCAACTGCTTGTACCATCGTCCTCCTTTCCTCCCATGTTGTCCTTGGCTCACTTCCCATTAGGAGTTTGAATGGTGAGCTTTTTGTTGTAGCGTTTGGCCATGAGTTGTGGGCGAACTGGGCTATGGGTAGTAGATCCGCCCAATTGTCTTGTTGTGCATCGCTCCAGTGTCAGAGGAATTGTTCAACCCACTGATTGCTTCGCTCTGACTGGCTGTTGGTTTGTGGATGATATGCTGATGATATGTTTTGTTTTATTCCCAGGACTTGGCGTAGGTTTCTCATGAAGATCAATATGAACTGTGATCCTCAGTTGGTGATCATTCATTTGGGTATGCCATAATGGGGGTAGACATGTTGCAGGTACAGTTTCGCGACTCCCTCACTGGTGATGGTTTCGTTGCAGGGTATGAATAGCGCAGCTTTGGTGCAATCATGATCCGTAATGGTGAGAATTGAGTCGTATCCTTGCAATGGGGGTAGTTTGGTAATGAAGTCCATTGTTACGACTTCAAATGGTTGCGCTTCTGGGTCAGTGGTGATGGGGTATAGGTGGGGTTTCTGATAGTGCGTGTTGATTTTGTTTGCTTGGCACGTGGCACACCCTTTGACGTATTCTTTGACGTCTTTCTTCAGGTTTGGCCACCAGTAGTTCTGCTTGAGCAGGGACATAGTGTTGGCGATTCCCGGGTGTCCACAATATGGAGGGTCGTGAAATGTGGAAATTACCCCCCTCTTAAGATTGTTGTCGCCAGCAACAACTAGGGCTTCATCCTTCCACCAAGTGTGGTTTTCGTGGTGTAGTTGGTACATGTTTGCCCATTTCCTGATTGTCTCTTTGTTCTCCAGGTTGCTCATGTTGATTTTTGAGTGGGTGTCTATTTCTTCAATGGGTTCATCGCTTGCTAGTCTGATGAAGACATGTGGTGGTAGTACCACCACGTTGTCATTGTCTTCTCCCCTGGTGTTATAGTCTGGTCTCCGGGAGAGGGCGTCTGCTCGTGCATTTTTATTTCCTGCCACGTGTTTGAGCATGAAGTTGTATTCCTGTATCTCCTGAAATTCGCATGCAATGTGTTGGCTGATTTTTCGGGGTTCTTTCCAATACAGAAGATTGGAGTGATCGGTGTGAATGACTACTTGGTGTGGTGCTCCAGCAAGGTAGGTTCTCCAATGACGAAGTGACTTTACAACGGCTAATAGCTCTTTGTTGTAGATGTCATAATTTCTTTCTGTCTCAGAGAGTGTGGTGGAGTAGTATGCCACGGGGTGCCAATGTTCTAATTTGTCCTTTTGGTTTAGGGTCGCGCCTATGGCGTAATTTGATGTGTCCACTTCTAGTTTGAATGGTTGGTCCAGTTTGGGCATCAGCAATACTGGTTCTTCGCAGATGAGTCTTTTCAGCATTTGAAATGCCTCCTCTCTTTCTTCTGTCCATTCCCATTGGACTCCCTTCTTTGTAAGTTTGTTAAGGACTCTTGCGATTTTTGAGAATCCTTTGATGAATCTTTGATAGAAGTTGATAAATCCCATCCACCCTTGTAGTTCAGTGAAGGTTTTTGGGCATTGCCAGCCGTCGACTCCTTGGACTTTTACTCGATCCATTCGTACTTTTCCTCCACCTATGATTAATCCCAGGTATTCGATTTCTGGTACTTTGAAGGTACACTTTTCTGGTTTGAGAAACAGATCATGTTCTTCAAGTTTGTTCAGCACTTGGTGTACAATGCGTCGATGGTGAGGGAGGTTTGTTGGGGTGGCGATGAGGATGTCATCCATGTAGATTACCACTTCTCCTGTGGCTGTAAGGTCTCTGAAGATCGTATCCATCATGGTTTGAAACGTGCTTGGGGAATTTGTTAGTCTGAAGAACATGACACAGGGTTCGTAGAGCCCTAGGTTGGTCTTGAAGGCTCCTTTCCACTGGTCTCCTTCCTTGATTCGGACGTTGTTATATCCCCAGCGAATGTCTAGTTTCGTGAAGAGTGTGGTGTTGCGTAATCGATCGATCAACTCCAGGATTAGTGGTAATGGGTATTGGTTTTTGACTGTTAGGGAGTTCAGTTGCCGGTAATCTTGCACTGGTCATAACTTCCCATCTTTCTTTTTAATGAAGAAGAATGGTGATGAGTATGGGGATTTGGAGGGTTGAATGTACCCCTTTTCTAATTGTTCTTTGATGAATTCCCGTAGTGAGTCTTCCTCTCCTCTCACCATGGGGTATATCTTGCAATCAATTGCTTTGGGTGCGTTGGGTAGGAGATCGATTGCATGATCCCACATTCTCTCTGGCAGGAATCAATGGGATTCTTTTTCGTTGAACATCTTGGCGTGTCTTCGATATTCTTCTGGTACCATTTGTTCAAAGGTTTTCTTTGTTTTGTCCATGGCCTTTTGGGCCAGCTCGGATGCCGTGGTTGTTTTTCATAGTAAGGCATATGGTTCCTCTTCTGTCCAAGCTATTTCCTCCCATGTTTCCTTGGTCATGGTTGTTGACACCTGTGCTTCGTCGGGTTTGATGCTTGATATCACCACTGGTTGACACTTCTTGTCTAACGTGGCATCTTTCCAGTGGATGATAGGTTCGAAGGCAGTGAGCCAGGGATATCCTAGGATCACCTTGTCTTTTCCCAAGTTGGTAATGAGGAAATGGAGGGTGGTTGTCTTTGTTCCAGTGTGTACTTGTAGGTCAGTGAAGTGACTGATTGTGCTGTCTTGATTGTGTGTTCTGTCCACATTCCATTTTTTAATGGGAGTTTCTACTGGGAGATAGCCTATCTTGAGTCAATGAAGTAGGTTCTTTGAGATGAAGTTGTCAGTTGCTCCAGAATCGACAAGGACTTCTTGTTCAGCCGTCGCATGTGCAGATTCAAATAAAACTGGGATTTGCATGGATTGATATCTGCTATTGTACATGCTAATTCGTAGTGCCCTAGCCCAGGCTGCCAGGTTTAGGCATTGAGAAAATCCTTTTTGCCGAACAATTCTTCTGCAAAGCAGTCCTGAACTTCTTCGGGTTCTGCGTGGAGGGTGGCGATGAGGGCCTGCACCTTTTGCGCTGCGCTTACTGGTCCTTGCATCTGGACAGTAACGACTGGAGTGTTTGATGTAGAGGCTTCTGCTGCTCGTGCTCCTTGGTTGGGACAGTATTGAGTGATATGTCCATTTTGGTTGCAGCGGAAGCATAGTCCACTTTGAATCCTTTGTCGTTTTTCTTCGTCGGTGAATGTAGCGCGGGTGCAGGTCCATCCGATGTCCATGGCATTTGGGTTCCGATTATTGAGTGCGTTTCTCCACTGGAACTTGGTGGCTCCTCCTTGTCAATCATTTCCCTTGACCCTTTCTTTGAGGAATATGTATTCCTGTTGGTGGGTCACCGCTGCTCTTGTCCAGTCATTCCATGTGACTGGGTGGTCAAATTTGATGCAATTGGCCACTAATTTGAATGGTAGGGCTCTTTGGAAAATGTCTAGGGTTGCCTCACTGTTTAGGTCATACCCTGCTTTCTTTGCTGTGGTAGCGAACTGGGCTATGAAGCCATCTAAGTCATTGCCTTTCATTTTGAGGTCCCTTATATTGTGTTGGGCCTTTTGCTTTTCTGCTGTGTCCGTATAGGCTTGGCGGAATCTTGTTTTGATGGTAGCCCATAGATTTTCTTCGGCATGGGCTACTCCTCCGGTGACTTGATCTATGAGCCACTGTGCTTGTTCTTCGACCCAATCGTTTACGAGGGGTCCCCGAATGTATGACAAGAATGTCATGCTTCTTTGGTAAGGGATGGCAAGTTGTTCCACATGTGGATTCATTCCTCGGTAGAGGAAGAAGTTGAGTAGGAAGGATTTGCTTTCCTCCCTGTCCCCGTGGAATTCTTTGGGTGGGTTGCCTCCCAATTTTCCTGTGAGTGTGGGTGGTCCTGCTGGTATGCTGCCACCGCCACCACCACCTCCACCGCTGCCACCACCTCCACCACCTCCACCAAGGGGAATGGTTTGAACAGTGAGGCCGCTTCCACTAGTCGTGGGGGCTGAGGTAGTGGTTTGTACTTGAGTTGATGTGGACATAATGTATGGTTGGAATGGAGTGGGTGTGGGGTTCTGCTTTGCGGTGTCTTCCGTGTCTGTTAACTCTCCTTCTGACAAGTCAACATCTATTCTGTGTATGGGTTTGTTCCTGTAGGGTCCTAGACCGTATTCGAGTGGGGCTGGTTCAGTTGTGTACCAACTTCCGCTTTTGGTGTCGTAGTTGATCAATACCCAAAGGCGTTTGTCTTCTAGGAAGTGAATGGGTAGGTATCCTTGAAGGTTTTTGTCAAATACATAATACCCTTCTTGATCGTCAAAACTTTTATAGACTGCTGTTCCTTTGATGTTGTTGGGGAGCTCATCTTCAACACTTCGTTCAATGAGTTCTGACTGGAATGTATCTCTAGCTCTACTGGTTGAAGCCACAGTGTAGAGACTTGACTTAGTGTAATGCCATGACTGGCGTTATCGTGCGATGTGCATTCTGGGTTCTGATTCCTCATAGAGTGAAGCCATATCAGGGCCTCAGTTTGGTGATGTACAAGTACCAAGTCGAGCTATGCTCAAGACTGGTGTGAAAGGAAAGGCCAAGTCGAGTCAATGCTCAAGACTGGCTGATGTGAGACAAGTCGAAGGTCCGCGTTCCAGGTATGCGAGGCAAAATACGAAGGCCCACGTTCTGATGAGAGACAAGTTGAAGGTCCTCAATGGAGCTATACCCAAGGCTCCCTGACTGGTTCTGGAGACTATGTCATGGATTGGAAGAAGTCAAGTCTACCATACAAGCTAGGTAGACTAGGGTTTATATACTAATACAAGATGTTTGTGTTGAACAAACATATGACACGATCTCTGTAGGTATGAGTCATGATGATGTAGGTAGAGGTGTAAGCATGAGTCAGCGTGTGTCATAGTGATGTCGTAGTGATGTCATATGGAACGATCAGTAAGCAATGAGTCATGAGTCAGAGTCAGGATGAGGCAGTGGGTGCTTGGCTCCCTGCAAAGAGTGACATGGCAGCAGTTGTAGTGGCCACAGGGTTGATGCAGTAGTTGTGGTGTTGAGGTGGTGCTGATGGGATATCAGTTGTGTAAGGGCAAGGTGAGGTGGAGGCAACAATGACACAAGGGGGGTCAGAAATTTTGTTCTATGACCTGAGGTGGGGGGGGGGTCACCCAAAAATGCTAAAAAAAATTTACTTTTTTGAGACAGAAGGGCCAGCCCATTGATTCAGAGGGGAGTGGCTGAGTGAAGCACCAAAGTGCTAAAGGGCATTGTGAAGGGCTGAAAAAAAATCCACAATTTACTATTTTAAATTAGTAGCTACTGTGCTGTCTGAGCTTTTTCCCAGGTCTAATTGGGATGGGGGCAATCACATTTATGCTGCCTCAAGTGCTGCCTGTTCTGCCTTGCTTTCCACTCTGCCTTGCACTCCCCCCAGTGCTCCTCACTTGGCTCCTCAGCCCCCTTGAGGCCATACAACAAGTTGTGGGGGTGTGGAGTGGTGCAGAAGGGTGTGCAGGCCTGCATGTGGTGCAAGATGTTGTGGGTATGTCCAAGGTGGTTGCAGAAGTGTCAATATTGATTTTCTAAGGCTGTGTGCAAGCATCAAGCTTGGGAACAGAAATGGTAGGCTGCATGGAACCTCACTGGGTTGGGTGGTCAAGGGAGGTCAGGAGTGGTTGTGCACATTTCCACTATACAGAGCCAAGTCCATGCAAGTCTGAAGTGGAGGGGATTCTGCAAGGGTTAGGGAGATGAGATGAGACAATGAATAAAAAGGTGATTGTCCTTTGAGTGCCTGTGAGTGGGCCTGACTTCCAGGACAATCATGCAAGGAGAAAGGAGAAACAGTGGCAACCAGGCACTGATTGTATTTGGCAGAGTTGGGCTGTTTA
>WNGR01011226.1_pt1 | contig 11336 bp, 7 predicted proteins | sample 5407581 | NCBI WGS metagenome assembly WNGR01 (sample SAMN13153383, study PRJNA577476) | soil metagenome | isolation source: 80 cm soil or saprolite under Garry oak tree replicate 2 | place: USA:California | collected 2016-06-15 | reverse complement strand
GCAAGACCGTCGCGGCGCTGCACCGGGCCGCGTACCTGCTCTACACCCACCGGCGCACGCTCGAGCGCCGCGGCGTGCTCGTCATCGGGCCGAACGCCACCTTCCTCCGCTACATCAGCCAGGTCCTGCCGTCCCTCGGCGAGACCGACGTGGTCCTCAGCTCGATCGCCGAGCTCTTCCCCGGCGTCAAGGCCGCCCCCGACGACGATCCGGAAGCCGCCGTGGTCAAGGGCAACGTCACGATGGTGAACGTGCTCCGCCGCGCGGTGCGCAACCTGCAGCAGGTACCGCCGGGCGACCTGGAGATCACCGCGGACGGCGTGACCATGACCGTGCCGAACCAGGTCGTGCTGCGCGCCCGCGACCGGGCCCGCGGGCCGCGCAAGCCGCACAACGCGGCCCGCAAGCTGTTCATCACCGACATGCTCGGCGCGCTCGCGGCCGCCGAGGCGCGGGCGCTCGGGCGCGAGCTGGACCCCGAGGACGTGCCGTACGCGCGGGCCCGGCTGTGGGACGAGCCGCCGGTTCGGGCCGCGCTCGACGCGCTGTGGCCCTTCCTGACCCCGCAGCGGCTGGTGGCCGGCCTGCTGGCCGAGGAAGGTGCCCTCCGCCGCGCCGCCCCCGGTCTACCGGCGGCCGAACGGTCCGCGTTGCTGCGCCCCGGTCACCCCGACGCGTGGACCGTGGCGGACGTGCCGCTGCTCGACGAGGCCGCCCAGCTGCTCGGCACCGACGACACCGCGGACAAGCGGCGACGCCGGGCGCTGGACCGGGAGCGCCGCGCCGAGGAGCGATACGCCCGCGAGGTCCTCGAGATCACCCCGGTGGGGAACGAGGCTTTCGGGGGCTCGACCAGGCTCGCCGATCTCGTCGACGCGAGCACGCTGGCCGACTGGAACCGCGACCCGGGCCAGCAGCTCACCACGGCCGAACGGGCCTGGGCCGACCCCTCCTGGGCCTACGGCCACGTGATCGTGGACGAGGCGCAGGAGCTGTCCGCGATGGCCTGGCGGATGGTCATGCGCCGGATCCCGACCCGGTCGATGACCGTGGTCGGAGATGTAGCACAGCGCAGCAGCGCGGCCGGCGCCCGCTCCTGGGCGCAGATGCTCGACCCGTACGTGAAGGGCCGCTGGCGCGAGGAGCTGCTCACCGTCAACTACCGCACCCCGGCCGAGATCATGGCCCTGGCCGCCGACGTGCTGGCCGCGGTCGCCCCCGGCGAGAGCCGGCCCGAGTCCGTCCGCGAGGAGGGCCTGGCGCCGCGCGCGGTCCAGGGTCTCGCGGCCGTCCCCGGCGTGGTGAAGGAAGAGCTCGCCGAGATGGGTGCCGAGCTTGGACAGGGCGGACGGCTGGCCGTCATCGCGCCGGGAAACCGGATCGCCGAACTGGCCCAGGCGCTGCCCGCGGCGGTACCCGGCGACCGGCCCGAGGTGCTCGACTCCCCGGTGCTGCTGACCGTGGGCCAGGCCAAGGGCCTCGAGTTCGACCGCGTGGTGCTGGCCGACCCGGCCGGGATCCTGGACCAGTCGCCGGCCGGCGGCCACGACCTGTACGTCGCGATCACCCGCGCCACCCACCGCCTCACCATCGTCCACGACACCCCCCTGCCCGCCAGCCTCTCCCGCCTCACCGAGCCCCCTCGCCCCTGACGCCTCCTCGCTCCATCTGGAGCCCGCAACCGCAACGCCTCCTCGCCCCAGCTGGAGCCCGCAACCGCAACGCCTCCTCGCCCCGCCGGAGTACCCCTGCCCGTGACGTCCGCCCGCCGTTCCCCCGCCGACCATGATCGTGAGCAGTTTGGGGTCATATACGCCCAAAACTGCTCACGATCATGAAACGGTGAAGCCTGTGCACGCGGTGCTGCGGGTGCTGGGGGAACGAGCTCGCGCGGGGAGCCTGCCGGGGCAGCGACGCGATGGGTTCCGGGTGGCGCTGGCCATCGAGGGCGGCGGGATGCGCGGGACGATCTCGGCGGGCATGGCGCTGGCACTCGACGAGCTCGGGGGGCCATCACCGCCGCGTGGCTGCTCAGCAGGCCGCAGGGGCTGCGCGGCTGGACCGAACCCTCCTATGCCCGCGCCTTCATCCGCCGCTCCGCCCTGCTGCGCGGCCGCCCGGTGGCGGACATCCGGGCCCTGATCGAGGAGCTCTACCAGACCACGTTCCCGATGGACTTCGACGCGGTGCTGGCTAGTCCGGTCGAGTTCCACCCGCTCGCCACCGACGCCGCCACGGGTCAGTCCACCGACCTGCGCCCGCTCTGCGGTACCCCGGCCGAACTGCGCCTGGCCCTGCGTGCCAGTGCCGCCCTGCCGCTGCTGGCGGGGCCGCCGGTGCAGCTCGACGGCCGCCGCTTCTACGACGCGGGCCTGTCCGAGTCCGTCCCCTATCGCACCGCGCTGGCCCAGGGCGCCACGCACGTGCTGGTGCTGCGCTCCCGCCGCGGGCCGGTCGCCGTACCGGAAGGCGGCCGCGGCCCGGCCCGTTCGGCCCGCGTGATCGCGCGCACCGCGCTACGACGGGAGCCCCCGGCCCTGCGCGCCGCCTTCCTCGGCCGCGACGCCCGCCTGGCCGACGACGACCGCCGCCTAGCCGAATACGAGTCCGCGCCCCCACCCGAGTCGCCCGCCGCCCCGCAGCCCGCCGCCCCACCCAGCGCCGCCCCACCCAGCGCCGCCCCACCCAGCGCCGCCCCACCGGCAGCTTCGGTAACACCCGCATCAGGGGCCTCGGCGGCGGTGTTCTCGATCCGGCCTCTGGCTGGCTCACCCGCTGTAAGCCGCCTAGCCACTGACGGGCGCCTGCTCCAGGCCGCGTTCGAGTCCGGCCGCGCCGCCACGCACGCCGCCTTCGCCCCGTCTACCTCATAGCCCCCGCGCCGGAGTGCCGCGCTTCATGATCGCGAAGACTTTGCTACTCCATGCAGTAGTAAACCCTTCGCGATCATCGAAATCCTTTCCGGAAACCGGTGCCTACCATGATCGGGGAAGGTTTTGGTCTGCCCGGACTAAAGATCCTTCCCCATCATGGGAATCGCTCACCAGGGGAGCGGGCCGTAGGCGTCGGCCGGGGCTCCCGTGGTCCACAAGTGACCCCAGAGGATTCCGCTGGGGCCGTCGGCGTCCAGGGTGGCAAGGTGGACGCTGGCTTCCGCTCCCTCGGCGACCGAACGGAACCCGTTGTGACGGTTCAGGTCGGTGGCGGTGTAACCGGGGTTGGCCGCGTTCACCTTGACCGGGGTGTCTCGCAGTTCCTTCGCGTAGAGCGCGGTGATCATGTTGAGCGCGCTCTTCGACGACGGGTAGGCCAGGCTCGCCGGCATCTGCGCCAGCGGGCTGGCCGGGTCGGTCATCGAGGTGATCGAGCCCACCTCGCTCGACACGTTGACGATCCGCGCGGCGGGCGCCCGGCGCAGCAGCGGCAGCATCGCGTTCGTCACGATGATCACGCCGAACACGTTGGTCTCGTAGACCTCGCGCATCGCGTCCAGGTCGGCCTGGCTGGGCGGGCCCCCGGCCCGCGCAATGCCGGCGTTGTTGACCAGGATGTCCAGCCGGCCGTACTGGTGGTCGACCCAGTCGGCCGCCTCCTGCGCCGACTTCGGATCGGTCACATCGAGCCGAACGAACCGGGCGTCTGCCCCGGCATCGCGCAGCGCTCGCTCGGCCTGAAGGCCGCGGGCCTCGTCCCGCGCGCCAGCCAGCACGGTAACCCCGCGGGTACCCAGCTGGCGGGCAGTCTCCAGGCCGATCCCCTTGTTGGCCCCGGTGATCAGGGCGATTGTCGTGGTCATGCCGCCGACGCTAGTAACCAGGCAACGAAGCCGGGAGAGACCGTTCGTGCCTGGGACTGGCAGTACCACCCACCGGGCGCCGGGCCGGAGCGAGAATGAGGGACATGAACTCGAACCGCCGCACCGAGCTGGCCGGGTTCCTGCGGGCCCGGCGCGCCCGGCTGAGCCCGCGTCAGGCCGGCCTGCCCGAGGCGGGCACGCCGGGGAGACGCCGCACGCCAGGGCTGCGCCGCCAGGAGGTAGCGCAGCTGGCGGGCCTGTCGGTGGACTACTACATCCGGCTGGAGCAGGCCCGCGGGCCGCACCCGTCCCGGCAGGTGCTGGCCGCGCTGGCCCGGGCGCTGATGCTCACCGCGGACGAGCGCGACTACCTGTTCCGCATGGCCGGCCAGGCGCCGCCGCCGGCGCCCCGGCCGAGCCGGGAGATCAGCCCGGGCATCAGGCACCTGCTGGACAGCATGCCGGGCATCCCGGCCTACGTGGTCGACGCGGCGTACAACGTGCTGGCCTGGAACCGGCTCGCGACCCACTTCATCGGCGACCTGTCCCGGTACGAGGACAGGAACATGATCCGCTGGACGTTCCTGCGGGCGCCGCAGGAGGTCGTCTGGAGCGACGCCGACTTCGTCCGCTTCACCAGGTCCACGGTCGCCGACCTGCGCGCCGCCTACGCCCGCTACCCCGGCGAACCCGGCATCGACCGCCTCGTCACCGAGATGCTCGCGCTCTCGCCGCGGTTCGCCGGGATGTGGGCGGAACACGCGGTCGAGGTGCGTGGGCCGATGCTCAAGCACGTCGACCACCCCCTGGCCGGTCCGCTGGAGTTCGAGTGCCAGGTGCTGCACGTCGCCGAGACCGGCCAGCGCCTCATCGCCTACTGCGCCGCCCCCGGCTCGGCCACCGAGGCCGCCTTCGCCGAACTGGCCGACCGCGCCCCGCTGCCGGGCTAGGGCGAGCCGACGGCCGAAGCTCATCTGCCAGACCAGATCACCTGACCCGCCGGGCGGCCGGAGCACGACCCGGGTCACGTTCTCATGGGCGTAGCCGTAGTACTCCGACAGCTTGGCGTGGTTGACGATGCCGCCGCCCATGTTGACCACGGCGGGTGGTCCGCTGGCCGGGCGGCTGGCAATGGCCGAACCGCCCCGCAGGTTCGCCATGCCCATGAGACACCTCTCCAGTTAAAAGGTTGCATCCGGGGGAAAGGGCCTGCGGGGCACATATGACGCTGCCGCGGTGTTAATCAAGTGAAAACCCGTCCGGTGCATGGCACCATCGGGGGGACGGGAAGCACCAGGAGGGCAATGAGCACGGTTTTTGATGAGCAGCCGGACTTCGGGGACCAGGATCTGCCGAACATGGACCTGGAGGACCGGCACGCGCTCCGGCGGGTAGCCGGGCTCTCCACCGAGCTACAGGACATCAGCGAGGTCGAGTACCGGGCGCTGCGGCTCGAGCGGGTCGTGCTGATCGGGGTCTGGGCCGAGGGCAGCCTAGCCAGCGCGGAGAATTCGCTGCGCGAGCTGAGCCGGCTGGCGGAGACGGCGGGCTCCGAGGTGCTCGACGGCCTCATCCAGCGCCGCAGCCGGATCGACGCGGCCACGTACGTGGGCTCGGGCAAGGCGCGCGAACTGGCCGGCATCGTCGCGGCGGCAGGCGCCGACACGGTGATCTGCGACGGCGAGCTCACCCCGAGCCAGCTGCGCAACCTGGAAGGCGTGGTGCGGGTCAAGGTCATCGACCGGACCGCGCTGATCCTGGACATCTTCGCCCAGCACGCGCGCAGCCGGGAGGGCAAGGCCCAGGTCGAGCTGGCCCAGCTGCAGTACATGCTGCCCAGGCTGCGCGGCTGGGGCGAGTCGCTGTCCCGGCAGGCCGGCGGCCGGGTGGCCGGCGGCGGCGGCATCGGCACCCGCGGTCCCGGCGAGACCAAGATCGAGACCGACCGGCGGCGGCTGCGAGCGCGTATCTCGCGGCTGCAGAAGGACATCGCGGGCATGTCGACCGGCCGCAAGGTGCAGCGCGGCCAGCGGCGACGTCGCGACGTGCCGTCCGTGGTTATCGCGGGATACACCAACGCGGGCAAGTCGAGCCTGCTCAACGTGCTCACCGGGGCCGGGGTCCTGGTCGAGGACGCGCTGTTCGCCACCCTCGACCCGGCGGTCCGCCGGGCCGAGACGCCGTCCGGGCGCACGTTCACGCTGACCGACACCGTCGGCTTCGTCCGGCACCTGCCGCACCAGCTGATCGACGCCTTCCGCTCCACGCTGGAGGAAACGGCCGAGGCCGACCTCATCCTGCACGTGGTGGACGGGTCCGACGCCGAGCCGGAGGCGCAGATCGCCGCGGTCCGCGCCGTGCTGGCCGAGATCGGCGCCGGGCACGTGCCCGAGCTCGTGGTGGTCAACAAGATTGACTCGGCCGACCCGGTCGTGCTGCAGGGCCTGCGCGCCAGGGAGCCGGGCGGCCTCAGCATCTCCGCGAAGACCGCAGCGGGCCTGGCTGCCCTGCGCGACGCTATCGAGGCCGCGCTGCCCCGGCTCGACGTCCAGGTCAAGCTCACGATCCCGTACAGCCGCGGCGACCTGGTCGCCCGGGCGCACGCCGAGGGCGAGGTGCTCGCGACCGAGCACAGCGCGGACGGTACACTTCTCGAGGCCCGGGTGCCGCCCGGCCTGGCCGCGCAACTCGAAGCCGTGCTAGACGATTGTGTCCAGGTCCAAGCGTGATAGCGGTCACGTTTGACGGGCATTTTCTCGTAAACTGAGGGTGCTTTTACCAGGTCGGCGGATAAGGTTCGGCATTTCGCCGAAAGGCTTGTCTGCGGTGGTAGCGGTGCAATACCGTGTCTGGATCGATATGTTCGCTGCCGTACCCGCTCGGCCCGTACCGTGATCGGCTCCGGTGCCCGTGCGTGGTGCGCAGCGCAGCTCGTCTAGTGCCGCCGGGACTTCCGGTGTGTACGTGTCATGACAGGTGAACGCTCATGGCGCATGGGATCACCAGTCCCGGGGGGGACCGACGGTGACTGTTCGGCTGCTGACCAACATCGGTCGTCTGTGGACCGGCTCGGAGATCTTGAGCAACGCCGCCATCGTGACCGGCGACGACCGGATCGCCTGGATCGGTCCCGCGGCCGAGCTGCCTCAGCGCATCCCGGGTGTGGTCGACGACATCGTCGACGTCGACCACGTGGAGAACCTGGGTGGCGGCCTAGTCACGCCCGGGCTGATCGACGCCCATACCCACCCGGTGTACGCGGGCAACCGCTGGGCGGAGCTCGCCATGCGGTCCAACGGCTCGTCGGCCGCGGAGATCACCGCCGCGGGCGGCGGGGTCTCGTCCACCGTCACCGTGACCCGCGGCACAGACCCCTGGACGCTGTGCAATGGCGTGCGCGCCCGGCTGGGCCGCTGGCTGCGGTCCGGCACGACGACCCTCGAGGCCAAGACCGGGTATCACCTGACCAGGGACGGCGAGCTGGCCGACGTGCGGATGCTGCGCGGTCTCGAAGGCGAGCAGGGCATGCCGCGGGTGCACGTCACGTTCCTGGCCGCGCACGCGGTCCCGCCGGAGTTCTTCGGCCGTCGCCACGACTATATCGACGCGGTCAGCTCCTGGTGCGCGGACGCCTCTGCCGTCGGCGCGGACAGCGTGGACGTGTACTGCGAGGAAGGCCGGTTCTCCGAGGACGAGGCGCGCTGGATCCTCAGCGCGGGCCGCCGCTCGGGCCTGCTGCCGCGCCTGCACGCCTGCGGTGACTCCCGCACCGGCGCCGCCCGGCTGGCCGCCGAGATGGGCTGCGCCTCCGCCGACCTGCTGCACGAGGCCACCGAGGAAGACGTGGCGGCGCTGGCCCAGGCCAGCGTGGCCGCCGTGGTCTGCCCGGGCACGGCCTTGCAGACCAGGACCCGGCCGCCAGTGCGCGACCTGCTGGACAAGGGCGTCGTGGTCGCGCTCGGCTCCGACCACACCCCGGGCGGCACCGGTATCACCTCGATGGCCCTGGTCATCTCGCTGGCCGTGTCCTACTTCGGGATGAGCGTCGAGGAAGCCCTGCGGGCTGCCACTATCGGCGGCGCGCACGCGCTGCGCGCTCCCGACCGCGGCGCGATGGTCCGCGGCAGGCTCGCCGACATGGTGCTGTGGGACGCCGACCACGAGGGCGCCTTCGTCTGGTCCTACGGCCTGACCCCGCGCCGCGTCTGGCTCGGCGGCGAGCCGATCTCGGCCAGCTAGCCAGGTCCCGTCCAGCTATGCTGCGGTCATGGCTGCGCGCACCGCGGTTAACCCGCCCGCCACCCAGGTCGTCCCGGTCACGCTCGTCGTCGGCGAGGAGGAGTTCCTCGTCGACCGCGCCGTCCGCGACCTGATCGCCGCCGCCCGCGACGCCGCCCCCGGCGGCGACGCCCATGACCTGGACGCGTCCGCGCTTAGCCCGGGAGAGCTCGACTCGCTCACCTCGCCCTCGCTGTTCGGTGGCGGCTGCGTGCTCGCGGTCCGTTCGGCCCAGAACGCGGGCAAGGAGGTTGCGGCCGAACTGGCCAGGTATGCGAGGAATCCGGCGCCAGACGTGGTCCTCGTCCTAACGCACGCGGGCGGCGCCAAGGGCAAGGAGCTGCTGGCCGCGGTCAAGGCGGCCGGGGCCCGGATGATGGAATACCCGAAGGTCACCAGGTTTTCCGAGCGGCTGGACTTCATCAGGACGGAGTTCCGCCGCGCTGGGCGGCGCGCCGATGCCGGCGCGGCACGGGCGCTGCTCGACGCGGTGGGTTCGGATCTGCGCGAGCTCGCGGCCGCCTGCGACCAGCTCGCCGCCGACACCGACGGCCTCATCGATGAGTCGGTCGTGGCCAGGTACTACCGGGGCCGGGCCGAGGCGACCGGGTTCACCGTCGCGGACCGGGCGGTCGAGGGACACCTGGCCCAGGCGCTCGAACAGCTGCGCTGGGCGCTGGCCACGGGCGTTTCCCCGGTGCTGATCTGCAGCGCGCTCGCGCAGGGAGTCCGGCTGCTGGGCCGGGTGGGATCGGCAACGCGGGGTGCCAGCAGCGCCGCGCTCGCCGCCGAGGTGGGCGCCCCGCCGTGGAAGATCGACCGGGTCCGGCAGCAGCTCCGCGGCTGGCACCCGAACGGCATCGCCCGCGCGCTGCACGCGGTCGCCGAAGCGGACGCGCAGGTGAAAGGCGAAGCGACCAGCGCGGCTTACGCGCTGGAAAGGGCGGTGCGCCGGATCGTCGCCAGCCGGGCCGACGACGACCTCACGACCTAGCTGGCCTGGAGTTCGGCGTAGCGCTTGGCGATCGCGGACTTGCGGTTCGCGGCCTGGTTCTTGTGGATAACGCCTCTGCTGGCCGCCTTGTCGAGCTGCCGGGTAGCGGCGCGCAGTGCGGTCCCGGCCTCGTCGAGGTTCCCCGCGTCCGCGGCCTCGCGGAACTTGCGCACGGAGGTACGCAGCGACGACTTGACGGCCTTGTTCCGCTGGTGCGCCTTCTCGTTTTGCTTATTGCGCTTGATCTGAGACTTTATATTCGCCACGCGTGGGAATCCTTCAAGGTTGTCTGTGGGTGACGCGACGACGAAGCTTATCCGAGCCAGACCCCCCGGCTCAAACCAGAGCCCGATCTCGTGCTCACTACCGGGCCCAATCTAGGCGGGCGGCAAGGGCACTGGGCCGGACATGGGATCATGGATCACTCAGGCCGCTAGCCGGCGAATCACCCGAACGGATGCGCGTGTCATCACCTAGCCCCGCCAGCCAGCCGGTTCAGCGGAACCGGCCGAGACCCTTGGCCCAGGACGCCCGGCCGGCGCCCGCCCATACCGATCAGGCCGTGATCAGGAACTTCTGCATCATCGCCCACATCGATCATGGCAAGTCGACGCTGGCTGACCGGATGCTGCAGTTCACCGGGGTGGTGGAAGGCCGCCAGATGCGGGCGCAGTACCTGGACCGGATGGACATCGAGCGCGAGCGCGGCATCACGATCAAGAGCCAGGCGGTCCGGCTTCCCTGGGCCAGCGACGGCTCTCAGTACGTGCTCAACCTGATCGACACCCCCGGCCACGTCGACTTCAGCTACGAGGTCTCCCGCAGCCTGGCCGCCTGCGAGGGCGCCGTGCTGCTCGTCGACGCCGCCCAGGGCATCGAGGCGCAGACGCTGGCCAACCTGTACCTGGCGCTGGACGCCGACCTCAAGATCATCCCGGTACTGAACAAGATCGACCTGCCCGCGGCCCAGCCAGACCGCTACGCCGCCGAACTGGCCGGCATCATCGGCTGCGACCCCGCCGAGGTGCTCCGCGTCTCGGCGAAGACCGGCGAGGGCGTCGAGCACCTGCTGCACGAGATCGTCCGGCTCATCCCGGCCCCGTCAGGCGACCCGGGCGCCCCGGCCCGGGCGCTGATCTTCGACTCGATCTACGACACCTACCGCGGCGTCGTCACCTACGTGAGGGTGGTCGACGGGCGGCTGTCCCGGCGCGAGCGCAGCCTGATGATGTCCACCGGCGGCACCCACGAGACGCTCGAGGTGGGCGTGATCTCACCGGAGCCCACGCCGAGCGAGGGCCTGGCCGCGGGGGAGGTCGGCTACCTGATCACCGGGGTCAAGGACGTCCGGCAGGCCCGGGTCGGCGATACCGTGACCAGCTCCGCCCACCCGGCGGCCGAACCGCTGGCCGGCTACTCGACCCCCAAGCCGATGGTCTTCTCCGGCCTGTACCCGGTGGACGGCGACGACTACCCCGACCTGCGCGACGCACTGGACAAACTGCGGCTCAACGACGCCGCGCTGCTGTACGAGCCGGAGACGAGCGACGCGCTCGGGTTCGGCTTCCGCTGCGGCTTCCTCGGCCTGCTGCACATGGAGATCGTCCGCGAGCGCCTGGAGCGCGAATTCGACCTGTCCCTGATCTCCACCTCGCCGAACGCCGTCTACCGCGTCGTCATGGACACCGGCCAGGAGATCCGGGTGACGAACCCGAGTGATTTCCCGGGAGGCAGCGAGCCGGGCAAGGGCAAGGTCGACCGGGTCTACGAGCCGGTGGTGCGCGCCACGGTGATCTCCCCGGCCGAGTACATCGGCACGATCATGGAGCTGTGCCAGAGCCGGCGCGGTTCCCTGATCGGCATGGACTACCTATCGTCGGACCGGGTGGAGATCCGCTACACGCTGCCGCTCGCCGAGATCATCTTCGACTTCTTCGACAACCTCAAGTCCCGGACCCGCGGCTACGCGTCGCTGGACTACGAGCCCGACGGCGAGCAGCAGGCCGACCTGGTCAAGGTCGACATCCTGCTGCAGGGCCAGCCGGTAGACGCGTTCAGCCAGATCGTGCACGCGGACAACGCCCGCGAGTACGGCCTGGCCATGACCGCGAGGCTCAAGGAGCTGATCCCGCGGCAGCAGTTCGAGGTGCCGATCCAGGCGGCCGTCGGCGCGCGCATCATCGCCCGGGAGAACATCCGCGCGCTGCGCAAGGACGTGCTGGCCAAGTGCTACGGCGGCGACATCACGCGCAAGCGCAAGCTGCTGGA
>WNGR01007801.1_pt1 | contig 11336 bp, 10 predicted proteins | sample 5407581 | NCBI WGS metagenome assembly WNGR01 (sample SAMN13153383, study PRJNA577476) | soil metagenome | isolation source: 80 cm soil or saprolite under Garry oak tree replicate 2 | place: USA:California | collected 2016-06-15 | reverse complement strand
AAGGCTGAAACTGAAAGCTCGATATCGGAAGGATTCGCAGGCGCGATTCTGACGTAGTATCCATTGACTCCTACACGGTTAGCGAGCTTCGTTCCAGTAACATAGGTCCAACGTTCTATCGCTTCATTCCATGAATCTGCTGTGTCCCTGAGATAAGACGCCAGACCATAATCACCCTTCTCTTCTGCAAAATCCGCAGCCGCGAGCAACCCAGCAATCTCGACCGCTAGGGTGAATGGCGAATAACCACCATCTTCCTCCCATCTATCCTGCTGCGTAACGGGACCGTTTCGGACTAGATAGCCCGCGGCGCGCCGAATCATCGGCCATGCATCGAACCCTGTAAGAGCATCTACACGTTTCAGCTGGTCTGCAACTAGAATCGGGAATGCTGTTTCGTCCATCTGTATTCCTCCCCAGTATGGTGATCCGTCAAGCCACATGTTCTGTAACCAGTGACCGTCCTCCTCCTGGGTAGACATGAGATAGAGGAGTGTCTCTCTCGCATGATTCGTGTCTCCAGACGCGATGAATCCGCCAGCGGCTTGTGCAAGATCTCGAGGCCAGATCAAGTGATATCCTCCCAAGTCATCGTCTCCTTTGGAGAACCCCCAGGGTATGGAGAGACTGGCGATCACGGCACCGGGGTAGGACTTTTCCTCGTGCGTTCGGAGGACGGTATTGCTTACGCGGTAGAGGTCGAAGCCTGTCTCGTACATTTTCCCAAGATCCATGCTTTGAGACTGGACTCCTTTCCAGCCATCAACAAAAGCCTGCTGGACCCGATCGAAATCTTTCAACAATGCATTCCTTGCCTGCAGTCCCGCCTCATCCGGGGTTCGTCCAAAAGCGAGAGCCGTAATACACTCGCCATCGTTACTCGCCAAGTCCAGTTCCGCGGTCAGAGCAATGTTTCCGTTAGACGCTGCGGAATATTCCCATGTCATCTTTTTGTTAGCACTCACATCCTGCCAACCATCGCTTACACCTACGTATCCGCAGCTCATCTTCCTGAATGCTGTCGAACAAGCCAGGGCCAGCGATACTCCTTCTCTCTGCGCCAAGAGCATCGGCATGCCCTTGTAGCTGCTGATCCATCCGTTGTTTCCGTAGCCACGATTTCCGATGTGGGGAGCAAGCAGTGCGTAGACGCTATAATCTTCGAGTTTGCCCTTGCCAACGTCGAAGTGGACCTTCTGTAGGAGCACGTCTCGCTCGGGATCGGTGATGACGGTCTTTGTCATCCTGTATCGTCCTCTCTTGCAGGAATTGACGAGCCTGTATCCAGGCACGCCTTGTTCTAGAGGCGCGATTCTTCTGTTCGTGTCACGCTTTTCTTCAGAGAAATATTGGTCGCTGTCGGCGACGAGGAATTCCATGTCGCGCGTATTCGCTTGGTCTATTCTCGGATAGTAGACCTCGTTCAGGATTCCGTGAGAAATGGTGAACCAGACTCTGCTCTGGTAACTAGCGGAGGTTCCGACCCCCTCTTTGGCGCTAGAAGTCCACCGGGGCGCGATACCGGGCCAGCCTGGAGCAGCATTTTCTGTAGATGACATTATGATGCTGAAGGGGCGGAATTGCTTCCATTCAAGCCTTAGCGCGTTTTCGAATACCTATGCGGGCTTTACAATTATTTGGCCCGCGAGCCAGTTATGCCAAGCACAAGTGTACCGGTAAGTCCCCGGAATTGTCAGAGTGATGGAGAAGGTCTTTCCGGGTAGGATCAGTCCCGAGTTGAACAACGGTTGCTGAGGGCTTACTATGGCAGTGGCCGTGTGAGGCTGAGTATCCTTGTTCACCCATTCTATCGTATTGTTGACTCCAATTGTGACAGTCTTGTTGACAGGGTATGGATAGGGACCCGTCGCGAAGTATTCCTGGAAGCGCGTCGTGTTGAAGCCTGAGGGTTCGATGTATGACCCCGGGGGAATGGGGATCATCGTGACACTAGGATTGCCCGCCCCATTGTTCGGTGAGAGTGATGAGAGATAGATGTAGCCTGTTATCGCAACTGCAAGTACAGCTACGATTGCAATTGCTAGGACAACTACTCGCCTTTGCATGGGACGCATATTGGGACCAGCTTTCTGATAGTTGAAGCTAACTGTCGATTTCTAAGAATGGCATTTGGTCGGTAGCCACTTTAGTCTTAGAATTTGCTCAGTCTCGGCCGTCAGGACTCAATGGCTCAGGTCAGATAGGGGTTTAGAAAGAGAGACTGGATTTCTTGTATTCAGCCTGATCTCGCTTATCCGGTGACGATTACTGTCCCGGTCATCCATGGATGGTAGGAGCATTTGTACCGGTAGGTGCCAGACACGGTGAACGTGACCGTGTATGTAGCGTTTGGATTCATGTTCCCGGAATCGAAGCTGCTTGCTCCGGACGGCATGCTGATGGAGGTTACCGTATGGGGAACCGGATCATTGTTCTTCCAGACAACCGATCCGCCCTTCGCGACGGTTACGCTCGCGGGAACATAGGTGAGGCCTTGTGAGCTGCCTACTCCATTTGGGATTGAAACGCTTACCGAACTTCCGCCCGTTGTCGAGCTTGCGAGTGAGAAGATAGGCGACCCTGTCGCGAGCTGGTATATTCCTGCCGAGGCGAGACCGATACACGCGCCTATCGCAATGACGATCAGGACTGGGACAATAATGAGAGTGTAATTGGTTGGTTTCTTCGGAACGGTTTCCAACTTGCCACCCTTCAACCGTAACGAATTGATGAGAAAATAACACTTTCGAATGGAGGCAACTGTCGTATCAAACCTTAGTGCAATCTAAAATACTAGTGGCCTAAGATTCACGCGAGCCCATATGGTCAGTCAGACCAGGCGTGAATTTCTGAAGCTCGGTCTAGCCGCTGCCGCAAGTGCGGCCGCAGCATCTGGGATCGAGATTCCTCTATTAGGAAACCAGAACTCCAATCTTCAGAACCAATTAGACAGCGCGAATACTCAAGTGACCAATCTGAAGACAAAACTCAATACGGTCACCGGGTTCGTCAGCCTGAACATCAGCGAGCAGTCTCTTGTAGAAGCCGTCGTGGAAACGATCATACCGTCAGACAGTACAGGTCCTGGAGCAAAGGAGGCTGGAGTCATCTACTTCATCGACAGAGCACTAGCCGGCGATTATGGACAGAGTGCTAACATGTTCATGGATGCCCCACACGTCCTGCCTAACATTCCGGCTGCCACCGGTATTAGTACTACCCTCATGGTCAACCCCAGTCTGAGCTGGGCCTTCTTGCTGGCCCCGGGAGGTGGCTATTCTGTAGCGGGAGGAGGCGGCTCCAGCGCTCCCAAAGCCTACACGGGGAATAACGCGACGACACCGAAAATCCCAATCACGGCGAACCCACGTGTAGGTTCCGGAATTAACTACCAGTACTGGATGAACCTCAGAGAATTCTGGAGAGCTGGTCTGGTTGCATTTTCAGGAACAGCCAAGAGCTATTCCAACAAGGCCTATGGCGGAAACTTCGAGACACTCAGCTCAACGAATCAACTGCAGGCATTGAAGGATCTCTGGTCGAATGCACCAAAGACTACGTACGCGACTAGTGACGACCTCACCGGATTCAGCAATATCCTACCGTCTGACTTCGCTTACGAGTTGACTTTCATGACTTGGGCAGGATTCTTGATGGATCCGCTCTATGGAGGAAACCAGAACATGGTCGGATGGGACTATGTCGGATTCAACGGGGTGAACTTCGGCAACTTCTACGGGGAAGGTTTCAACCAACAGACCCTCATGGTTGCAACAACTCCCACAAAACTCAAACCTGCCAGTCTAGCACAATACCAACAGGCCGCAACAGGAGGCACTTGATCATGTCAACCGTAATCAATGAACCAGCTGTAGACGTTGTATGTCTCGGCGTAGGCTACATGAGCGGAGTAGTCGCCACTGAGCTGGCCCTTCAAAACTACAAAGTGGTAGGAATAACCAAGGGGCCCTACTGGGATTATGTCAACGACTTTTCCATGACGAAATACGACGAGTGGGGAGTCGGGCTCGGACGAAAGTACGACAGCCCTCTTCCTCTCCAAACCACGACTATCAGAAACAACAGTAGCCAGTTTGCTCTCCCTGTTCGAAGATACACTATGCCGATCCAGTACCATGCTCTAGGACATGGAGTGGGTGGAGCCGCTCAACATTATGGTGGAACGATGGGACGGCAGGGTCCTTGGGGTTATCAAATGCTTTCCAGGACAAATCAGGATCTTGGCGTAACACCACTGACGACGCCGCTTCCGAGCAGTATCAATCCTCAAGATGATACTCACGATTGGCCGCTTACATACGAACAATATGAAAAGTATTACGTGGCGTGGGAGAACGCACATGGACTCTGCGGAAATTACAATGGCAGTCCAACAAACTCGTCCACTGACCAGTACTCTCAAAAATATCCATGGATGAGCCAGAACTATCGACTGCCTCCTCATCCTCTCACACCAGTTGCACAGATGTTCCAAACAGCCACCCAGGCGATGGGATACAATCCATTTCCCCATGTGAGTTCACTCGCGTCGCAGCCTTACACTAACTCATACGGTGTGACGGTAAATCCGTGCGTATACGACGGGTACTGTGGAGGGCCATGCGATTATGCGTGCGAGACAGGTGCAAAGGCCAACGCGGCCTACAGAACAATTCCAGCAGCTATGAAAACGAACAACTTCACACTGGTAACGAACGCATACATCTATCGACTCGACTATGACACAACAAACAACCAGGTGACTGCTGCCCGCTACTATGACGCGCAGGGCAACATCCACGTACAACCCGCAGCAGTCTTCTTCAACGGCATGTGGGGATACAACATGATACGGATCATGCTCCTTTCCGGCGTAGGGGTCCCCTACCAATACAACTCAGGCACAGGAACAGGGACCGGCACTGTTGGAAGAGGACTCACGAACGGCTACCTACCCTTCAACGGAACCAACGTATCAGGAACCCTCAGCATTGGTGGGAACAGCTACGCAGCTGGCAACGGCAGCGGTGGCAGTGTAGACATTTACGACCTGATGGACGACAATTTTGATCACACAGGCCAAAACTTCATCGGTGGCAGCCAGATCGGAATGGGCGGCTACTTGGGCGGCGGACCGGGAAACATCACCTTCGCGGGTGGTGTAGGCGGCCCGAGCTCTTCGAACCCGAACGGAAGTATGGGGAGCGCATTCAAGGCAAAACAACAGAACAAGTACCTCCCAAAAACGGTAGGAGTTGGCGCGACGCCGTTTGCTCCAGACCTGCCCACATTCATGAACTACGTGGATCTGGACCCTCATTACACAGACGCCTATGGCGATCCAGTCAGCAGGCTCACCTACGACTGGACTCCTAACACGTACAATGGAGCAATAGGCCTGGTGCAAAAGTGCAAAGACATACTGACGAAGATGGGTGCTCAGAACATTACCGTCGGGAACGCCGTGAACCCCGGCGGCGCCCATAACGATTGGTGGGGACACCATCTGAGAGGAGGATGCAGAATCGGATCAGACCCGAGTTTTGCGGTGTATAGCGGATACAACCAACTATTCCTTAGTCCCACATCCGGCGTGAACTACTTCGGGGCCGGTGAGATAACAAACACCACCGGCGACACCGTCCCTTCCGGGACACACGTTGCGGGTCCACAATCATACCGAGCCGCTGAGGGCATCGCAAAATACTTGAATAATATCAAGTTGGGCGGTAGCGTCAACTACCTAGCAGCCTAGGGAAAGGTTTCTTTCCACCCAACCCGCAGGGGCATCGCAAATGCCCGCACTGAAGGTCCCAAATAGGCCCAACGTCGCCGACATTCCAATAATCGAGAGCCGAGTCCCCAGACCAGAGGAATTAGTAGTCCTCAGCAGGCCCTTGTTAGAGGCCACGATAAGAATTGGCGAGCTGCTAAGGGATTGCCCCGCCAAATGGGCTTTCGCTGGTGACTTGGGTGAGATACTTTTCGGGGTTAATGTGGAACCGGACCATCTCACAATACTTACAACCTCCGCGGGTTGTAACGAAATAAGCAGGAGCTTGACAGCTTTCCAAACACAAGTCCCTAGAATCGGCGAGAGACAACTCGAACGAAGTGCTGAGATACATCTGAAACCCCTCCCAATCATCATCAAAAGCTATTCTTCGAGCTTTAACATTGAAGGCCTGAGGCTTGATGTACACGGGGATTTGCAGATCAAGGTGGGTGACTGGGATTGGGGAGACCCGCTAGACTTCGAGCCAGAATACGTGTACGTTGTCAGCGTGAAAGTCCCGGCGGCTCCCCTAGAGTTGAAGATGGAGCTGTACAGGGGTCTGGGCTGGTACGACAGAGTCTCGAAGATCCACGCGGCAATGGCTAGACGCCATCACAAAATCGTCTAGGTTAGTATGCTCGCAAGTCGACAGATAGGCTCAACCAGCTACCCGGTCTTCTCGAAGAACTTACGAAGACTCCAGGGAAAAGACGCTTGGAGGAACAATCTTGAGCTAGCGGCTCTTGCCGCATCCAAAGTCGCAAGTTGCCTAGGCCCCACGGGCGCATACAAGCTCGTGACCTACCACAGAGGTCCCGAACTGGTGACTAAAGTAACGAAGGACGCGGTCGACATAGTCGACGAGCTAGGTGTCCAGTATCCAGCAGTCAAGACTCTGGCAGAGGCGGCAAAGATACACCGGGACGAGGCAGGAGACGGCGTTTCTACCCTCCTCTGTCTCGTCTCAGCGCTCTTGACCGAGGCTCAGAAGCTCACCGAAATGGGAGTCCACCCAGTCGCCATCTTGGATGGATACAGAGATGCCGCGAAGAAGTCAATCTCGATCATCGACGAGATCGCCACAGTATATTCCGGAGACCTCCAAGACAGTCAACTCCAATTGGTCGATTGCGGAAGAGGGCTGTTGAATAAGAAACTGCGCGAGGAGCTCTCTCAAGCCGTCAGTCTCGTAGAGCATACGGATGGCCTGGATCTTGCAAGAATCAAGATAGAAAAGAAGCTCGGAGGAGCAACCCAGGACTCACAGTTGATACGCGGGATCATAATCAAGAAAGAGAAGAGGCATCGCTCAATGCCTGATCGGATCGATGACCCGAGAATTGCACTAGTGTACAAGCAATTGGTGCTCAAACGGTCTGAGCAATTGGCAATAGATGAAGGCCCATTCAACGCCAAGCTGAGCGTGACGGAACCAGGACAACTTCACCAGTTCAAGTCTGAAGAGAGCGCTCTCAGAGCCCGAATGGTTCAGAGGGTCAAGTCCGCAGGCGCTAACGTGCTCCTATGCGGGTCGAAGATCGACGAACGAGTTGCGGACGGACTTAGCAGAGAGGGTATCTTCGCCCTAGAAATGGTCGAGCAAAAGAGCTTCGAAGAGGTAGCAAGAGTAACTGGCGCCAAGATCGCAGGCACCGTTGACTTTCTTGTGAAGGAGGATATTGGTGTGGCGAAATTGCTGGAGGTGGACAAGATCCCACCGGAAAAGATAGCGATTCTTCACTGCGACGGAGCAGCCACACTCCTCCTTCGAGGAAGTTCCCCCGAAATCGTTCAGGAACTCGAGAAGATCGTGAGGAAAGGGCTGCTTGTCCTCAAGCACTCGCGTGCCAGATCCAAGGTTGTGCCTGGAGGAGGAGCCGGCTTTGTTGAACTTGCCCTCCGGTTGCGGAGCTTTGCCCTTGGGTTTTCCGGAAAACAGCAGCTCGCCGTCAAAGCATTCGCTGATGCCTTAGAAACAATACCTAGGTGGCTAGCATTCAATTTTGGCTTAGACCCGATTGACATCATGACACAGCTTCGGGGGCATCACTCCGATCACCAGTTGAATATGGGCGTCGGAGAAGGCGGATGCGCCGACGTGTACAAGGAGAATGTTGTAGAGCTTGCATCCATATTCAAAACCACGCTTTGGAGAACCTTGGAAGTAGCTTCCCTTCTATTGAAGATCGACGACTACTTCTATGTGAAAGATCTCCCCATGGTTCACAAACAGTGATCCGGGCACCACAGTCAAAGCATTAGCTGTCTGAGTAACTATATTTTACAAGGACTTGGGGGTCAATTGAGACTTGAAGAGAAAAGAACCCATCAAGGGTGAAGCGTGGCCGAAGGCTATCATCTTCGATATGGACGGTACTCTAGTCAGCAGTCTTCCGGTGATCTTTCATTGCGAGAACGAGATCTCTCGGAAATATCTCCAGACCTCACTGACCCTTGAAGACGTAATCTCCAAGTTTGGACCTCCAGCACATACGATCATCAGGAACATGACTAGAAATCTTTCAGATGAGGTCCAGAGTCGAGCAGTCGCAGACTATTACGAGTGTTATCGAACTCACGTCTCCAGCCGCGGACTCGTATTTCCCGGTATCACTGATCTGTTACGTAAGATCAAAGTCTCTGGACGGCGATTGGCTCTTTTCACGGGGGTAGAGAAGAACATGATGGAATACACTCTCAACCCGTTCAAACTAGTCGACTTCTTCGAATTGCGTATTACCGCGGACGACATCCGGAAGAGCAAGCCCGATCCTGAAGGTATCAATCTGGCGTTGAGCCGAATCAAGACCAATGCGAAAGAGTCGATGTATGTCGGGGATTCCCCTTCAGACATCATCGCCGGGAAAAGAGCTGGGGTCCTGACCGGTGCTGCCTTGTGGAGTCCCGAGAATCGTGGAGACCCTACGACAGAGCATCCCGACTATGAGTTTCGGAGTGTTCAGCAGTTGTCAGATTTTCTCTTTCCGAGGAAAAAGTCTAGCGAAGAACCATATTTCGGTTCACGTTGGACCGAAGAAAAGTTCTGAGAATTTTCGAGAGGAAGAGGACTGCGATCTTCTCGCTTCAAGGAGTGAAGAAAAAAGGAGATTGGACCTGAAACGATCAGGTCCGTCTTAGTTTGCTGCTAGTCCGTCGGCTCCTGCTGGGATCCCGCTGGTCGTCTGTAGCCATGTGAGGCTGCCGTCTGCGTGGACTTCGTATGCTACGATTGCGTGGTCTCCGTTGTCGAATACGTAGAGGAACCTGCTGTTCCTTGCGAGAGCCATGTCGAGATCAGTGCCGCCGACCGTTGCCGCTTTGGTGTTGAGTAGCGAGATTTTTCCGTTGCCAGCAATGGTGTAGGACGATATGGTGGTGCTGTGTGCGTTGGCGGTGTAGGCGAACTGGCCGTTCCCGGTTACGACGAGCCAGCATGCTGCCTGCTGAGTGTCGGGGACAGATGCGCTTATTGTGGTCAGACTGCCGGAGTAAGAGATGGTGTAGGATGAGACTGCGCTGGTTCCGGAGGGTCCGCCGGCTGCTTCGCTGACGATGAGTGTGCCGCTGGGGGTAAAGTCGAATCCGAAGGGGGTTCCGCCGCTTGAGGCTTGGACGTTTGGAGTTGAAGCTACGCCTTCACTGTTGACGAGGAATGTGTCGATCTTGCTAGTGCTCTTCTCGGTGACAACCAGTACTGTGCCCGTTGGGTTGAAGGATATTTGAGCAGGTGCTGTCACGCCGCTTAGAGGCTGGACAGAGCCAGATATTGCGGAGAGCTGGCCATGGTTGAGATGGAAGCCTGCAATGTTGCCAGTGCTTTCAGATCCACCTGTATTCAGTACATAGACGACGTTCCCATGGACTGTGGCGCTGATGGGCATCGTGCCCTGCGAACTTGCCTTGTCGGTGAGGTTCAGGCCTTTCTGATTGACGCTGAAGACGGAAATGTCATTGCTACCAGCATTTACTACGATCAGCCAGCGGCCGTCTTCACTGAGGACTAGTCCTCCCTGGTTACTTCCGGTTAGGCCGTTGATTCCGAGACCGTTGGTAGCGTAGTTTGCCTTCCAAGTGAGCGTGCCGTCGGGCGCTCTGTCGTATACGATGACTTGGTTGCCGCTCGCTGAGTTAGACATGATGTAGACGGTACCGACCACTCCTTGAGCGTTGGCTGGTGCGATTACTCGCCCGCTAGAGAATGCTACGATGAAGAGTGCGAAGAGTCCGAGGATAATGATCAAATTCTGCTTTTTCATTCTATATTCCACCTCCCGTTTTCTGAGTTGTCACTGCGGTGATGGTCGGAGTCTATTTGAGAGATTGGCGAGATGTAGTGGACGTCTGGTCTAGATCTGGGCCTGTTCTAGCGAAGAGTCGTCCGGAATAGGACTAGTATTCCTAAGACTTGCGCGATGTTTATTCCCAGAAGATATGGGAGGAACGGGTCTCCGATGAATGGCGACATTGTCACGAAAGAGTAGACGGCGAGTATGTTCTGTGCGAAGAGGATCGCTGCAAAGATCGTTAATCCTAGGCTGAACTGTGCTCTAGTGTCTCTGTAAACCTTGGCGTAGGTGATAATCAGGCCGAGTAGCAGTGCCGCGCTGATGGCGGCTGTGTAAAGACTAGCGTCCATTAGTGATACCATTACTTTTTCACCTCCCTGGCTCCGGGTTGGATCTTGACCCAGATCTCGTCAAAGATCGGAAGGTGCGCCTCCATTTCCTGCGAGAGAAAGTACAAGCGTCCGTACCTCTCCCCAGACGGTGAGACTAGGTGATTCTTCTCTAGGGTTCGGATATGATGTTCCGCTACTCGATAGTGAACATCGAGAGCCTCGGCTAACTGGTTCACGTTCTTAGGCCCCTCTCGTAACATGTTGACAATTCTCCCCCGATTGGATCCTCCCCGAGACCCTGCTAGAACGTACCATAGAAGACGCCTCCAGGAAGTTTCTGAAGGAGAGAGAACTCTAGCCAACTCTAAGACTCCCGTAGCATCTGAATGGGCTTCCTGAAACAAGGGCAATAAGACTTGCAGGAGATTCAAAGGAGTCCATGCTAATAGGCGCTGGTCAGGATTAGGTCAGGATCATTTGAATGAGGTTACTCCTTTGGCGAAGTCCCGAATTCTCGTGGGTTGGGCCAACACTGAAATCTCTAAAGGTCTGAAGTAAAGCGTCGGGGCCTCAAGTTGAAAATTACCGACTTTGAAATCTATCAGCTCGGCGAGCCCTCATCGCAAGGGAGCGCTACCTGGGCAGGAAATTCCATCGTTCTAAAACTCACAACTTCCGACGGGACCATAGGCTACGGAGAAGCGGTCCCGACGCTACGAGTCCAACCAGTTATCCAGTCGCTACATGAGGTCGCAAGGGTGTACAAGGGAAGGGATCCGCTGGACATGGAGTTGAACATTCATGAATGGCACAAGCACGACTTCTACCTCCCCGTCTCCTTCGAATCAACGACCGCTCTAAGCGCGTTCGACATTGCTTGCTGGGACATTGTCGGGAAGCATTTCGGCGCTCCTATACACCAGCTGGTTGGGGGCAGCTTCA
>WNGR01007799.1_pt1 | contig 11337 bp, 12 predicted proteins | sample 5407581 | NCBI WGS metagenome assembly WNGR01 (sample SAMN13153383, study PRJNA577476) | soil metagenome | isolation source: 80 cm soil or saprolite under Garry oak tree replicate 2 | place: USA:California | collected 2016-06-15 | reverse complement strand
AGCGTCCGCCGATTGCGCCTGTCCCGAGCTCATTCCGTCGTCCTGTGTAGTAAGTACATGTACATACAGTACGTCTAGAGGGTAATAAAAGCACCGCCGCACGGCCAGAACCCAATAATAGAAAAACAAAATGAAAACGGGAAACCATTAGAGTGCATTCTTATTGGCTTGAACCTCCCACGATAACGAGCGTGACGATGAAGGCCGTCAAAAGTATCACGGCGCTGATGACCGCGGCAAGCCGACAGCGGTAGACCCAGACCTCCGCGCTATACGGCTTCACAAACGTGACCACCTTCTCCTTCTGCCCCGCATCCCCATCGCCCGAAGGAGAAACCCCGTGCCCGGCGTGCGTTGCCAGCAGTGTCGACGTTCGCGGCGCGCATGGGTTCCAGAAGGCCCACGCCCAATGTCTGTGCGGAGGGGCAGCCGCGGCGGCGGGATCTCCGACTCCGACACCGCCCGCGGCCTGCTGCCCTTCCTTCGCCTCGCCTTCTCGCCCCTTCTCCAGGTCTTTCCCAAGAAGAGGACCCCCGCCAACGGATGCGGATGCGGATTTGCCCTTGCTCTGTATGCCCTGACGTTTCCGCGGTCTCCACAACGGCAGTGCGGCGCGCGCCTTGCCGTTCTCCTCCCAGCGGCCCTCGGCGATGAGCCAGCCGCCGATGAGCCAGCACCACGGCGCGACGAAGCCGGCCCAGAAGAGGAGGACGGGGAGCGGCGGGAGACGTGCGAGGGCCCGGCGCGCGGCGGTGAAGGACGGGCGTGAGAGCGCACTGCCGAACGTTAGGCGGCGCAGGACGAACGTGTCGGACGTCCCGCTGCCGCTGCCGCCGGACGTGGGTCCGCGCGTGCGTGGGCGGGGACGTGCGTGGGGCGGGGAGCTGCTGCTGTCGCCGCCGCTGTCGTTGCCACTGCCGCTGGGCGGCGTCATGGTGAACGGGGTGCTCGCTCGATCAGAGTCTGTGAACGGGTCCATTACGCCAACGGGAAGGGCGGCGGATGAGTAGAGGGTGGTAGAACCGGAGGGACCGCGGACGTCTACTGCTCTTCCTACAGGAGACACCGGGTCTTCCGTGTCGCCGGCAAGCGATCGCGCGGTGACGAAGCTGCCCGTGCGCTCGGAGGTAGTGTCTTCATAGACGGTCGAGAAGAGCTGTGGGCCCGCGCGGTGTGATACTGGAGGGTAGACCGGGCGGATGTCTAGAGGCGTGATGTTCAAGGGTGGAAGGGTAGGGGGGTGGGTGGAAGTTACATTCGAGCTGGTCGACGTTGCTGAGATCGATCGCTTCAAGGGACGTCGTAAGAAGGCGGAGTAGGTCGAGGCTGCGTGAAAAGGCACAGTGAATCACACGCCCCGAGGGTATGCAAGCCATTTCGGGCGCTTACCTACTGACACTGGTGTGCTTGGCTCCACATCGGTTGGAAATAGGTCACGTTTACTAGTAGGCGTGGGCACGTATGACTGTTCGGAAATGGGGGACAATGGCTTGACCAGGGGCTGCGCCGAAGGTCCGTCCGTCTGAGAGCTAGCCAGCCTGTCAAGCTGCAAAGAGTGATTGCTAATGATGGAGGATTGTCGGTGGAGAGGTGATGGCGCAGGAATGGCTGAGAGAGAGGCAGAGCGGCCAAGTCGGGCGCTAGGAGGCCGTTTTGGCATGGCTGGACCTGCTTGGGACGCTGCCAGCGAGCTCTGTAACCAGTTGATGTGCGAAGGGCGGCCCTGGCGTCCGTCTGCTGGTGTGTCGTCGCCGGTTTCTCGCAGTACGTTTCGAGTGGGCGACCGACGGAGAGATGAAGGTCGTTCGACATCCAGGCGTGAGGCAGCGGGGAAGAAATGAGCCATGAGCCTGTCGCACGACACGAGAGCGTTTAGAATTGGTGAGGACAGCAAAGGGGGGTAGGTATGCTATGCTGTGCGCACGGTGCCATCATTATATACCCTGAGGGTGCTGCACCGGGCCTTTACACGCCCCCGCATGGAATGACGGCCACGAGGCGCTAATGTGGAGTCCATCAATCATCTTCTCAGTCGACCGGGGAGTAATGAGAACAAGCGAGTTGGATTGTGTTTGAGGCGACGGTGTAGTATAAAGTGGAGTAGGTATCACGAACTGCGGGTACAGAGCGACAAGTCAAGCCCGCCAGGGAGTACTCTGGCTAGCGTTGCCTAGTACACTTCGGCCGGGGTGCGCGGATTCAGCACATTTCGATCATCCAGTCATAACGTAGTGGTAAGGAAAACCGTCCATTTACCTCATTTTGGGGCACACAACTTTGGACGACGTAACGGTGAGGCGAATGCATAGCACTGGTAGCGTCAGTGTACCACCACCCGGGGCGCACACTTACCACGTTTTGATTCTGCGTTCGTTCCAAATGGGACCTGCATTCGGCGCCAAATTGGCTACAGGATAGAGGAACCAGAAGCCGCCAGAGGGCGAAATGGGCGAATGTAATACCAGAGCAATACGATCCTTAGATTAGACAGTGTGTGCCCGGGTACATCTCCGGTGGGAGTCGAAGTATACAACTGTGTAAATAAAAAGGACGAGGAAGCACATCGACAACTAAATAACTAAATGATACTGGGCAGCGAGTAATATTGATGAACCGGGACTATTGCTCTTGCTGCTCTTGCAAAGTACCATCGTTCGCTTCTGGGGAGCTGGTAGTGGCATCAGGCTTGGGACTAGGATCGACAAGCTCAGTTGCGCGAGCTACTTCGTCGTTGTCGGCGTCTGGGGCAGCATCCGTTGACTCTTTCTCGTCTTCGACCTGAGCAAGGGGTTCCCCGACATTTGGTGACTCGGGTGTTCTCACGTCGGGCGAGTCATTCGAAGGGGTTTCAACAATCGCCTCCGATTGAACGATTGGGGCCTCATCATTGGGCACAGTAGACGAACCGTCGTCTCCCTGTGGTGGGTGGGTTGGGTCATGGGGTGGTGGTGCAACGCTGGGTTCGCCCTCTGGCGTTGCCGAAGCTTCCTCAGCCGTGCCCTTGCCGTCGTCCGTAGAGCTTCCTTCCTTATCCTCCAATTCAACCTCTTTGACTCCACGCGTGACCTCCTTGACGCCAGGGTCAGTCTCGGTGCCCTTGACCCGCAGCTCGCCTAGCTCGGACATGCCCTCGCGCTCAAGCGGAGCACGGCGTTTCCGCGAGGACCCCGCGTCCCGCACATCATCACCACCATCATCCTCGTCGCTTATCCTTCGCTTACGACCGATCGTTGGCGCAGTTGAAGTAGCTGTTGGGATGTACTGTATAAGATCCCGTAAAAACGATAAAGAGGAGGGATGCACACCGTCTTCGCTCCAGGGTCTATCCGGGCGTGGGTATATGGAAGACGAGATCCGACGGAGGAGCTTGAACATAATGAATGAAGAGATAGGATGGTGATAGGGTATACTGTCCACTGTCGGGGAACCCGTGCGGAACGCGTGAATTAATTTAATTTAATTCCTGAATTTGCGTCCACGCGGTTCACACTCCGACGGACACACAACCACATGTCGGCACTCCATTATCTTGGATAATTATGTAATTATATGGGTTTATCTTATCGATCGACAATTAGACTCTGATGACCGTGACTCACCGTCAAACCGGAGTTCAATTACTTGACTCGTACCATCACCAACTTCAAAGAAGAAATATACCAAGAAATGACATTAGACGTAACCAGTTTCATTGACAACAAAGGGGGGAACTCGGAGGCGATACGCGAGTCTCAGCGAAAGCGCGGTCACTCGGTCGAAGTCGTGGATGAAGTCATTCAGATGTACCAAGACTGGGTGAAGCGTACGTCATACCGGTACCTCGAGGGGTTTCTGCTCGCCGATTTCCTCCCCTGACAGTTGACTTTGAGGCCAATGGCTTGAGCAAGCAATCGAACGCGCTACAAAAGCAAATTGGGCTTAAGAAGAAGGCATGCGGGTTTGTTCTGAAGCGAGAAATGTCAACTGACACACTCCTTCGCAGGCAAAAGAGAACGCGGACGAACTCCTTGCGGAGAAGAAGGGCGTCGATGCGCAGATAGACGCGAAGCGGAAAGAGACGCGTGACGCTGAACTTGCAATGCGCCAAAAAGCGAGCGCGATCGGTAACATCGTAAATAAAGACGTTCCCGTGAGCCAAACGGAGGTACGCCGTTCGTCGATGCATTTCCGCATGACGACACACCGTTTTATCTAGGATGACAATGCCACGCTTAGGACATGGCACCCGGATGGACCTAAAGGCCAAGTAGAGAAGAGGACTGACATCCTGGCACATCATGAAGTTTTACTTAGATTAGATGCAATGGACCTCGAACGGGGTGCGTCTCTGTGTCCCCTGCCTAACCCGAAGTTCCTTCTTAACAATCCTTGAAGGCGCCAAGATCTCAGGTCACCGTGGCTACTTCCTCACAAATGACGGTATCGACCTCAACCAAGCACTCATTTCGTACGGCCTCGATTTTCTGCGCCAGCGCGGATACAAGAAAATCCAGCCTCCGTTCTTGATGAACAAAGATGTCATGGCGAAGGCAGCACAACTGGATCAGTTTGATGAAGAGCTGTACAAGGTGCGCGACACCCTGATCGCCCAGTAACATCTATGTGATACCTTTGCTTATGCAGGTCATTGGTAGTGACGACGAGAAGTACCTTATTGCCACATCGGAACAGCCTATTTCGGCATTTCACTCGGACGAGTGGTTCGAGAAGCCAGAGAAACAGCTTCCGATCCAGTATGCGGGTTATTCGACGTGCTTCCGCAAGGAGGCGGGTTCGGCCGGCCGTGACATGTGGGGAATATTTCGTGTGCACCAGTTCGAGAAGGTCGAACAGTTCTGCCTTACCGAACCAGAAAAGTCGTGGGAGATGTTCGATTCGATGATCGCTGTCTCGGAGGGGTTCTATCAGAGCCTCGGCATTCCGTATCGTGTCACGGCAATCGTGTCAGGCGCATTGAACCTCGCCGCGTCGCAGAAATACGACCTTGAAGCGTGGTTTCCGTTCCAAGGGGCTTACAAGGAGCTCGTTTCGTGCTCGAATTGTACTGACTACCGTGAGTGATTATCGTCGTCAAGCTTCTTCACTTTTCGTGCTCACACGTCTTGACAGAAAGCCGAAGGCTGGAAGTCCGCTGTGGGCTGAAGAGCAAGGAACAAACTCGGAAAGTCTACGTTCATATGCTCAACGGCACACTCTGTGCTACTGAGCGCGCTCTGTGTTGTCTAGTCGAGAATTACCAGACCTCCGAGGTACGTCCAGACCAGCCACTGCGGGAACCATCACTGACGTCACTTGTAGGGTTTACGGATCCCAGAGGTTCTCCGGCCGTATTTGCAAGGCCGCGACTTCCTTCCTTGGGTGAAAGAACTGCCAAAAAGCTTGCAGCGCAAACAGGGTTGAGGATGTAGTGTGAAAGTATCCAGCGTTTAATGTGCGAGTACTCGCTTAGAAGTTTTTTAATGTACCCAATCTTTATCGGGGCCTTACAACCGAAGCCATGAATTTTTTTTCGAAAGTGAGCCCAAGGCGTGTTTGAGATAAAATGTTGTGATGGAGGGAAGGACGTTGCTCAATGGTCCAGTGGAAAGGAAATTCCCAGATACATTTGATACCGGCCTCCAGGAGAAAATATGCTCGCTCACTGAAGGGACGAACTCTCCCCGTTCTGTAGAATGCCGTCTCAGAGTAACAAGCTTTACAAGCCAGTGCCAGAAACGAGCGATCATGCAGAACAAGGGATGAGCCCCTTTCGGAAAGCACAGTTTCTCCACAAGAGAAAAAATGGCAGGGGGGCACGTAGTGTGTCAAAGCGAAGGAGGAAATGGGTCCACAGTTGATCATAGATTGCTTGCACCCGAGTCAGTGCATATTATAATCCCCGCCGCGGAGTCCATAATTCCGCGTGCCATTACCGACCCATTTTGAGCCAACCCCAATAAAAATCCAAACAGCACCTGTACTTGGTCGTCCAGATAGTAAGGAGCTCACAGGCACACTGTCAATTGTCATCCAGAGTACGAGGACCATATAATTTTAGGTACAATCTGGACAAAAGATACGAGTTCCGTAACGAGAACCAGACTGGTCCACAGACTGGTCCACCCACGCTCGTCGATATCGCCTGTCTGGTCATCTGACTCATCTGACTCATCTGACACGAGTAACTTATCTTGCTACGACCACCAACCATAAATTATCCGAGATGCCCTGAGTCACCACCCCCATATGCAAGCGTGGTTGTGCGTACCAATTGTGCTTCAATGAAAACGTACGCAGCCTGACATGACAGGCTTCCAAGACTTGGGCCTGCGGTCTGAAGGCGCTGGCTACTTACTCTTGATTTCGGTGTCGCTTTCGAAATGGGTTCCTTGGGCTTCGTGTGTGTGGGGGGGTATCTTAGCTCTCGCGCTCGCTCTGCCCCTCATGGACTTCCGCCACGTGCGTCTCCCTCCAACCTCGGCGATCGTAGGCGCCCGTCTACGCGGGCCGTGGGCCGTGGTCGCTCGCGATGTCTTTGATACCTGTTGCATGGGAAGAGTCGGTGCGCAGTTTTGATGTCGTGAGACTCGGAGTGGCACCGCGACGTAGGTACCCCCGGTTTCCAGGACGCTGAAAAGGGAAAGTTTCAATTCGTTCCGAGTAACGTCCGACAACCAGTCTAGAGAAAAACAAGACCGAAGAGGGAAGACGACGAATGACTCACCGTTTTCGATGCCGTAGTCGTTCTCCTCGCTGGTAACTCGCTCGATCGCCGCAGTGGATTCTGGGATCACCCGCCGGACAGCATCTTTGTTGAGAGAAATAAAATGGAATGCAATTCAGCGATCTGAGCCTTTTAGAACTTTTTAAGTTCGGTCTTCTAATACATTCTGTGCCGGTATCATCATGGATTCGCTCGGACGGTGTGGGCCGCGAACTGACCCGCTGGATTTGGGCTGCATCGTGAGGGTGGGGGTAGGAATGGGCGATCAACGGCGCTGGAACACCGCGACGCTGCACGTCGTTTCGGCGGGCACGTCCGCTCCCCATTCTCTGCGTTCCCGCCGGCATCAGCGGAGACGAGCGCCATCTCCGCGTCGTCGTCATCTCAGCTACACTTCGTTCCCCTCGGCTTTCTGTTCTGTTCTGGCGTAGCCTGGCACCCCTGCTCCTCCGGCACCGCCGCTGGGCGTCCCGATGCTGGCTAGCGTATACCCTGCCTTCGGCTGCGTCTCACTCGGCTCGCGATCGGGGTTGCTAGCGTCAAACAGTGCCGTGTACTTGTCGAGATGGGCGAATTGCAGGGGCCGAGGGCTGTTGGACGAGACCGAGAGTAGAGTCCCAGAAGCGTCGACGCCCAAGTTTTCTCACAGACGCGGCGGGGGTGGGCATTTGAGAGACGGGCTAAAATCGTAGATGAGAACTCTGCAGGGAGGAATATGGGTGCGAAGCGCATACAATGGGTGGCTAGCTATCCGCTGGTGGCGGGGTAGGTGTGTGTGACGCCTTGACGACTGCAAGACCAACTGGGTTTATTGCACGGTTTCGCTCCGTTACTCGTCTGGATGGGACCTAGGCACCATTGAGCACAACGGCGAACAGAAAGCGACAGAAATGAGGCCACGTACTCTGCGAGGTCGTGGTGCCTCTGAGGTCTCAGGTTCTTGGGAGCCTTCACACCGAAGATGCCACTGCAGGTGGAGGTAGTTCCGATCCTGTGTAGATGGGACTGGGTACTTTGCGCACGGGACGCACCTCAGAAGGAGGGTTTGGCTGAGATGGTATTAGGCACGGCATCAGAGATAGACGTCGACGTCTCTCCTGAACCTGACGCGGTGTCACATGGGAAAGGTATGCAATGGCCAAGTAATGACATACCATACTTCTGCTCCTCTGCCGGGCTCGCTGCTAAGTCCAGTCGAAGTATGTGAAGGTTGTGGAATATGGCACTCTAAAAAATATGATACATAGGATGATAGGTAGGACTGGGGGGACAACGAAAGACGTAGAGTAGAACACACACAGTTCCCAGGATTAACGGTGGAAGCACCGCACCTGGTCTTCCTTGGTACCGCTTCATTGAAGTATAATGGATACGCGCAACAGTGTGGCCTATGCATGATGTTGTACCTAGGATGTTGTACCTAGCCGGTCGTTACAAACGATCACTCGAGACTCACGCCAGCTGATCCGGTGGAGCCACGACATAGAGACAAGCTGATCAACGGCTTTTTCGAAGCGAGAGCAGCTTGGCCGCCATCGTTTAGCATCGAGGTATGACTTGTCCATCCGAGTAATGAAGTTGCCATTCTGAACATACGAGCAAGTCGCCTTCGGCTCGTGGCGGTTGACTTGGACACGTATACGCGTCAAGGGCATATCGGTTGTCATCGTCTACTGTAGAACTGCCAATATGATCGAGAGCACGTACACATAACCGTCATCGGGATCTTTCCTCATGAAGAAGTAGATTAGGTTGATCATTGAAGTCGTTTTCTTGAATTGTATCCGAGTCCATCGACGTCCATCATGTGACTGCAAAGTTGGAGAGGGCCAGAGAAACGGCAATGGTGGAAATGAACTTGAAGGAGGTTCGGCATCACTACGAGAAAATGTCTTCAAATCCCGCACTCATACGTAGCTGCTATAGAAATAGCTCTCATATACGTGGACACACACGTACTATCGTTACAGAAACAGCGCCGCCGAGACGCGAAGGCGTTCATGAACAAGTTACAAGCTCCTTTAGCGGGAAAATGCCTCCGCACAGGTATGGCCCCCAACTTCCTACTCCGTTGTATCCATCACTTGACAAGCCTGTTCCTGCATACCTGTATCACTTGTATCCGTCCTTTGACGAGCCTGTTCACGAGCCTGTTCCTGTACATTTGCCAATGAGTATCGGTCGCCTATAGTCAATACCTACCTACCATGTCATTGTCCAATTTTTCCACACGCTCTTTTGTTAGCATCGAATCCAACTCGTCCATGTTGACAAATGCAGAATAGACATGAATTGACATCTTCTCTGGTATTTCCGTCCGATTCTGACTTCGCAACGAGTTCGCTTTGTCCTCCGTATCCGTTAGAAATACGTGGCACCATTGGCGCTTGGCTAGAAATTTAGAAGAGAGATACTTATAGACCTTCTCGAACCCGATATTCTTTGCGTCGTGTTTGGAACCGAGGGTCATCTGAACTGTGATGACGAGCGAGTGAGTGATAACAATGGCGTCAAGAGTTGGGAATGTCTGAGAAACCGGAACCAAACACTTTGCACGTTCGTGTTCGGCCACATTCTTCAGATCGTCGGCTTTCAAATCTTCGGCCTTAGAGAAAAACTCCATGTTCTTCCCGCACACCGGGATGTGGAGTAAAGGCGAGGTTTCCACAGCGGGAGTACATGAAAGATGATCCTCAGCTGAAGCGTAGCGGAACCACAGGAGGATGTGAGTCTCGAATATGCGACCTGCTGATGTGGCGAACCACGCGTGTCCGCTAATCTCTTTGTAAAAACTCTGCCGCACGGCACGATCACGCTCGGCGTAGGCGCGTGAGACGAATCCAAGGAGATAACCCGATGCAAATTTCACGGTTACATCCTGTCTGGATTTCTTTGTTGGCCGCACGGCAAAGAGTCGGTGCGACACCAATACCGTATTGAGATTATCAAATTGTTTGACGTTCTTGGTGAACTGATCCGCGGCAAAAGTCACAGCCACTCTATGATCCATAACTTGGCAGGGGTCCATCAACGAGATGCAGACGCGTGCGGAAGGGCCCCATAAATTATAATTATCGCGCAGGCGTTTGAGGTCGAGATGGAGTAATGTACTATATGAAGAGTTCAGCGTGAATAAAAGTGGCGAAAATTATGTTGAACTTACCCGAGGGCATTCAACTCGTCTAAAGAAAGTACATCCATCCAATACTTATTCGCTGATCGTTCCTTGTGCCATAATGCCCACCTACGTGGTTGTGGAGAGGTCGTTTGAACTATCCAGGCATTTCCCGCCGCGGATGCAACCATAAAGGCACGACACGGCGTCTCAAACTCGGCATGGGAATCGGCTAGGGCCCACGTTCCACTTGGTATATTTTGTCCGTCGTAAGTACCAATTCCGGTCATCCGAACACCAGAACCTTGAAAGAGAATAATGTCTTCATTCACTTGAAAAGCGACAGTCTCCTTCGCGCTTAAGAGGCGAAACAGGAGATAGTAGAGGAAACAGGTTTTTCCTGGATTTGGAGTTGGGTGGCGATGGTTAGCGAAGGAGACCGCGGTCGGCGAGAGGTGCATACCAATTCCTGGTTGACCAGTGACAACCACGCCACCGCTCGTACTATTCGGATTTTCCTTATACCACCGGAGAGTAGGGTAAGCAACTTTGTACTCTTCGCGGACCAGAAGAACGACTTGGTCGTAGAGAAGGTGGTCTCTGAGACCCAGATATTTGATCTGTTCCTTTGTGAAATATTGGAGATTGCAGTCCGGCACAGGTTGCAGTAGTTTGTCGACGTCTTCCCCCCAAAATTTATAGTACACGCGGTGGGCAGCCTTCAAAATTCTCCGGGGTGCTTCAAACTTCAGGGGAACTGTGGAAAAGCGTCAGAAACGTGCCACTGCGAAGGAGCGACTGGTCGTTCCACAAGGCCACATCATCAGGTAGCGTGACGAATTGGAGAGGGAACAAAAGCTTGTTTACACAGAGGGTCAGACTCACGATCAGTAAATGTCACAAATATGTGGATTCGGTGAGCGTGTGGTGGCTCTCGCCATATTTCCCCTATCGTTTGCCACGGAGATATTTCTTCGACGCCCTCGTCATCTTTGTCAAATTCTAATAGGGGCAGGGGGACCCCAGGGCGGTCAGGGTCCACGTTGACCTAAGAGACATCAGAAGAGTCAGTCCGAGAGCGGAACGAAACAACACTTAGTGAATTCCCGACCTTAAGAAGAGTAAGGTTATCGTCATCGGGAGCCAAATCCTTGCATTTACGATTAAAGATGATTTGTCTCAAGGCGCCAACCTTCACAGGCCTGCCATTGGAGTTGTAGGAAACGGAAATATGAAAACGTTGTTGGGTCCCCTCAATTAAGTAGAAGAGATCAAGATCATCGGCCATCGTAGAGCAAGGGCGTTTTGCGACTCAGGAGGTGACGGTGCCAGGTGACGATGCAGTGGCTGAGTTTCGAAACTGTCCTTGCTCACCCCCCCAACATGTCACGTGACATGACGTGATCTACAACGCGCACAAATTCGAACCCTAAAACATAACATAACATCAACATATAAAATAAATCAAAATTTATTTATTATAATAAATGATATTTCAGTGCATGATTTCTCAAGTCAA
>WNGR01017552.1_pt1 | contig 11341 bp, 11 predicted proteins | sample 5407581 | NCBI WGS metagenome assembly WNGR01 (sample SAMN13153383, study PRJNA577476) | soil metagenome | isolation source: 80 cm soil or saprolite under Garry oak tree replicate 2 | place: USA:California | collected 2016-06-15 | reverse complement strand
CTCAGCGCTCAGCGTCCAATACCACGTCAGCACCAGCAGGGCCATGGGCAGCGCCAGCGCGGCCATCGCGTGGGAGGCTGGCTGGGAGCCGAGGTATGCGGGGTCAAACGGCCGGGACAGCGTGGCGATCAGCATCACCGCAAACACGCCGGTCCACGCCAGCAGGAACGGGGTCGGGCCGCACCGGGCGGCCATCATGCGCGGCCCGCAGGTCACCATCACCCAAAGGAACAGGCTGAAAACCACGACCTGCTCAGTGCGGGCAGAGCCGGCGACGTAGGGGCCGAACACTGACAGGGCCACGATCCGGGCCTGCCAGATCGCTGCGCGGGACGCTGCCGGGTGCACGGGGAGAGGCTGCCGCGCTGCCGCTAGTAACGACATGGTAGCGGACAGTAGCACCCGGCTGTCCGCGCCACGCCGAGGATCACCATTCCGGCCCGGAGGCTGAGAACTTTACGGGCCAGCCGCAACGTGGCCAGGGGCGAGAACTTCAAGCATCGAGGGGACGGCGCTTTGTGGTTCCCTTACGGTCCCGGCGGCATCCCGGTCTATTTGGCCGTATCCGTCATACCGGTTGATGAGTTCCAGGGCTCGATTATGGGCTACCTGATCTCCGTCGGTGGCCCGCTTGCCATCGCGGCGATCGTCTTCGGCTGGGTGATCCTCAAGGGCCTCCTGGTCACCGCCACACAACCCGACAAGGACGTTGAGCGTCCCACGGCCCTGATCCTCGCCGAGAACGCACGTCTCATCGCCCGCGCCGAAGAGGCCGAAGCGCAGCGTGACGAGATGCTGAAGACGGCAGTCGAGCAGCAGGTCCCTGTGATGCTGCAGTTCTCGAACACGACGTCGGCACTGCTCCCGCTCCTGCAGGACATGATCAGGCGGCAGGAGCTTGAGGAGGGGAACGGGCACCGAAGAATCAGCAGGCGCACGGACAACTGAAGATCGGCGGCGGCAATCATGAGCATCTTTCGCGCAGGTCCCCATATCCGGTGATCACCACGATGAGATCGCCGAGGAAACCCGCGTAATGGCTGCCCAGGTCCAGGCAAGGGCTGCCCGCGAAGCCCCCACCCCCGAGGAGCTTGCCACGCTGCTGTCAGCCCGCTCGGAGCGGAGCGTGATGTCCCCCGCTGGGATCAGGCGTCTCGGGACCGTGGTCATCGACCAGGCCCAGCAGGCGTCCTACCTGCTTGGAAAGCTGGCGGCTTTGTTTGACTCGGATGACGGCGGTGAGGACGGTGCCTAGGGACAAGGACGCCGAGGTGCGCGAAGTCACGGCCCAGCTCAGCGGCCTGCTGGCCGAACTGCGGGAGACTGTGAACCAGCTCACCGCCACTCTGACGCCCCCAGCCGCCGCGCCTGTGGCCGGCGATGACGCATGGGAGGCGGTGTCCTCGCGAGCGGCCCTGAGACCGCCATCGAGGCCGCCAACAGGCTCTCAGGCGCGCTCGAAACCGTCGCGCAGCGGCTGGAAGAGGTCAACAAGGGCAGCGAGGAGCGGACGAGGCCCTGGCGAGGTACGGCCGCAAGAACCGCTTCTGGCGTGGCTGGCGAAGGTCGGCAGGGCGTTCGACATCATCGCCAGCACCGCCATCATCGCTGTCATCATCGCGCTGCACGCCATGTCCGCCGCACAGGCTGCCAACGCCCGGGCTGCCGCGGCGCAGGCGAAAGCGGCAGTGGCCGAGACCCGGCTTGAGGCCGAGCACGCCAGCCAGATCGCAAGCTGCGAGAGCGGGAACAGCGTCCGCAAGGGTGGGGTCAAACTCCGGAATCGCCTCTACAGGGCCTCGACACAGAACCCGGAGAGCGCGAGGCAGCGGCAGGACAACGCGAAACTGATCGCGTACATCCGCCACCTGTTCGCTGATGTTCCCCCGGTTCTCCGGAGTCGGGTTGCTGGATGATCCACCTGGCATCGCGGAGAACCTATGGCTCCCGGCGGGTGCACGCCGAACTCACCCTTGCCCTGGGCATCACCGTCGGGCACGGCGCGATGAAGATGCTGATGTGGCGGGCCGGGATCAAGGGCCTGCCCGGCCGCCGCCGCCCCCGGCCCAAATACCAGACCCCCACTGCCTCGGACCTGCGGCATCCACGAATACGGTTGTAGCCCCGTTGCCATACCTCATCTCATCGGTGTCTGGAACGGTGAACAGGGGGAGCGGCGGCGGTCCGTTCAGCCACGGCAGCCACTCCCGTCCGCAGCCTGGATGGTGGCGCGCATGGTGGCTAGCATGGCGTCAGTGGGGAGCGAGGAGCCGCTGGTGACGGCCTTGCGGAAGGCAGCGGCGCAGGCGCGGTGGCCCTTGTCCTGATGGCCCTTCCAGAGGAGCTTGCCGTCCAGTCTCAGGGAGCGGAAGTCGTCGATGACCAGCCGCTGGGAACCGGCCGTGACCTCTATCCACTCCTTGCCTGCCCGCGGCTGGGCGTTGCCGTAGCAGATCGTGGCCAGCGACCCGTCGGCGAAGCGCAAGGCTACGACCCCTTCATTGCCGCGCACGGCGGAGCTGCCCAGCGGCCCGTCGCTGCCCAGGACCGAACCGGTCTCCACGATGTCGGCCCTGACCAGCGCCTGCGCGGTGTCGACGAAGTGGCACACCTCGCCGAGCAGCCGGCCACCTTGCCGACGGTCGGTGTACCAGTGGCCTTCGGGTACCGGTCCGGCGGAGACCCGGTACACGAGGAACTTCGGCGATGTCACCTCGGCGAGGGCGTTCCGCGCGGCCAGCACGGGAATGGACCAGCGGCGGTTGAACCCGACCATGAGCTGTCGCCCGGACGCATGCCAGGCGGCCTCGACCTCCCCGAGCTCGTCCATGGTCAGCGCGAGCGGCTTCTCGCACCACACATGCCGCCCTTGCTTCAGGGCCAGGGTCACAAGCTCTGCATGGGTGTTGTGCGGGGTGGCGATCACCACGGCCTCGACGTCCGGGTCGTCGATGACGGAGAAGGCCCCGGAGACCGCCTTCTCGAAGCGATGCTTCTCAGCGGCCCGCCGGGCGGTGATACCGCTGGCCGAGGCCACCGCCACGAAACGCTTGAAGCCCGCGCGGCGAAACGCTGGCAGCAACGTCCCGGTCGAGAACGCCCCGGCGCCGATCCAGCCAACCCCGGGCGGCAAGCCGGAGGATGGGGCGGGCTGCCGGATCACGACCGGAACGTCGGCGGCAGGCGTCTCCTGGTAGGCGAGCTGGATCGCCAGGTACGGATCGGTCCGCTTCTCGATCAGCTCATAGGCCGCGGCGGCGTCGCCGATGCCGAAGCGGTGAGTGACGAGATCGGCAACCTTGAGCCGACCCGATGCCAGCAGGTCGAGCACTGCCTCGAAGTTCCTGCCCTCGGTCCAGCGGACCTGCCCGGCCGGGTAATCCACGCCCCACGCCTCATACGACGGGTCGTAGCGGCCGGGGCCGTAGGAGCGGGCGAACCGCAGTGAGAGTTCCTTCTCGTAGAACGGGGTGCGGTCAAGCTGGAGGCCGACGTCTCCGACGATCACCACGGCGGCGCGGTCGCGGCACAGGGCAGGAGCCCGGGTCACCGGCCCGGACGATGAGGTGGCCGCGCACACGAGGACCGCGTCCGCGCCGCGCCCGCGTGACCAGGTCCGCACCTTCTCCGTCGTTCTGCTGCCCAGCTCGTCCAGGGCGAGGACACCGGATCCGGTCGCCACGATGCGGGCATGCGGGGCCGGGTCAATGCCGGCGACGTCGCAGCCGGCGGCCATGGCCAGCCGGGCGGCGAGCTGGCCGACGAGGCCCAGGCCGATCACGACCACCTTGGAACCGGCGCCCACCTCGGCCTGCCGTAGCCCGTGCAGCGCGATCGCGGCCACCGTCGTGAACGCGGCGTCTTTAACTGGCACGCCATCCGGAACCACCGCGCACAGCAAGCCGGGCACCGCCTGGAACTCGGCATGGTTCGCCTTGCCCGCCCCGCCGGTCGCTACCAGCTGGCCGGGCCGGATGCCGCTGACCGCGGACCCGACCTCGATCGCTTCCCCGGCGGCGGAGTAGCCGAGCGGCAGGTCCTCGGCGAGGCGCGGACCAGGACCTCGGTCGGCTCTGCGGTAGGGCGGGGCACGTCGAGTACCTCGACTGGCCCGCCTTTGACCGGCTGAATGACGCTCTTCACGCTGCCCCCCGGGTGCTTCTGGTCTGGCGGTGTGCCCGGCTCCAGCCGGTGCTGATCTGCACCGGCAGTGCGGAATCGACCCGGCAGGTGAGCACCGGCGCGACGGTCCGGCGCAGGAAGCCGGTAGCGATCATGGCTGGCTCGACATTGAGCCAGTACGCACCCGACGCGCCCACTGCCACCCGGAAGTCCCCGGCCGCCGTGGTGACGACCGCCCCGTCCTCGCGCAGCTCGACGGCCGCGCCGGGCGCGAGATGCCAGCGGACCGCGACCGCATGCCGCTTGCCGCCGGTCACCTCGTCGTCCACCTGGAGCCCGGTGCTGGTCAGCGACCAGCGGCGGCGGTGCACCGGGCGGCCGGGAAGCCGCCGGTATCCGTTGTGCGCGGCCTCGATGGTCACGCGGCCGGCGTCGCCGCGGGCCACCACGCCGCGGACCCGGGCCCGGCGTCCGGCCCGGAACGCCCCCCACACCTCGGTGGAGTCGGCGCCGTCAAGCTCGGCCGTGTTATGGGCCGCGGTGGACCGCTCGTAGCTGCGCACGGGACCCGCCTCGTACGTGGAGGTGCCGGTGTCGACCAGCAGCGGCGCCCCGTCGACATGCACCAGGCACCCGAATGTGTCGGCATGCGCGTGCGCGGGAAGCTCGTCCGGGCAGGGCGCGCCGACATCGGCGATGAGGTGCCAGGCACCGCCGGCCGCGCGCACCAGTCCTGTGTCGGGCATTGTCAGCAGCGGCGCGTCCGGCGCCGGGCCCGGGCGCAGCTCGGTGACCAGGGCGGCGGGGACCGGGTATCCGTCATTGAGCAGCGGCACCATGCCGTCGGGTGACAGCACCTCGCCGAGCCAGCCGCGCATCCGGGCGATCGCCAGGGTAAGTTCCGGCGCGGGCACCCGCCCGGCGGCGCTGATCAGCCCGGCCACGTCGATGAGGTCGGCGAGCACCTGGCAGTGGTAGGCCGGGGCGCGCTCGTAGTGGCCGCCGTCGGGCAGTACCTGGACGGCGAGCTGGCCGGTCAGCCGCTGCAGCGCCCGGCCGAGGAGCCGCTCGTCGCGGAGGAAGACCCCCAGCCCGGCCAGCGCCTTGAGGTCCTTTATCAGGTGGTTGCCGCCCACGTCCGACTCGAGATGCCGGCGCAGGAACCCGGCGTGCACGGCGACCTCACGTAGGAATTCCTGCTCCAGGTCGCTGCCCGCGACCAGGTTGCGGTGCAGCCCGCACCAGGACCAGGCACGGAGCGCCGCTGGGTAGGGCAGCCAGGCGTCGCCGCGCCCGAATGCGCAGGACTCCTGCCAGGTTCGCCACAGCCGGGCGAAGACCGCCCTGGCGGCAGCGCGGTCTGTGTCGGCCGCCAGGCCCCAGGCCCAGTCCCAGTAGTGCAGATGGAAGCGCCACAGCTGCGGCGCGGAAGCCTGCTGCCAGTCAGTATGCTGCCCATCGGACGGGCCGCCGAGGTCGCGGGTCATGCCGAGCAGCCGGATCCGGCCCGCGGCCAGCTCGGCCAGGGCAGGCCAGTGCCACGAGCCCGCGCCATCCGCGCCAGCGGCACCGTTGGGTGTAACCCCGTCCAGCGGGGTGAAGCCGTGCGGCCAGCCGGCCCGGGCGGCCACGGCTGCCGGGCCGGTGCCCGCCAGCAGCCGCAGGCCCAGATCCGGCCAGCGATGCAGGGCGGCGCGCTGCGTCCGCAGCCGGGCCCGGTGCGCGACCTGGGCCGGCTGCAGGTGTGCGGCCGTGCGGCCGAGCAGCGCAAGTTCCTCGCCGGTCACGCCGCCAGTCCCATCGCCCAGGCCTCGGCGCGTATCCCGTCGGCGAACGGGCGGGGAGCATAGTCGAGGTCGCGGATTGCGTCGTCGATCGCGAAGGCCTTGTCCTCGGCGAGGCGGCGCAGTTGCTCCACGCGGATTTTCGGGTTCTTGCTGAGCAGCTCGTAACCCCGTGCAGCAACGATGACGGGGGACAGCGGCACCGGGACGAACCGGGTCCGGCTGGCGACCGCGCGAGCAGAGGTCCGCAGTAGCTCGGCGAACGTGAGTGGCTCAGGTCCGGCCACGTCATAGGTGTGTCCGGCAGCGGCAGGACGCACCGCGGCGGCCAGCACCGCGTCGGCCACGTCGGCCGCGTGCACCGGCTGCTGCAGGTGGCCGGCTCCGGGGACCGGCACCACCGGGGCCCGGCGCAGCAGCGGAAGCAGCCGGGACAGGTTCCTGTCGCGCGGATCGCCGTAGATCATCGTCGGCCGCAGGATCGTCCACTCCAGGTTGGACTTCCGGATCCGCTCCTCGGCGGCGAGCCGCACCCGCTTGGACGTGACAGCCAGCGTGGTCGTGACCGCCGTGGTGGAGACGAACACCGCGCGCCGGATACCCGCCTGCTCAGCGGCAGCGACGATCGCCGACGCGTGCCCGAAGCCCAGCGACGCGAGGTTGACCAGCACGTCGCAGCGCGCTTCCGTGAAAGCCGTGACCAGCGAGCGGGCGTCGCCAAGATCACCGGTGACCGGCTGTGCGCCCAGGGCCATGACCCCGGCGGCCGCGGCCTGGCTGCGGGCCAGCGCCACGACCTCGTGCCTGCGCCGGGCCGCCTCACGCAGCACGTATCCGCCCAGGAACCCGCTGCCCCCGGTGACTAGCAGCTGTGCTGACCTCGGGGGGACGACCCCCCCAGACCCCCCCGCGTGCCATCCCCCACCCACCTCCCCATCCCTCTTCACTGGCAAGCCTGGCCGTCGCGGCTGGCCCGGCTCCGCCGGAGCTGGCCCGGTCATCGGGCACTTCCAGGTGCCTCGAGGAGCTTCCGGTACTCGCGGGCGAGCGCGGCGCGGTCGAAGAACCGCTCCACGTACGCGCGCCCCCGCTGTCCCATCTCCGCCCGCAGGCCCGGGTCAGCGGCGAGCGCGCGGATCGCGTCCGCGACCGCCGCATCGTCCTCCGGTGGAACCACGACGGCGCCCGCCTCGCGCAGGATCTGCGCTGCCTCGCCGGTCACCGCGCCGACGACAGCCTTTCCCGCGGCGAGATACTCGAACATCTTCGACGGGATGAACGTCGCGAAGAGCGGCACATCACGGAGAGGAACCAGGCAGATGTCGGCCGCTGCCAGCAGTCCGGCGACCTGGCTGGGCGGGACGGCCGGGAGAAGGGTGACGTTTCCCAGCCCGAGTTCGGTGACCCGGCGCTGCAGCCTCGGCTTGTCCGACCCGTCCCCGACGAACGCGACATGGACCCGCTCGCCGGCCAGGCGCGCGGCGGCGTCGGCCACACCGGGCAGCGCGTGCGAGATCCCGTGCGTGCCCGCGTACAGCACGAGGCAGTCGCCGGGCCGTGCGCCGAGGCGGGCGCGCGCCGCTGCGACCGCGGGGAAGACAGCGCTGCCGGGGGAGACCGGGCGGAACCGGTCAAGATCAACGCCGTTGCGGATCGTGTGCACCTTGGCGGCGGGCACACCCCGGCCGATGAGATTGGCGCGGAACCCGTCGCTGACCACCACCACCTGGTCCGCCGCGGCATAGGCGGCGAGTTCGAGCCGCTCGAGAAAGCCGATCACCCGGCGGTCGGTCAGCACACCAAGCTCGACGAAGATCGCGGGCCACAGGTCGCGGACCTCGACGACCAGGCGGGCCCGCTTCAGCCGGGCCAGCAGCCACGCCGAGCCGATGGAGAAGAACGTCGGGGAGGAGACGACCACGGTGTCGGCCTTGCCACAGGCGCGGGCGCCGAGCAGCACGCTGCTCACCATGAAGCTCAGGTGGGACAGGGTCTTGCGTGCCACTCCCTCGTTAGGCGTGGCGTACAGCCAGGTGCGCACCACCCGGTAGCCATCCCGCCACTCGCGGCGCCGGATCGCGCGGCGGTACTCCGGCGGCAGCACCCCGGTCGGGTGGTTCGGCATCCCGGTCAGCACCGTCACCTCGTCGCCGCCCGCGGCCCACGCCGCCGCCAGCGCGGACAGGCGGGCCTGCGGCGCCCCGGCTTCGGGCGGGAAGTAGTGGGTGACGATCAGGATGCGGTGGGGGGGTGCGCTCATGGTCAGGCGGCCTCGACCTCGACCGCGACCTCGGGCAGCACCCGGGCCCGCCCGAGCAGGGCGGGAGAGCGCAGGTACGTGACCAGTAAGCCGAGCGCGGCCAGGTCGGCGCCTGCCCGCAGCGTCGGGTGGCCGGTGAGGCTGGCCGCCCCGAGCAGGCAGAGTGTCGCGGTCACCGCAGCCGTGGCCGCCGTCACCCGCTGATGTGACCAGCCCGCGTCGCACAGCTGCTGGTAGGTATGCGTTCGGTGGGCCTCAAAGACCCGCTCGCCAGCCCGGATCCGCCGTTGCAGCGTCCACCCGGTGTCCGCCAGGTACAGCGCGAGCGGGGCGAGCGCAGCCTCGGCCTGGATGCCCCGGATGACCGAGTACGCCGCCAGCACGGCCAGCGCCATCCCGAGCCCGTAGCTGCCGACGTCCCCGAGGAAGACGCGGGCACGCACCGCGTTCCAGGGCAGGAACGCCAGCGCGCCCGCGGCGACAGCCGCGCCGGCCGCGGCCAGGAAGGCGTCGGGCCGCCACCAGCCCAGGAAGGCATAGGCCGCGCCGCCGATCAGCGCATGGGCCGCGGAGATGCCGTTCACGCCGTCCATGAAGTTGAAGGCGTTGACGAAGCCGATGAACCACACCGCGACCACGACCACGGCCGCGGCCAGGACGGCCGGCGGCAGCCCGGCGCGGCCGACCAGTACCCCGGCGATCGCGAGGCTCGCCAGGCCCTGCATCACCAGCCGCCGCCCGGCGGCGAGCCCGGCCAGGTCGTCGGCGAAGCCGATGGCGGCAAAGGCCGCGACGGCGACCGCGAAGGTCACCGCGACCGTGCCGTGCATCAGCAGCAGTACCGCCGCCACCAGCCCGGCGGCGATCGGCGCGCCGCCGCCGCGCGGCGTGGGAACGCTGTGCGATGACCGCATGTTCGGCACGTCAATGGCCGCGCGGCGCAGCAGCGGAATGGCCACGGGCTCAGCGATGGTGACAAAGACGCCGCAGATCACCGCGGCCAGCACGGTTGTCAGCTCCCAGGCACGTCGCAAGATACTAGCGACCGAAACGACTGTCCGTAGCTTTTTGCTTACGGTAAGTCGCGACGGGTGCTGCCCGCAGCGATCTGCGCCGGAGGCCTGTCAGGACGTGCGGGCCGGCTCGTTCGCCTCAGCGTCAGCGTCGGTGCTGGCCCTCGCCTGTCCGTCGCGCACCTCCGCGGCGGGTGTCACGTCATCCGCGTCCGCCTCGGCCGCCGAGGTCGTGACGTCCGGTTTCCTGCGGCTGCGGACGAAAGCCGCTGCTGCGCTGGCGGCAGCTGTGAGCGCCGAGATGCCGACCACCTTGCGCCAGCGCCGGCGCGAGGACTTCGCGGGCTCGAGCCGTCGTGCAGCCGAGGACAGCATGGCCGAGACTCTGGGTGCGAGGCTGTCCTGCAGGACCTGCCCCGCGCGCTCGACCTGCGGTGCCGCCCAGGCGCGTGTTCTGCGCACCCCGCGCCCGGCAGCCGCTCCCGTGCTCCTGGCCAGCGGCCTCACCTGAGCCGCCATCCTGTGCGCGGCCCGCGCGCTGCTGGCCACCAGGCTGGCTTCATGGTTTCTTCGCATGCGGGACATTGAAACCTCCATGGGAGTGGTTCCGCCCCCCACACTTCCCGCAGCAGGAGACATTAACCATTGAGCGGCCAATGGCATGACGTCCAAAGGTACGAATCGGCAGGGTCCGCCTGGCCGATGATCAGGCGTTCGTCGCCAAAGTTGACGACCAGTTCGCGGCGTCCGCTGAGAGCGCCCGCGATCGTAAATAGGCCCAAATCAGCCAGCCGAATCCGCGGCGGGCGGCGAAACCACGACCTGTAGCGGTTTGCTTACGGTAAGTTGCATCACATGTCGTATCTGGGCGAGCACCAGTCGTGACAGCCTTATCGAGCGTAGCCGTCGTCGGGCTCGGCTACATCGGGCTGCCGACCGCGGTCTCGCTGGCCACCGGCGGGCTCGAGGTCATCGGCGTCGACGTGAACTCGGACATCGTTGAGCGGGTCAACCGGGGCGAGACACCGTTCGCCGAGCCGGACCTGTCCGTCGCCGTCAGCGGCGCGGTCGCGATGGGCAGGCTCAGGGCGCAGCGGGAGATCGCATCGGCCGACGCCTACGTCATAGCCGTGCCGACCCCGTTCACCGGTGACCACCAGGCGGACCTGAGCTACATCATCGCGGCGGCCGAGGCGATCGCAGACGTGCTGCGCGGCGGCGAGGTCATCGTGCTGGAATCGACCGCGCCGCCCGGCACGACCCGCCGGGTCAGCGAGCTGATCGCGGCCCGCCGCCCCGACCTGCACCTGCCGCATGTCCCGGACATCCCGCCGGATGTGCACATCGCGCACTGCCCGGAACGGGTGCTGCCCGGCCGGATAATGATCGAGATCGCCACCAACGACCGCGTAATCGGCGGCCTGACGCCGGCCTGCGCCGCCCGCGCCGTCGAGCTGTACCGGACGTTCTGCCACGGCGAGCTGATCGTCACCGACGCCGCGAGCGCCGAGATGGCCAAGCTCGCCGAGAACGCCTACCGCGACGTGAACATCGCCTTCGCCAACGAGCTGTCGCTGATCTGCCAGCGGCTCGGCCTGGACGTCTGGGAGATCAGGCAGATGGCGAACCACCACCCGCGGGTCGAGATCCTGCGGCCCGGGCCGGGCGTCGGCGGGCACTGCATCGCCGTGGACCCCTGGTTCATCGTGGAGTCCGCGCCCGACCTGGCGCGGCTGACGCGCACCGCGCGCGCCGTCAACGACCACATGCCAGCCCACACCGCCGAGCAGATCGTTGCTACCTCCCGCCGTTTCCGCGATCCGCGGATCGCGGTCCTCGGCCTGTCCTTCAAGGCGGACGTCGGGGATCTGAGGGAGAGCCCGGCGGTCGACATCACAGCCCGGATCGCCGCGGCCCTGCCCGACGTCAAGATCCTGGTCGTGGAGCCGCACGCGCCCTCGCTGCCCGGCCAGCTCGACTCCTGCGCCAACCTCGTCATGACCGACGCCGAGCACGCCATCCACGAGTCCGACGTGATCGCGCTGCTGGTCGACCACAGCTGCTTCCGCGCCATCAAGAAGACCCAGCTGGCCGGCAAGGTGGTCTACGACACCCGCGGGATGTGGGAATAGCGGCCGAGACGAGACCATCGCGGACGGGCT
>WNGR01010640.1_pt1 | contig 11341 bp, 7 predicted proteins | sample 5407581 | NCBI WGS metagenome assembly WNGR01 (sample SAMN13153383, study PRJNA577476) | soil metagenome | isolation source: 80 cm soil or saprolite under Garry oak tree replicate 2 | place: USA:California | collected 2016-06-15 | reverse complement strand
GCCCGGCCCGGTCGTCGGCATTCAGGATGGTGAGCATACGCTGCACCGGCTCTTCGATGTTGCGCGCCGCACCCAATGATGGGAAACGCACTTTCTGTTGTGGTTCGTACTCCAGCGTCTTGAGGTTCAGTTCCAGGATGGTAGATTCGCCGCCAGGGTTCTTAACACGCTTGTAAAAGCCCTGGCCGCTTTTTTCGCCCAGCCAACCGCGGCGAATCATTTCACGTATCACTTCCGGCAGGCGGAAGGTTTCACGTTCTGGATCGTCCGGTGCGTTCTCGTAGAGGTTGTCCGCCACGTGCGCCAGGGTATCCAGGCCCGATAGATCACCCGTGCGGAAGACCGCCGATTTGGGGCGGCCCATACTCGGCCCCAGGATGGTATCCACTTCCCCAACGGTATAGCCCTCGTTAATGGCTCGATGGAGAGTGGACAAGAAACCGTAGATGCCGATGCGGTTGGCGATGAAATTAGGCGTATCTTTGCACAGCACCACGCCTTTACCAGGCACCTCGGTGGAGAACTGCTGCATGAATTGCATCAGGGCGGGATCGGTATCGACATCGGGGACCAGTTCTAGCAGGCGCATGTAACGCACCGGGTTGAAGAAGTGCGTGATTAAGAAGTTACGCCTGAAGTTATCGCTGCGTCCCTCTGTGAGCATATGTGCTGGTAAACCTGAAGTATTGGACGTGATGATTGTATCCGGCCTGATGACCTGCTCAAGCTTTGTATAGAGCGACTGTTTTATGTCAAGCCGCTCGACGACGGCCTCGATAACCCAATCGACCTCACCGAGTTTGCCCAGGTCGTCTTCGATATTGCCTACCGTAACCAGTTTTGCCGCTTTGGGGCTATAAAAGGCCGCTGGCCGGGCCTTGAGAGCTTTTTCAAGTCCGGTGCGCGCCACAACGTTGCGGTCTTTACCCGCGTTGGGTGGGACGATATCGAGCAAAAGGCTGGGGATGCCGACGTTGGCGAGGTGGGCAGCGATGGCGGCGCCCATCACGCCAGCGCCTAAGACGGCGGCTTTACGTATCTGATACTGGGCGGAGGAAGTGGACGCGATAAATCGCGTCCCTACATTCTGATCTGGCATGGCTACGAAATCCTTTCGATGATCGTTGCCAGTCCCTGACCACCACCGATACAGAGCGTGGCGATACCAAACGTTTTGTCGTGGGTCTGCAAGTCATTGATGAGGGTGGCGATAAGGCGCGCGCCGCTGCATCCCAGCGGGTGCCCCAGGGCAATGGCGCCGCCGTGCGGGTTGAGTTTCTCTTCATCGATACCCATTGCCTTGACGACGGAGAGCGTCTGCGCGGCGAAGGCCTCGTTCAGCTCGATGATATCGATGTCGCTCAACTGCATGCCTGCGCGCTGCAGGGCTTTGCGCATGGCAGGCACAGGGCCGATGCCCATGATGTCGGGGCGTACCCCGGCGACAGCCATGGTGTGCACCCTCGCTAAAGGCGTAATACCGAGGTCACGCGCCCTCTCAGCCGACATCAGTACGGCGGCGGCAGCGCCATCGTTGAGCGGGCTGGAGTTGCCTGCGGTAACGGTGCCACCCTTGATAAAGGCGGGTTCGAGCGTTGCCAGTTTCTCCAACGAGGTATCGCGACGCGGGCCTTCGTCGATTTCCATAAGGCCGCCGTTGGGCAATGGGACAGGCACGATTTCGCGTTTGAAGACGCCATTGTCGGTGGCGGCGATGGCTAGCCGGTGGCTGCGCAGCGCGAAGGCGTCCTGCGCCTCGCGGCTGATGCTATATTCGCGCGCCAGGTTCTCCGCCGTCATGCCCATCGGGATATAGCTGGAATAGCCATACTCCAGTTCGCCAGGTGGATAGGGGGTTGAGCTTTTTTCGTCCTCGCGTGGTTTGACCAGGCGCGGGTTAAAGCTCGGATTAAAGCCGCCCATCGGCACACGTGACATGCTTTCGATACCACCCGCGACAAAGACATCGCCCATGCCGAGCATAATATTCTGCGCGGCCATGTTAACAGCCTGCAAGCTCGAGGCGCAGAAACGGTTGACGGTGACGCCACCGGCTGTCTCAGGCAGACCTGCCAACGCGCCCACCAGACGGGCAAGGTTCATGCCCTGCTCGCCTTCGGGGAAAGCGCAGCCAAGAATGACATCTTCAATCAGTGAACGATCAAGTCGCGGGACGCGCTCAACGGCGGCTTTAACCGCGATGGCGGCAAGATCATCGGCGCGCACATCTTTGAGTACGCCCTTGTTCGCGCGCCCGATGGGGGTGCGCACGGCGCTGACTATGACTGCTTCTGCCATGTATGTGTTTCTCCTTTTAATTTTCTAAAGGGGATATCCCTTTTTCTCGACGACGATGACGGCGATTTCACGCTGCAAGGCGACGCCGTTGAGCAGGTAGTCGCCGACGTAGGCGCGGACGCGAGCAAGCTCTTTTTCTACTTTGTCTTCTTCCAGGTTGGTCATCAGCACCTGGTCGAGGTTGGTGCGCACGCGGGAGAAGGCCAGCCAGGTTGCCAGTTTTGCCAGCTTGACGTGTGTGGCGCTGTTGGCGTCCCCCCGGCGTACAGATTGCGTGGCGCGAGCGAGGGCGCTGTCGATGGCATACAGGTCGATCAGCAGGTTTGCCAGGTATTCGATGAACTCTTCTTCGCTCTCAAGCGCCTGCATGTACTTCATAGCGACCTTCATCGCTACGTAGATGGTCGCGTCTTTGGCGCGCTCGATGGCATTGACGGCATCTCGTAATTCGGCGGGGATGTCCTCGCTGACGGCATTAAGGGGCTGTCCGGCTTTGACGCGCGCCTCAATCTCCGGGAACTTTGCCATCAGTGGCACTTTGCCACTCAGTACGCGGCGGAACAGGGTTCCGGCAGCCACGAGGCGATTGATTTCGTTGGTGCCTTCGTAGATGCGCTGGATACGCGCATCGCGGTAGGCTTTCTCAATGGGATACTCCTGCATGAAGCCGTAGCCGCCGAAAATTTGCACACCCTCGTCAACGGCCAAAGCGAGTACTTCGCTGCCGTGTACTTTGGCAATGGAAGCTTCGACAGCGTATTCCTCGATGGCCTTGAACGCGGCTTCGGTGTCGTTGCCAGCGCTGCGGCGGGCGTTCTCGATGTTGGCGGCGGTGCGGAACACCTCGCTCTCGGCAGCATAGGTTTCAGCTGCTACACGAGCGAGTTTCTTCTTAATCATGCCGAACTCGTGCAGGAATTTGCCGAAAGCCTTGCGTTCGGTCGTATAGGTACCTGCCAATCCCAGCGCTGAACGCGCGCCGCCGGTCGCGCCCGCGCCCAGTTTCAATCGCCCGATATTCAGGATGTTGAAGGCGATCTTGTACCCTTTATGAATCTCTCCCAGCAGATTCTCTACGGGAACCTTCGCATCTTCAAGAATGACCTGGCGAGTAGAGGAGCCTTTGATGCCCATTTTGCGCTCTTCCGCGCCCGTGGAAACGCCCGGCCAGCTGGCCTCGACAATGAAAGCGGAGGGACGCTCATTGCCGATACGCGCGAAGACGATGAAGACATCGGCGAAGCCCGCGTTGGAGATCCACTGCTTCGTGCCATTCAAGATGTAGTATTTGCCGTCTTTCGAGAGTTCGGCGCGGGCGGACAGGCCCATTGCATCGGAACCGACACCCGGCTCGGTCAGAGCATACGCGCCGATCCACTCACCGGTGGCCAGTTTAGGCAAATAGCGCTGCTTCTGTTCCTCTGTGCCATAAAAAACGATGGGCAAGGTTCCGATGGTGGTATGCGCTCCCAGGGCGGTGCTAAACGAACCCTCGTTGACACCTGAAACGGCCAGGGAGCTGGTCAACAGGCCCAGTTCCGCGCCGCCGTATGCCTCTGGCACATCCATACTCAGGAGGCCCTGCTCGCCCGCCTTTTTTACAAGGCTCGCCAACAAGCCCGGCTCCTGGTGATCAATGGCTTCGATGTTAGGCAACACCTCGCGCTTCATGAAGGTGGCGGCAGATTCTGCGATCCAGCGCTGCTCCTCGTCGGCCTGCTCCAATGTAAAAATCTTGTCTGCTGTTTCGCTTACGGGTGTGGTGAGGAAGGCGGTTCCCACCTCGGTTGGTTTCATGGTTGTTGACATAGATGCTGCTTTCTCCTTGTGCCAATGGTTTGTAGCTCTCTCCCCGACATTTATCAAATGAGGGTTATAGCGAGAACTCCGAGGGCGACCGCAAGGGTCCCCACCCCTCATCCGCCCAACCCCCGCCCTTACAATGACTACGGGTGGACGCGAAATGTTGCGTTCCTACGACGATTGTGTGATGGTTCCTTTTAGTTCCCGTTTTAGTACTTTGCCGATGAGTGACTTGGGTAAGCTCTTACGAAATTGTACAATTTTGGGGACTTTGTAGGGAGTCAATTCCTTTTTACAATAGGCGATGATGTCTTCGCGGATCTGTTCGGAAGGTTCAAAGCCTGGTTTTAAGACGATGACGGCTGCGACGGTTTCGACGCGATACGCGTGCGGGACGCCCAGGACGGCGGCTTCCTGCACGGCGGGATGATGGTACAGAACCTCTTCGACTTCACGCGGGAAGACGTTGAAGCCACTGGCTTTAATCATGTCTTTGGCGCGGTCTACAACATAAAAGTAGCCTTCCGCGTCCATTTTCCCGATGTCGCCGGTGCGCATCCAGCCATGCGTGAAGACATCTGCCGTCTCCTCTGGCTGATTCCAGTAACCCTGCATGATATTGGGGCCTTTGACAACGATCTCGCCCGGCTCACCTACAGGCAGAGGCTCCCCTGTTTTCTCATCCAGGATGGCGGCATCGATGTTCGGCAAAGGTAAACCAATGCTGCCCTCGCGGATATCCCCATTGAGGGGATTGCAGTGGGTGACGGGCGCGGCCTCGCTCAGTCCATAGCCCTCGACCAGTTTGCCTTGGGTCAAGGCTTCCCAGTCTTCGCGTACCTTCGCGGGGAGGGCAGAGGCGCCGCTAATACAGTATTTGATCGAGCGCAATTCCTCGCTATGCCTGCCAATCTCCTTCATAATTGAGATGTACATAGTCGGAATGCCTGGAAGCTGGGTTGGGTGATAACGGCGAATGGCTTTGACCACTTCTTTGACCTTGAACTGGGGCAGAAGGATCATGCTGGCAGCCGCCAGGATGGAGAGGTTCATGCCGGCCGTCAGGCCATAAGAGTGGAAGAAAGGCGCAACACACAGGGTAATCTCCTCTCCATCACGCGCCTGGACATTCCAGGCACGCGTCTGGAGGGCGTTTGCCAGCAGATTGCGATGCGTGAGCATGGCTCCTTTGGAAAGTCCTGTGGTTCCACCGGTGTACTGAAGCGTTGCGAGATCGTCACCGGTGAGATGCGCCGGTAGATTGAACAATTCGATACCGCCCTTTGTATGCGACTCGAGCATGCCGCTCAAAGAATGCAGCGTCGCGTCCTCGCGCAGTTCCTTTTCGGTGAGACGTGGTTCGGGATGTTTGGCGTTGCGCTGGCTGAGTGGATAGAGGGTACGCAATAGCGGAGGCAGGTAGTCGGCGGGACTGGTGATAACCACGTGTTCCAGGGCGGTTTTCGCGCGGATGGCGCGCACCACCGGATAGAACATATCGAGCATGACTATTACACGCGCCCCGGATTCGGCCAGTTGGTATTGCATCTCACGCTCAGTATAGAGTGGATTGGTGGGAACAACTACAGCTCCGGCTCGTAACGCGCCATAAAAGGCAATCGGGTATTGGGGAATATTGGGCAGAGCGATAGCCACGCGATCACCTTTTTGAATGCCCAGGCGCTGTAATGAGGCGGCAAAGCGATTCGCCAGTGTAGAGAACTGGGCGTAGCTGATGCTTGTGCCATAGTAGATGAAAGCTGTATGCGCCGGATAGCGGCTGACAGTTTGGTCGAGTATCCACGTCAAGGGATGATCTGGAATATCAATATGGGCGGGAACTCCCTGTTCATAGTGATGCACCCAGGGACGGCTGAGGTCGCTAGAGGGATGTTGCTCCGCTTGAAAGCTGGGTAATACAGATGGGTCAGACATGTAGTGATAGCTCCTCTTTGCAGCCCGACAACAGCAAAAACTAGTCTTACTTACTTTAAGTATAGCCCGCATCCTTTGATAATGATATGTTGCCAGCTAACAAAATTTCGTGCATAATGAGAGTGGTAGCTAACAGTTCCCAGGGCGGGGGCAAGCCCAGCCCGTACCCTATACGAGAGGGTGACCGGACGCCCACAAGGGCATCCAATCCGCATCAACCGAAGCCGGGAAGTCAGGCAGGAGGCTGAACGATCCGTAGGGGCGAGGGAGGATGATGTAGGGTTGGGAGGGCCTTTATGGTCGCCCGTGGGGTGGGGGAGTGCTCGTGTTCCTCCAACATGGAAGCCAGATGAACAGGACGCGGGCGACCATAAAGGCCCTCCCAACCCCACGTCCGCCGCTCTCGCCCCTACGGATGTTGATGGGCTTGTTGGTAGGGTGATGCCTATTGGACGCCCACAAGGGCATCCCTACATGTCGATATGCCCCTCTCCTCAAATGGAGCGTGACGACCCACTATGGGATAAAGAGAGAAAAACAATGGTGATAAAAAATTCGGATTTTGCGCAACTGGTGACGCGACTGCGGCAGAGGCGTGGCATGTCGCAGGGGCAACTGGCGCAGGCGACACGCCTCTCGCGCACCTATATCTATCATTTAGAGGCTGGGATGCGCAGCAATCCTTCGCCGCACGTGGCGGAGAGTATTGCGCGGGCGCTCGAACTCTCTAACGAAGATCGACGGATGTTGTATGCGGCCTATAGTGATCTGACAGGGCAGCAGATTGACGATTCGCTACCTGAAAGTGTGCTGCTTGATTTTGGAGAACTGGCACAGTTGCTTGTTCACAATACGTCGTACCCGGCACACTCGCTTGATCGCCTGTGGTTCCTGCATTCGTGGAATGACGCGGCGACTATGCTGTTCGAGGTGCAGGATGAGGTTGCAAGAGACAAGAAACGCCATCTGCTGGAACTGGTCTTTGAGCCCCACCTGCGCCGCCACTTTCATGGTTGGGAGAATCTCGCCCGCCGCCTGGTGAGCGATTTCCAGTATAATACGCGCACGCTGACACATCTGCCTGAATACAAGGAGTTATGGAAGCATCTACGCACGCTGCCGGAATTCCGGCGCATCGCTTCCGCTACGTACCCGGAAGGTCGGCCCGCTCCTTCGTTTGTTTTTCATATTCAACACAGTATGCTGGGAAGATTGGCGTTGCGCACGGCGACGACGGTGTTTACCGGTATCAATACGTATTCGATGGTGAGTTATGTACCTGGGGATCAGCAGACGTTGGAGATTTACCGGAGGTATCAGTGGCAGCCGGATTGATGGTGTGAATAACATGATATACTCAATAAATGGGCTGGAAAGTTCTTTCAACTTTCAGCCTACATAGCCGTATATTTTACCAGAACACTAGAGACAAGCGGCATTGAAAAACAACTACGAACTACTAACCAAAAAGCGTAAATCCCAAAAGCGATAAGGAGATTGTTATGGATGCCAGATTTTATCAGTCGGAAGAAATAGATATCCAGCGACTCGCTAATGACCTGGAGAATATGTACCGCATGCAGGGGTACGAGGTTCAGCAGGTCGGCAACAAAGACCAGATGATGGTGCAATTGAAAAAAGGCAGTGACCTGGTGGCGTTGATCGGCATGCAAACGGCGCTGAGTGTGATTATACAGCGTACATCGGGCGGCACCATCACGATGATTGGTCAACAGAAGTGGCTTGATAAGGCTGCTGTAGGAGCGGTGGGCGTTATTCTGCCCGTTCTCTGGCCCTTGATGATTACGGCGGGCGCAGGCGCGATAAAACAGGCCAGCCTGGGCAACCAGGTTCTCAATGTGGCCGATGGATTGATACGCCAGCAGATTCCAGGTGTGAGGATGGGACCTGTTCCCGTCCATTTGACGCCGCAGATTCAACAGCAGTGGGCGCCGCCACCGCAGCAATATGTGCCAGCGGCCCCGGTCTACACGCCGTCTACGCCTGCGTATGTGCCACCTGCTCCGGTCAATGTACCAGCGACGCAGAGCGCCCCGGCTCCCGCACCAGCAAAATTGCGCTGTCCAACTTGCAACACACCATATGAAGAGGGCGATACCTTTTGTAGTGGCTGCGGTCGTTCGTTAGCGCCTCAAAAAACGCTGTGTCCTAATTGTAAGACGGAGATTAAGCCGGGTGTAGCGTTCTGTCCAAAGTGTGGCGCATCGGTCTTCCAGACGATTTCAGGCTCACAGGCGGCTATTCCACCTGCCGCACCCTCCGCGCCAAATCCAACTATTCCGGCGTATACACCGCCACCGGCGCCTAAACCCAAACCGGTGACACCACCACCGGCGCCCTATGTGCCGCCGGTACCCCAGGAACCACCTGTCATGCCTAAACCCTCGGTAACGATGATTCCCGGCACGGCGAAACCAGCAGCGCCACAGCCAACGCCCAAGCAGCCTCCTGTGCCGGTGTATAAACCGCCTACGCCGCCTGCTGCGCCACCAATACAACCAACACAGCCAGCAACGCCGGTGTATACGCCGCCCGTGCAGCAGCCAACGGTGCAGACAAATGTTTCGCCCGACGCGCCAACATTACAACAGCCGCGCCAGCCGATCAAGGCGAAACCGACCAATCAACCAGCGGCGTCTGCCAATGTGCTCTGGGGCAAGCTCATTTTTAGCAATGGGAAAGAGGTGCAGCTTATCAACGAGCAAATCCTGGTGGGACGCGTCGATCACGATGTAGAGGGTATCAGTCCTGAGGTAGACCTGAGCGACATTCCGGGCGCGGATACGACCTCGCGCATCCATGCTACTATTGAGCATGTCGGCAGCAGCTATATGCTGACGGACCTGAACAGCACGAACTCTACACGCATCAACGGGAAGCGCCTGGAACCAGATAAGGCGATGCCCATCAATGATGGCGATACCCTCCATTTTGGGAAGGTGACCTGCACATTTAAAAAAGCTTAAGGTTGATGAAAAGGGGGTTAGCCTCTCGGTAGGCCGAATTGGGTGAACATAGACTCCCACACCTCTTGATTTTCGAGGCGTTCGTGGAGGGAGGCTACGCGGCCATTGATGGAGTCGAAGATGCATAACAGGATGCGTTGGAGGACCATCGAGGCTTCTTCAAAAAAGTCGTGGGCTTTGACGATATCGCCCTCCAGTACCTCGTGGCACAGCAGGGTGAAGTTCTCCACGTCGATGGTGTTGTTATAGATGATGAAGAGGTAGTTGCCCATGTAGCGGAGATTATAGCGCGTCAGCAGGTTTTCCAGGGTATTGGGGTCGAGCTCGGTGCCGTTAGCCCTGCAGGTCTCGGTAAGCGCATCCATCGTCCAGTTGACGAATTCGACCAGCCCCAAAGTACGCGGCTTTCTCCGGCTGGTAAACGGCTCTGACAAATTTATGCTGCATGAGCCGGGCAATATCTCGCGCGACTTCCAGTTCGGGACGGCGGATGGAGCTGGCAATACGCCGCAGCGTGCGATGGCGACTGATGCCGCCCAGTAATTCCATTGTGCGCATATCGACTTGCATGGGATAGGGGATAGATGGAGCAGATTGCAGGCCGGTATGCATCCCCTGGGGGAAGAATGGGCTTAACTGCTGCCACTCGTCGATGTAGCGCACCATTTCCATCGTCACGCCCATGACCTCAAGGTTGAGTGACTCCTCTCCATAAGGCAGAATCGATTTAGAATGACCGGTGGGACTGGCGACGAACTCGTAGGTTCCCTCTTTCCATAGTCCCAGTTCGCGCGCCGTCCACAGGGCTTTGGTACGCAGCGCTTCGCGCAGTTGTGGTTCGCCGATCACTCCCATCTCGATGAGGCGCTCACCTAGACGCTTGCCGAAGGGGTCCTGCATCTGCATCGAAAAGGCCTGGTCGATCTGCTGCTTATTGGCCATGCCCAGCTGCTGCAAGATATCCCCCAGCGTCAACGCGCCAGGATCGAGTTCGGAGCAACTCGCGAGCTTGCCATCTTTGAAATAGACAATGCCAATGCGTTCCGTGGATTGCTGTTTCAGGTGAATGGCGCCCGTCATGCTGCCAAATTCCATCATTTGCAAGACTTCCACCAGGCCAAATTCGTCGAGTGAACCCTGTAGTCTGGCGTTCGCTGTCATGCTGCCCCCTGCTGCGCCCAATGAGTATCTACCATCATGATGCGGCACGTTGCCTTATATTGCACTAAATAATACATTGCAGAACATTATAGCAGATGCCAAATTGTTTCAACAAGTGCCTTACGCTCAAATTGTCGGGATTTTCGATAGTCTTTGGCGTCCCTACAAAGGGGCTACCCTTTCTTTGAAGCTTGATAGTGCTATAATTCTGCTCACAATTGCCGATCACTGACAACACCTCCTCAACCAGTCCACAAAGCGAATTGACAGATAGACACAACCATTCAGGCAATGAATGGAACAGCTCCAGCCAATAAATCCCTCGACGAAAAAGTGAGAATCGGTACGTCTATCTGCTAGTACATATCCATCGATAGACAGAAGTAGCATATAGTCTGGGAAGAGAAACGTTCACTTCTCCCCAAGAATCGGAGAAAAGAGTTGAAAATTTCTGTATCACCAACGAAGAGTCAAGTCCGGTCGTACGTCCTTTTGAGAAGAGGTATTGGTATTATCGGCGTGGCGTTACCCTTCGTTCTCATCATCGGAAAGATCATATTGGAAAGCCCCGGAATTTCAGCCTCCATCAGTGCCTACTATTATAGCGTGATGAGAGATGTTTTTGTTGGCAGCCTATGGGTTATTGGCATTTTCCTCATCTGCTATCGTTACGCCCTTCTGGACGACATTGTTAGCACTCTTGCAGGGATTTGCGCGATTGGTGTAGCCCTCTTTCCAACTCCTCCGGATATGGATGCCACTCAACAACAGACGGCAATTGGGTTGGCGCACGCTTCGTTTGCTAGCTGCTTTTTCCTCATACTCGCTTTGATGGCGATCGTTCTTTTTCGGAGAACCGATCAGGTGAGTCCAGCGGGTAGAAAGCAACAGAGAGACACGGTCTACTTGATCTGTGGTATCGTTATTCTCGCATGTGTTGTGCTTGCTGCCCTACTTCTTTTTGTCCCATACCTGCATGGCGCCTCGTGGCTACAACCGCTTCATCTGATCTTCTTTCTTGAAGCTTTCGCGATCTTGGCGTTTGGTTGCGCCTGGTTTGTCAAAGGAGAGACGTTCATCTTGAAAGATAAATAATGGAAGTATCGTAACGAGCAAAAATCGTGAGACCATTCCGACTCGAAAAGCTCGGGGCTTCT
>WNGR01008855.1_pt1 | contig 11342 bp, 9 predicted proteins | sample 5407581 | NCBI WGS metagenome assembly WNGR01 (sample SAMN13153383, study PRJNA577476) | soil metagenome | isolation source: 80 cm soil or saprolite under Garry oak tree replicate 2 | place: USA:California | collected 2016-06-15 | reverse complement strand
CATCACCAGCCGCTGGGTCCATACCTCGTCATGCAGCGGTTCCATCGTCATGACGACCCGAACGCTGTCGCGGCTCGGAGTCAGGTCCACCACGGTGAGCTCCTGGTATGCGTCGACACCCGGAACGAAGTCGATCAGCGACCGGTAGGCAATGCGCTTTGCTGGCAGCACCTCCGTGAAGGTTTTGTTTGCCTCCGTCGTCAGCGGCATCCCCGCCCCTTTCATGAACTCGATCTGCTCGGGGCCGATCGCCGTCATGGCGTAGACCAGTTCACCGCCAGGTCGAAGCTCGAGCTTGCGGACCTCGACCTTGAAGCCGTCGGGTGCCCACCACGACTCGATCCCATCGCTGGTGGTCCAAAGGCGCCACACTTCCTCGGCTGATGTCGGGTAGGTGCGCTCGATTCGAATCATGTTTGAGTTGGCCACTCACGTTCCTCCTCGGGCGTTCCGGTCGACCAGCCGATCCGGTTTGGTGGGCGCAACAGGAGTCGAACCTGTGACCTCTTCCTTGTCATGGAAGCGCTCGTACCAACTGAGCTATGCGCCCTCGTACCGGGGGGATTATACCGGCGCTTTACCGTTCGTCGAGAGCGTTGGCGGTACGAGGGGACTGCGGCGCCCGGCCAACGCCGAGATCACGCCACTCGCCGCCAGCAGGCAGCCCATACCGAAGATGACCCAAGTCACGCCGAACAGGTCGGCGAGGCCGCCCGCCAAGAGGATCGGGATGGCGACGGCCGCGTTGGCCAGCCGGCGTTGAGCTGTTCCAGGAGGTAAGGCACCGAGGCCATCACCATCAGCGTGACGCCGGCCGAGACGAGTCCGCCGATCAAGAGCCGGCTGCGGCGGAAGTGGCGGCCGTACTGCCCGAGGTAAAAGGCGGCGGCCAGCATGCCGATCACAGCCGGCGCCAGGAAGAGGTAGACGTCGGTGACCTGCAAGTGCAGAACGGTGCTCATGTAGCTGGGCGCCAGCACGAAGATCGAGAAGATCACCGCGATCGTCAGGCTCAACTGCACGACAGCGAAGCGCACCAGCGGCCGCGCCGCAATGTAAGCGATGCCTTCGCGCAGCTCGTAGAGGATGTCGGTCTTCTCGGCCACGGTCTCGTGGGTGCGGGCGTGCAGATCCGTCCTGACGGCGTAGATCAGCCAGGCTGCCAGCAGGAAGAGGGCGGCGGCGATCCAGTAGGGCGAGTCGGTCCCGAGGAAGCGCACGGCGAGGGTCGAGAGCGGCACGGCGACGAGCAGTGTGACGATCACTGTGCTCGTGAACATCGAGGTGGCGGTCATCAGCTCCTCGGTTCCCACGATGAAGGGGATGGCCGCCGCCTCGGCGGGGGCGAAGATCTGGCCGACCGCGGCGAAGAGAAAGATGATGAGGAACAGATGCCAGGTGACATGCTCGAAATAGGGAACGAGCTGGCTGAGCGGGATCAGCAGGATCAGGCCGCCTCGGATAGCGTTGGTGGAGAACATCAATCGCTTCTTGTCGTGCCGGTCGGCGTACACCCCGGCGAGTGGACTGAGGAAGACGGAGGGGAACGTGTACGCGAGAAAGAGGGCGGCGCCGTGGGTACTGGCGCGGCTGATGCTGTAGGTGAGGATCAGCAGCGCGAACATCAAGAACTTGTCGGCCAGCTGCGAGGCGACCTGGGCCGACCAGATCAAGCGGAAGTCGCGATTGGCAAGCACGGTCTTGAAGCCAGGCTGAGGAAGGATGATGTCGCGCGGGTCGCGGCCCGCGCCGACCTCGTCTGGCTGCTTCAAGGCGCCTAAATCGTAACTAGTTGTCATCGTTCGCGCTCATTCTCAAAAAGTCGCCGCCATTCCTCCAGCATCAGGGTCTCGGCACGCCGCGCCGGATCGATGCCTATAACGCTCAGCCGGGCACGAGCCTCCGTGGCGCCGCCGCCCCGCCGTCGACTCAGGACAAACGTGAGCTGTTTGCGACGAGCCTGAAAGAAGGGTGTCACGAATTCGAAGAAAGCTGGTAAGTCGGCGCGTGGAAGCACCGGCTGCGCATCGGGCGTGATGCGCACCAGGGCGGAATCGACCCGGGGCACCGGCAGGAAGGCGCCCCGCGGCACCCGGAGCGTCAGCTCTGGCCGGCCGTAGACGCGAACACCCAGCGTGGCCAGACTCCAGTCACCCGGTGGGGCCACGATGCGCTCAGCCACCTCTTTCTGCACCAGGAGATCGATGCGAGCCGGTGGCTGCGGCTGCTCGAGCAGGTGGACGAAGAGCGCGCCCGTCAGGTTGTACGGAATGTTGCCGGCGACCCGATAGGGCGGTGGCAACAGCTCACTGACCGCCGTGCGCAGAATGTTGGCCTCGACGATGCGAACGTTGGAGCGATCCCGGAGGGTCAGGCCCAACGCCTTGACGCAGGCGGGGTCGATTTCGACGCCCGCCACGGCACGGGCCCGGCTGGCCAGCTCGACCGTCAGCGCACCAAGACCCGGACCGACTTCGACGATGCGGTCCGTCGGCGCGAGCTCGAGGGCTTCGACGATTCGCTCCAGTTGCCGGCGGTCGGCGAGGAAGTTCTGGCCCCAACGCCGCTGGTAGCGCACCCCGAAGCGTCGCGCCACCCCCCGGATCACCGAGGAATCGGCCAGGTCGAGGGGGCGTTTGCTAGCCGTCGTGGTTCAACCGAAAGAGGTCGATGGCGTTCCGGCCGGTCGCGTCGCCGATCTCCGTCGCCCTCGCGCCGCGGAGCCGCGCGATCCGTTCCACGGTGTCGACGAGGTAGCGTGGGGCATTGGGCTGCCCGCGCCGGCTCTGCGGCGGAAGAAAAGGCGAGTCGGTTTCCACCAGCATGTGGTCCAGCGGGATGATACTGGCGGCCCCGACCACCCCGTGCGCGGTGGGATAGGTCACGGTCCCGGCGAACGAGATGTAGAAACCTCGGGCCAGTGCCTCGGCGGCGAATGCCGCGTTGCCGCTGAAGCAGTGAAAGACACCGTTGACCCCGGGGAACTCGTCGAGGATGGCGAGCAGGTCGGGGAAGGCATCGCGGGTGTGCAACACCACCGGCTTGGCCACCTCCAGCGCCAGGCCGAGCATCTGGCGAAAGACCTGCTGTTGCTCCCGGGCGGCGACGCGATGGTAGTCCGTGAAGTGATAGTCGAGGCCGATTTCCCCCACCGCGACCACACTGGGATGACCGGCCAGCTGGCGCAGCTCGCGGCGCTCGGCGGCGTCGATCGGATCACCGGCCGAGTGGGGATGCCGGCCGATGGTTGTGGCAAGCCCCGGGATACGCTCTGCCAGCTCCACGCCCGGCCGGTTGTCGGTGGCATCGTCGCCGATGTTGACCACGGCCTCCACGCCGACCGCCCGCGCCTCCTCCAGCGCCTGCTCCGGCGTGAGGCCCTCGCGCAGGTGCAGGAGATGGGCGTGCGAATCGATCAGGCGACCGGCTCCGGCTTCTCGATCCGCGGAAAGAGGACGCCGCCGAGCACGGTCTGGGTCCGCGGCGCCAGTCTCCCCCACTCCCGTGCCGTGGCCGAGGGCGCTTTCAAGTCCGCCTTGATCTGCGTCGCGACCTTGGCGGCCGTCTCCGGCAAGAACGGGGAGACCAGGTACGACGTCAGCCGGATCGCTTCGACCAGGTTGTACATCACGGTCTGGAGCCGCTTGCGCTGATCCGACTGTTTGGCCAGGACCCAGGGGGCGCTTTCCTCGATGTACTTATTGCCGCGGTTGACCGCCTCCCAGATGAGGTCGAGGGCGCTCGTGAAGTCGAGCGCCTTCATGTGCTTGTCCTGCCCGCGGACGGCCCGCTCGAACGCCGTCTGGAGCTGCTTGTCCAGTGCGGTGGCGTCCGCGTCGGGAGCGGGCACCTTGCCGTCGAAATAGCGCTGCAGCATGGAGAGCGTTCGATAGACGAAGTTCCCCAGGTCATTGGCGAGGTCGGCGTTGAATCGATCGGTCATCGTCTCCCAGCTGATCTCGCCGTCCCGGTCGAAAGGCAGCTCGCGCAGCAGCAGGTATCGCACCGCTTCGGCGCCGAAGCGCTCGGCGGCTTCCAGCGGATCGATGTAGTTGCCCGCGCTCTTGCTCATCTTCTCGCCGCGGACGGTGAGAAACCCATGCGCGTAGACCCGTTTCGGCACCGCCACGCCGGCCGAGAGCAACATGGCCGGCCAGTACAAACAGTGGAAACGCGTGATGTCCTTTCCGATCACGTGGAGGTCGGCCGGCCACCAGCGCTTGAACATCGCCTCGTCGGTCCCGTATCCGACACCGGTGGCGTAGTTCACCAACGCGTCGCCCCAGACGTAGACGACGTGCTTGTCGTCACCGGGAAAGGGAATGCCCCATTTGATGGTCGAGCGCGAGATGCTGAAGTCCTGCAGGCCGGACCGGAGCCACCCGAGGACTTCGTTGCGACGCGTCTCCGGTTGAATGAAATCGGGGTGCTTGTCGATGTGCTGCTGGAGCCGGTCCTGGTAGCTCGACAGCTTGAAGAAGTAATTCTCCTCCGTCAACCATTGCGCCTTCAGCGTGGGGTGGATTAGGCAGTACCCGTCCTTGAGGTCCGCGTCCTGCTTGAAGGCCTCGCAGGAGACGCAGTACCAACCCTCGTAGGCGCCTTTGTAAATGTCGCCCTTTGCCTGCATCTTCGCGATGAAGGCCTGCACGCCCTGCACGTGGTCGGGATCCTCGGTCCGGATGAACCGGTTGTAGGAGATGCCAAAGCGGGCTTCGATGTCGCGGTAGAGCTGCGCCATCCGGGCGGTGAACTCCGCAGTCGTGACGCCTTCCTCTTCCGCCTTACGTCGCACGTTTTGTGAGTGCTCGTCGGTGCCGGTGAGAAAGAACGTCTCATCCCCGACCAGCCGGTGATAGCGGGCCAGGACATCAGCGCCCACCAGCTCATAAATGAACCCGAGATGGGGCGCGGCATTCGGGTAAACGATCGCCGTGGTGACGTAGAACTTACTCATCTGGAGCCTTCCAGTCGCTGCCGGCTACCACGACCGTCAGCTCGCCTCGGGGTGGAGATGTCGCGAAGTGCTCCAGGAGTGTCGCCGGCGTTCCACGTAAGAACTCTTCGTGGAGCTTGGTGATCTCCCGCGCCACCACCAGCGAGCGGGGGCCGAGGGCGGACGCCATTATATCCAATGTCTTCACGATCCGATGCGGGGATTCGAAGAAGACGAAGCTTCGCTTGGCCTGCGCGGTCTCGCGGATCAGCCGCTCCAGCTCCCCGCGTTTGCGCGGCAGAAAACCGAGGAAGGTGAACTGGTTGGTGGGCAGGCCGGAGCTCACCAGGGCGGCCAGCACCGCCGAGGGACCGGGGATCGGCACGACCGGGTGGCCGGCGGCGACGGCGGCGCTGACCAGCCGCACTCCCGGGTCGGAAAGCGCGGGCGTGCCCGCGTCCGATACCAGCGCGATGTCGTGCTGCTCGAGGCGAGCGACAATGGTTTGCAGCTGGCGCGCTTCGTTCTTCGCGTGCAGGCTGATCAGCTGCCGGCGCAGGCCGAAGTGGGTCAGCAGTTTCATCGTGTGGCGCGTGTCCTCCGCGGCGATCAGCGGCACCGACTCCAGGATGTGCAACGCCCGCAGGGTGATGTCGTCGAGGTTGCCAATGGGCGTGGCGACCAGGTAGAGCGTCCCCACCCTAGCCGCCGGCTGACATCAATGTCCCCAATCGCGCGGATAACGGAAGTCGCGGTCGATCGTGCGCGAGGACAGCTTGGCGATGACCGGCAGGCGCCGCTTGTACTGGTTGTCGCGCACCCGGCGGACGATGTCCACGATGAACGCCTCGTCGAAACCGAGCCGCTTCAGCTCCTCGACCGAGTAGCGCCGATCGACGAGGTAGTAGAGCAGCTGGTCGATCATCCGGTACTGGAAGCCGAGCTCGGTCTCATCGGACTGTCCCGCCCAGAGGTCCGCCGAGGGCGCCTTCTGCACGATGGACGTCGGGACGCCGACGGCGTCGGCGAGCTGCCAGAGCTGGGTCTTGTAGAGGTCGCCCACCGGGTTGATCGCACTCGCCATGTCCCCGTAGATGGTTCCGTAGCCCAGCAGGAGCTCGGTCTTGTTGCTGGTCCCGATGACGAGCGCCCGCCATCCCCACGACTGGTCATAGAGGATCGTCATCCGTTCGCGCGCCATCTTGTTGCCGCGCCGCTTCTGGTCGGCGTCCGGAAAACGCGCGAAGTAGGCATCGATCTGGGGACTGATGTCGATCTCGAGGTGATGGATGCCCAGCTGCTGGACGACCTGAAGCGCGTCGCTCTTGCTTTTGGGATCGCTCGTCTTGTAGGGCATGATCAGGGCCAGGACGTTGTCGGCCCCCAGCGCTTCCGCGGCGAGGGTCGCAACCAGGCTGGAGTCGACGCCGCCACTCAGACCCAGGACGACGCGTTCGAAACCGACCTTCCGTACCTCGTTGCGGATGAAGCCCACGAGGATGCCGCGGACCAGCTCGGGATTGATCCGCAGCGGCGGAAAGACGGGCTCAGAAAGGCTTGCGGGTGCGCTCATGCCAGACCCGGCGGAGTTCGTTGATGGTGAGCTCGAGCCGCTCGTCGCGGAGTAACGGATTGGCGAGCCGCTCGCGCCGGACCTCCCCCAGGTCGAGCTTGGCAAGAACGAGCGCTTCGTCGGCATCTTCCTGCTGCGCGATGATGTCACCGTTGGGCCCGATCACCATCGAGCCGCCCCAGAAGTTCGCGCCATCCTCGTACCCCACCCGGTTGCAGTAGAGGAAGAAGGTCGTCAGGAACTGGGCGTAGGTGCGGCAGACAAGGCCATATGACTCCGCTGTTCCCAGCCGCTCGTCGGTGGTGACCCCACGCCCGGGGCTGGATGACGGGCAGATGATCATGTCCACGCCTTCGAGACTCAGGATGTAGGCGCTGGAGAGGTGCCAGATGTCTTCACAGACCAGCATCCCGGCGCGGCCGAACCCGGTCTTGAAACTGCGAAAGCGATCGCCCGCCGCGAAGTAGCGGTGCTCGTCGAACATGCCATAGGTCGGCAGGTACACCTTGCGGTGGACGTGGACCAGCTCCCCCTGGCTGAAATAGAGGCTGGCGTTGAAGTAGCGATGGTCGGGCTCTTCGATCACCGCGCCGAGCACGACGTCGAGTCCATCGGACAGGCCGCGTAGCTCGTTCATGATGGCGCCCTCGAACGGGATGGCACTCTCCGCGACGAGATCCTTGAGGAAATAGCCGGTCAGGCTGAGCTCCGGGAAAACCAGCAGCTCGACGCCCGCGGTTGCGGCTTGTCGCACCCATTGCCGATGCCGCTCGAGATTGCGAGCACGATCGCCGAGGGCCGGGTCCATCTGAACCAGCCCGACCGAGAGCCGGCCGTCCGGGCTCACGCGGGAAGATGCGGAAGGCCCGCGGTCCTGCCGGCAGCCGCGGACACCCGGGCATCGCGTCCACGCACCAGCCACTGGTCAATCGCCGGCGCCATCTCCGCGCAGTGCCCGAGATGGACGGCGGCGCGCGGCAGGGCGTCGAGGAAGGCCGTGCCGTAGGTCCGGTTCGCGATGCGGTGGTCCATCAAGACGACCGCACCACGATCGCTTTGCCGCCGGATCAGCCGGCCGAAGCCTTGCTTGAGGCGCAAGACCGCCTCGGGCAATGCCAGCTGCCCAAAGGGATCGGCGAGCGTGGCGCTCCGTGCCAGCTGCAGCGGATCGCTTGGGACTCGGAAGGGCAAGCGGACGATGACGACACAGGAGAGAGCATCCCCAGGGACGTCGATGCCTTCCCAGAAGCTGCTGCTCCCTAGCAGGATGCTGCGCGGATCCTCCTGGAACTGCGCCAGCAGCTGCCGGCGGGTGCCGTCCAGGTTTTGCGCCAGCACCGTCAGATCGCCGTGCGAGGTCCGCACCCGCAGCCGGTCGGCGACATCCCGCAACTGCTGATGAGACGTGAACAGCACCAGGGTGCGCCCACCAATCGCCTCGGCGATCTCGCCGACGACGGTCGAGACCTGATCGAGGAAGGTGATGTCACTGAGATCCTTGAGGTCGGTCGGCAGGCAGAGCAGGGCCTGAGACAGGTAGTCGAAGGGTGAGGCCAGCACCATCTCGTGCGTGCTCAATGCCTCGAGCCCGACTCCCCGTTTGAAGTACTCGAACGAGTCGGCCACCGCGAGGGTTGCCGAGGTGAAGACCACCGTTTCCTTGTCGGCGAAGGCTCGCGCCTGGAGCTCGCGTCCCGCCGTTGTGGGAGCCGCCTGCACCAGTGGGCGGCCCGAGCGACGCTCGCTTCGGATCCAGTAGAGGCGATCGGGGCGCGGCTGCATCAGCGCCTGGCGGATGAGATCGACCCGCCCCCGGAACTGAGTCACAAAGAGGTCCAGTTCGCGCTGGGCGTACGGGTTACTCTCCAGCGGCAACTGGGCGGCAGCATCATCGAGGGCGCGACGGAACCGCATCGCCTGATCGGCGAGCTTGCTGGCCAGCCCGGAAAGCGGCACCGTCTCTGACGAGGCCCGAAGGAGCGAGTCGAGGACGACCGGTTCCTCGCGCGACGGACGCTGCGGGATTTCCGGCTGTCGCTGCCTCACGATCGCCCGCGCCTCCTGGAAGAAATCGGCCGACGCCTGTTTCATCTCCGCGGCCGCGGTGCGCACCCCTTCACCCGGCGGGCCGACCGCGGCGCGAAACCAGGTCAGCGCCCCGTCGATGCTTTCCAGCACCTCCTCCTCCCCCACCCGCTGGGTCAGCGCGTCGACCGCCGTCTCTTCGAGCTGGTGCGCCTCGTCCACCACCAGGTGCGCGTGCGACGGCAGCACCGAGCCCCCGTTGAGCGCGTCGGCCAGGAGCAGCGCGTGGTTGGTCACGATCAGGTCCGCATCCTGTGCCCCGCGCCGGCTGTTCCAGTAGAAACATTGCTGGGTCTTGTAGTTTTCGCAGTGGGCGGCCAGGCAATCGTCCGCCGTCGACGCCGCCCGCAGCCAGAACAGCTCGTCGAATCCGTTGAGCTTGATCTCAGAGCGGTCGCCATGGCGGGTTTGCGCCAGCCAGACGAGCATCCGCAGCTTGAACTTCACTTCGTCGTGGAACCAGCTGCCGTCGGCGCGCCGGCTGGGCGCGTTGAGGTAGCGATTCCAGCGACGCAGGCTCACGTAATTCGAGCGGCCCTTCAAGAGCGACGCTTTGAAGTCGAAGGGCAGCCAGCTGCGCATGAAGGGGATGTCCTTCGAGAACAACTGCTCCTGCAGCGTGATCGTGTTGGTCGCGACCACGACCCGCTCCCCTCTCGCGACCGCGTGGTGAACCGCCGGCACCAGGTACGCGAGTGACTTCCCGGTCCCCGGGCCGGCCTCCACCAGGAGCCGGCCACCGCGAGCGTAGAGCTGGGCGATGGCCAGCGTCATCTGCAGTTGTGATTCGCGAAGTTCGTAGTCGTCCAGCAGGCCCGCCATGGGACCATCGGGCCCGAGCAGGGCGCGAATGGTCTGTGGGTCGGTCGAGGGCGTGTCCGGACGCGCCGCCGTGACCGGCAGGATGGGCACCGGCGGCAGGCTATCGACGCCGCTGGGTCCGGCACCGCGAGCATCTTCGAGGAAGTGGTGGATCGGGTGCGGCCAGCCGTTGGCCACCTCGAGCATCCGCTCGAGCAGCTCGGCCTTAAAGCCGCGCGCAAACCGCCAGAGGTAGCGGAAGAGCTGCCGCGCGGCGTCCGCGTCCGACAGCGCCCGGTGAGGATGCGGGTGGATGAGCCCAAGCTGGCGAGAGAGGTGCGGCAGGCTGTGGCTGGGCACGGCGGGCAGCATGATCCGCGATAGGTCGAGGGTGTCGAACAGGACATACGCCGGCTGCGCGTCACCGTCGACGAGAAACGACAGATCGAAGTTGCCGCTATGCGCCACGACCCCACTCGTGCCGACGAAGTCGATCAGCTGCGCCAGGACCTCCTCCGGATGGGGCGCCGCGGCCACGTCGGCATCGCGGATCCCGGTCAGATCCTGCACGGCGCGCGGAATGCCGACTTCGGGGCGGACCAGGGACTGAAAGGTCGCGAGGACCTCGTCGCCCTGGAAGCGGACCGCCCCAACCTCGATGATCCGATCGAGCCTGGGACTGAGGCCGGTGGTTTCGAGATCGAGAGCAACGAGCGTGCGATCCACTATCGCAATGCTCTCAAATCGGGCCACCGCTTACAGCAATTTGGCAGCAAGCTCCGCGAGTTCTGACCTTTGGCCCTTGGTGAGCGTGACGTGGCCGGCCAGCGGGTTGTTCTTGAATTTCTCGATCGCGTAGCAGAGCCCGTTGCTCCGGAAATCCAGGTAGGGATGGTCGATCTGGTTGGGGTCGCCGGTAAGGACGATCTTGGTCCCCTCGCCCGCCCTGGACACGATCGTCTTGACCTCGTGCGGGGTAAGGTTTTGTGCCTCGTCGACGATGATGAACTGCTGCGGGATGCTCCGCCCGCGGATGTAGGTGAGCGCTTCCGCCTCGAAGAGCCCCTTGTCCTGGATATGCCGGATCATGTCCGCCGCCATCTGCTCCTTGTAGATGCAGCCCATCAGGTACTCGAGGTTGTCGTAGATCGGCTGCATCCAGGGTCGCAGCTTTTCGTCCTTGTCGCCGGGAAGGTAGCCGACGTCCTTGCCCATGGGAATCACCGGGCGCGTGACGAGCAGGCGGCGGTAGCGATGCTGGTCCAGCACCTGGTTGAGGCCGGCCGCCAGCGCGAGCAACGTCTTCCCGGTGCCGGCCTGGCCGGTCATGGTGACAAACGGGATCCGCTCGTCGAGCAGGATGTCGAAGGCGAAGCGTTGACCGAGATTCTTGGGTTGAATGCCCCAGATTTCTTTCTTGATCGCCGCCAGCCCAACCACCTGGCCGGCCGCCGCGTCGAAGCGGCCCAGCGCGCTCGACTTCGCCCCGTTCACCGATTTGAAATGGACGAACTGGTTGAAGTAGAGCTGGCCGTTAGACGGCTGGTAGAGATTCGTCTTCGTGAAGTTCTCGATGTCATCCGGCGTCACCGTCAGCGTCGTCATGCCGTCGTAGAGGTCCTCTTCCTTGAGCACCATCTTGTCGGTCTCGTAGTCCTGCGCCTGCAGGTTGAGGGCATCGGCCTTCACCCGGACGTTGATGTCTTTGCTGACCAGGATGACGGGCGTGCCATCGCTCTCGGCCTTCAGCTGCAACGTCAGGGCGATCACCTGGTTGTCGGGCTTGCGCGGATCGAGATCCTCGGGGAGCTGCGCGGTGCTCTCGTGGGTCAGCACGACACGGAGCGTGCCACCGTACTTGAGTTCGACGCCCTCGGAGAGCTTTCCCTTGGCACGAAGCTCATCGAAATAGTGGGCGATCAAGCGGGCGTGACGCCCGACCTCGTC
>WNGR01007789.1_pt1 | contig 11343 bp, 12 predicted proteins | sample 5407581 | NCBI WGS metagenome assembly WNGR01 (sample SAMN13153383, study PRJNA577476) | soil metagenome | isolation source: 80 cm soil or saprolite under Garry oak tree replicate 2 | place: USA:California | collected 2016-06-15 | reverse complement strand
AATTAGCGGTTTGAGCCGCTTTCTTTGCTTACCTTTCTTTGCGGCGGCAAAGAAAGTAAGTGCCGCCCCGCACAGGGGCAACGCTAATAGACCACTAACAAATCAAGGAAAGGCCAACAACACCACAAGCACACAGACATAAAGTGCCGCGCAGGCAAAAAACCAGCCCAACCGCCCCCCACGGCACACCCCTTGCTGCATTCAAAAAGAACGCAGAAACGAGGACAAACCGACATGCCGGACCACGCTGCCGCTCTCGCGTCTCCCCTCCCGAAGCACGCTCACCGCCCCGAGCCGATCGAACCTCCATCGCCGCCGGATACGCCAGGCGAGCCCGACACTATCCCGAATCCGACGCCCGAACCGGCTGAGCCGGTGGCTCCGCCAATAGGCGATCCGCCGCCGCAACCCACTCAAACGCCACAAGCCTGTCAGCGTCAGCCGTTACAAATGCAACTCTGACATGCTCGGCGCGCCGTGCCCCATACTGGCGAGGCGGATTTATGTACTTGTTACAAAGCCGGCGCATCTTTTACCGGAAATTTGGCGTCGCGAAGCCTAAACTTCAATTGGTGCCGCTCAGTCGCGGCGGGCTTCCCTTGGAGGCAGCGATCATGAGACATCCAGCACTGCGACGTTCAGCGCGCCACACGAAGCGCGATTCCCGGCCAGACGCCGCGAAAAGCGGCCCGCCGACATCGCCCGACCCGGCAGCACAGAACCGCGTCGCGCCCGATGCCCCGCCGGACGGCGAGCACAATCAGGGCGGCGTGCGCCCGGAAGGGCTCGAATACCAACGCGATCTCGGCTCGGAACAGGACGCCTGAGTTCGCCTGAAGGACGGTAACGGGCCTTCGGGTTTCGTCATACAAAGCAGAAAAAAACTTCTTCGTGGCATGACCAAGTCGCGTGTTTTTGCTCGTCCGTCACATTTGCATACATTTTTATTTCGATTTCTTGCGAAAACGGCACGCCATTTGCGTGCACCGCTTCGGCACATATCCGCATGCAACGAAACAACTGAACCAGGTGGAGCACCAATGAGCAGACTGATCGTGGTATCGAATCGTGTCGCGCCGACGCAGGAAGGCCGTCCCGCAGCGGGAGGTCTTGCGATCGGCGTGCTGGACGCGCTGAAGGAAACCGGCGGAGTCTGGTTCGGCTGGAGTGGCGAGACGGTGAGCGAGCCGTCCCCTCCGGTGATCGAAAAGCAGGGCAACGTAACGTACGCGACGGTGGGTCTCACCAAGCGCGATTACGACCAGTACTATCGCGGCTTTTCGAACGCGACATTGTGGCCGACGTTCCACTATCGCAATGACCTGTCGCGCTATGACCGGCAGGAGTACGCGGGTTATCAGCGCGTCAATGCGACGCTCGCGAAGCAGCTCAAGGAGCTGCTCAGACCCGACGACATCATCTGGGTTCACGACTATCACCTGCTGCCGTTCGCGCGCTGCCTGCGCGACCTCGGCGTGAAGAACCCGATCGGCTTCTTCCTGCATATTCCGTTTCCGGTGCCTGAAGTCCTGCGGACAATTCCGCCGCACGACGAACTCGTCAAGGCGATGTGCAGCTACGACATGGTCGGTTTCCAGACCGAGGCGGATCGCCAGTCGTTCGTCGATTTTATCGAGCGCGGCCTGCACGGCACCTCGAGCGAAGACGGCATGGTGCACGCCTACAACCGTTTCCTCAAAGTGGCCGCGTACCCGATCGGCATCTATCCTGATGCGATCGCCAAGGCCGCCGAGCAGTTCACCGACCGCAAGCCGGTGCGCAGCCTGCGCGACGGCATGCGCGGGCGCAAGCTGATCATGAGCGTCGATCGTCTCGACTATTCGAAGGGGCTGGTGGAGCGCTTCCAGGCGTTCGAGCGGTTGTTGCTGAATGCGCCGGGCTGGCATGGCCGTGTGTCGCTGGTGCAGATCGCGCCGCCGACGCGCTCGGACGTGCAGACCTATCAGCGGATTCGTCAAACGCTGGAGGGCGAGGCGGGCCGCATCAACGGCCGGTTCGCGCAACTCGACTGGACGCCGATTCAATACCTCAACCGCAAGTACGAGCGCAATCTGCTGATGGCGCTGTTTCGTCAATCGCAGGTCGGCTATGTCACGCCGCTGCGCGACGGCATGAATCTGGTTGCGAAGGAATACGTCGCGTCGCAGGATCCGGCCGATCCGGGCGTGCTGGTGCTGTCGCAATTCGCCGGCGCCGCCGAGCAACTGCCGGGCGCGCTGGTCGTCAATCCGTTCGATCTGTCGCAGATGGCCGAGGCGCTGGAGCGCGCGCTGTCGATGCCGCTCGCCGAGCGTCAGGCGCGTCATGCCGACATGATGGCGCCGATGCGCGAGAACAATCTGTCCGTCTGGCGCGATGCCTTCCTCGCCGATCTGCGCAACGTCGCGACGGCATCTTCGGTGACGGCCAAAGCGGTAAAGCTCGCTGACGTGACGGCTTCGTCGTAGCTGGATCGGCGGCTGCGCGGGTCTTGCTGAGAATGCGCATGCCGGTCACGTCTGAACCGTGATGTAGCGGAACTCGAAGCAAAGGAGAAGGGCGCGGATCGCCGTGTGCGATGCGCGCTCTTTTTGCATCCGCGTGATTCGCGCGTCTTGCCGATGTGCGAACAAGTCAGGCGGCTTGCGCGTTCGCTCGCTGCGTGACCCGCATCATGCTGACCACCGCGGCGAGCGCCGAAAAGCACGCGGCCACATACAGCGCGACGGTCGGCCCGTGGTGAGGCGCGACGCCGAAGATCAGCGCGACCAGCGCCGCGCCGAACGTCTGCCCTGTCAGCCGGGCCGTGCCGAGCATGCCGCTCGCGCCGCCGCTGCGCTCGCGCGGCGCGGACGACAGCATGGTGCGGTTGTTCGGCGACTGGAAGATGCCGAAGCCCGCGCCGCACAGCGCCATGCGCCACGCGATCTGCATGGGCTCGGGATGCGCGCCGAGCGTGGCGAGCAGCAACAGGCCGGCCGTCAGCGCGGCGAGCCCGACGCCGCCCAGCCAACCCGACGACACCTTGTCCGCCAGCACGCCGGCAATCGGCGCCGCGATGATGATCACCGCCGGCCACGGCGTCATCAGGAGGCCGGTTTCCACTTGCGACAAACCCAGCGTGTCCTGCAACAGAAACGGCAGCGACACGAAGGCCAGCATCTGCGCGCAGAACGAACAGACCGACGTGCCGATCGACAGCGCGAACACCGGAATCCTCAGCAAGTCGATCGGCAGCAAGGGCGCCGGCTGGGTCAACTGGCGGCGCACGAAGAAATAGCCGATCACCACGGCCGCGAGCACTTCGATCACGACGTAGCCGAGCCGTTCGCCGTGGCCGAGGCCGTCGAGGGCGAAAATCAGCAGGCCGAACACGAACGCGTTCATCACCGCGCTCAGGTAGTCGTAGGGCGACTCATGGCCGGGATTCAGCGGTAACGCCTTGAAGCCGCCGACGATCGCCGCGATGCCGATCGGGACGTTGATCGCGAATAGCCACGGCCACGAAGCGACGGCGAGCACGCCGGAAGCGACCGTGGGCCCGACCGCCGACGACACCGCGACCACCATCGCGTTGATCGCGACACCGCGCCCAAGCTGCGTGCGCGGATAGATCATGCGCACGAGCGCAGTGTTCACGCTCATGATGCCCGCCGCGCCGAAGCCCTGAACCACGCGAGCGAGCGCGAGCATCGGCAGCGAGGTGGACAACGCGCAACCGAACGACGCCACCGTGAACAGGATCAGCCCGCCCAGATAGATGCGCCGGTAGCCGATGCGGTCGCCGAGCGAGGCGAGCGGCAGCAGCGAAATGGTGATGGCGAGTTGGTATGCGTTGACGACCCAGATCGAGCCGGCCGCGCTGGCGCGCAGATTACGCGCGATGGTGGGCAGCGCCACGTTGGCGATCGCGCTGTCCAGCACGGCCAGCGTGAGGCCGAGCGCGATGACCAGCATCGCCCAGTAGCGTTGCGGGGTCGGCAAGCCTGATTCGGCGCCGTCCGCGTGCGAGGCGTCGGGAAGCGTGTCGGCGGCGTCGGCCGGTACGGAGCCGTTCTTGCGCGATGGTTGTGCGTGCATCGATTATTTGATTTGTAATGGCGCGGCTCAGCTACGGCATGTCAAGCCACCCGCGCTGCTTGCCGCATTCGAAACACCAACGGCGGCAGCGACAATGCCGGTGCCCGCTGCCGCGCACCGGCATCGCGTGTCCGGCGTTATTTGAGTTCGTACAGGCCGGTGTGCGTGGCCGAGTCGAGTTCGTTCAGATGCGTCATGAAGCGCGCGACCGCGTTGGTGGTCTCCGCATTGATCGGCAGATGCGGCACCTTCAGCGCATGCAGCCGGAAGATGTAGCGATGCGTCTTGTCGCCGCGCGGCGGCGCGGCCCCGCCGAAGCCGACCGTGCCGTAGTCGTTGCGCAACTGCAGCGCGCCTTGCGGCAGCAGCGCGCCGTCGGCCTTGCCGGCGTTGCGCGGCAGCGAGCGCGCGTCGGCCGGAATGTTGACCACGACCCAATGCCAGAAGCCGCTGCCCGTGGGCGCGTCGGGATCGTGAACGGTGAGGGCGAAGCTTTGAGTGTCGGCCGGCGGCGCGTCCCACTGCAACGCGGGCGAGATGTTCTCGCCGTTCACGCCGAAGGACTTGTCGTGATATTCCTGGGCTTTCGGCATGAAGCCGTTGGTGGGGAAATCGTCGGACCAGAGACGGAAATCAGCCATTGTGTGCCTCCCTTCTTGGACGGTTCTGGGGTGGTCGGGGCGCGCGGTTTTGCTGCCGGCTAACAGGCATGGCGGCGCGCGAAAGCGCCCTGAGTTAGCCAATCGAGTGTATCACCAGCGGCCTCGGCATTCGCGCAAGCCTTGCATGCTGCGAGCGGCTTTCAGCCACGCTCCTCGAAGCCCGGCGCGTCGCTTTTGAGCCACTCGACAAGCCGCTGCAATACGCCTTCGATATCACGATTGGCGCCACGCAAAGCGCATTCCCACACCACCGCGACGCGCCAGCCGTTCGCCAGCAACGCTTCGCGCACCTTGTCGTCGTTGCTGCGATTGCGGCCGATCTTCTCGCGCCAGAACTCGGGCCGCGTTTGCGGCCATTTGAACAGATGACAGTCGTGGCCATGCCAGAAACAGCCGTGCACCAGCACGACGGCGCGGTAGCGCGGCAGCACGATGTCCGGGCGTCCCGGCAGATCGCGCGCGTCGAGGCGAAAGCGAAAGCCCCGTCTGTGCAGCAGGCTGCGGATCAGGACTTCCGGCTTGGTGTTGCGGCCGCGAATGCCGGACATCATCCGGCTGCGCGTCGCGCTATCGACGATATCGACCATGATTAAGACTGGGGTGGTTCATCGGCTCGCGCATTGGACGGTTCACGCATGGAGCGGCAGGAGCTGGCCTCGAACCATTGTGCGTTTCCTTGGCGAGCAGGGCCTGCACGTGCGGCAGCATGATGCGCGCCACTTCGCGCATCACGGGCATGACGACGCTGTTGCCGAATTGCCGATACGCCTGGGTGTCGCTGACCGGAATCCTGAAGGTATCGGGAAAGCCCATCAGCCGCGCGCATTCGCGCGGCGTGAGGCGGCGCGGGCGCAGCGCTTCACCCTGATAGACGAGGATTTCGGAGCCGTCCTTGTGATAGCGCGCCGACAGCGTGCGCGTGACGCTGTCCGGATAGGCCATGCCGAAGCCGAAGCCGTTGCCCGCCGCGCGGTGCTTCTCCGCGTAGTTTTGCAGATAGGTCCAGAGGTTCGGTGTGAGCGTGTACTTCGGTTGCACGCGTTGGCCGGCGTGATCGAAGAAGCGGTCGTGATCCCACGGCAGCACCGGCTCGCTGCCGTCGGCGCGGTGCAGGATCGAGCTGAGGCGCGGGCCACTTGCCGGCAGCTTCAGGTCATCCCAGCAAAAGCCGGTCTTGCCGCGAAAGCCGACGATGATGATGCGCTCCCGGTGCTGCGGCGTGAAATGCTGGCCGTCGACCACGCGGTAATGCACTTCGTAGCCGAGCTCGTCGCGCAAGGTTTGCAGGATCACGTCGAAGGTGCGGCCCTTGTCGTGCGAGAGCAGATTCTTCACGTTCTCCAGCAGGAACGCGGCGGGGCGCTTGGCCGCGATGATCCGCGCGACGTCGAAAAAGAGCGTGCCTTGAGTCGTGCATTCGAAACCGTGCGGCCGGCCCAGCGCGTTTTTCTTGCTGACCCCGGCGATCGAAAACGGCTGGCACGGGAAGCCGCCGAGCAGCACATCGTGGCTCGGCACGTCTTCGACCGGAAACGACACGATATCGCCGATCAGCGCGTGTGCGTCGGCGGCGGGGTAGTTGTCGCGATAGGTCTTGATGGAAAAATCGTTCCACTCGCTGGTAAAGACGCACTCGCCGCCATGCGCTTCGAACCCCATGCGAATCCCGCCGATGCCGGCGAACAGGTCGATGAAGCGGAATTTGGCGTCACCCCCGGCGCCGCCTTTCAGCCGCGCGCCGGCCTGCAGCAGATCGCGCAAGGCCGGCTCCAGCATGGCCGGACACGGCGTTTCGCCTTTTTCCCAGCGACGCACCGTCTTGATGTCCTTGCCGACGTGCGCGGCGATTTCGCGTTGAGTGAAGCGGGCGCGCGCCTGCCTGAGCAGGTCGAGCGGTGCGGCGAGGGTCACGGGTGTCCTTGCTGGGAATTTTTGCGGACATTATGACCTAAGGTCGTCCCATTTTTCTTGCTTTTGGGCTGAATGGGCAGAAAATTTCGGACTGCGCGCGGCGGAGCTCGGCTAAATGTCCTTGTCACATTTGGTTGTGTACGCTTGCAACGTGACGCGAATTCCCCGCGTTGCGACGTGTTGAGGCCGCGGCGTGGTTCGCGGCCCTTTTTTTGAAGCGGGAAAACGGCGGCCCCGCCGGCGCGGATCGGCCGGGCTGCTCAGGGCTGCCGCGTATCAGACAGGCCGGCGGGCGTCCGTCGAGTAGGGCGGTGGGAACAGTGCGGCGGCTGCGGGGGCCAGCGTGTCCCACGCGGGCGGCGGGCCGGCTTCGAACTGGTCGAGTTGGAGAAGAAGGCTGTCCACCGAGCACAGTTGCGCGTGGGACAGGTTGCCGGTGTCGAGCAACTGAAACAGACGCTGGCGCCAGTAGGCGGCCGGGAAGATCGGCCCGCCCAGGTCGCCGTGTAAAGCCGGTCGCATTATGCGCGTGATGTGCGCGATGTCCCGATCGGCCAGCGCGGCCTGCGATGACCCCGAAAGCGTGATGAGTGTGCGGTCCATGGCTCCTCCTTGGCACGTTTACGGCAGGCTGCGGCGAGACTTTAGGGCTTTTTTGAAATATTTTTTTGCGCGTGCTTTTAGCCGAACGAATCGGCGCAAACGCGCACTTGGGCACACGCGTTGCTGAAAACGGCCACTGGCGTAACGTCGCGCCGGCATTCCGGACAGGGAGCCGAATATGAACAAGGATCAGGTAAAGGGTGTGGGCGAGCAGGTCAAAGGCAAGATCAACGAAGCCGTCGGCAAGGCCACGGACAACCCCGGCAAGGAACTGAAGGGCGATATGCAGCAAGGCGCCGGCAAGGTCCAGAAGGCGTATGGCGACGCGAAGGAAGCTGCGAAGGACAATGCAAAGCGCAACAGGCCGTAATGCAGCTTGGGATGCGGCTTGACGGGGAAGGCGCTTCGGCGCCTTTTCCGTTTTTACGAGGCCGGGTTTGGAGGATCAGGGCTTCAGCGGCGCAGTCGTTCTCGCCTGGGAGTAACCCGGTGTCCGCGCCGGGAACGTTTCGCGCACCGCGTGCCGCCTTTAGACTTGGCGCATCCAATAAGGAGGAGGCGCCCATGACACCCGAAAAAGTGCTCTCGATGTTCGAGCGGCAGTACCTGGAAGGCAAAGTGCCCGTCGACCTCGAACCCACCTGCGCGAGCTTCGCAAGTTGGCTTGCTTCGGCGTGGGAGCAATTCGACGGCGAGCAGAAGACACTGCTCCTGACCGTCGGCGCGGCCTTGTGGCGCGAAGGATATAACCTGCGCGCCGGTACGGCGACCAAGGATTTGTGGTGAGGCTTGGCGTTGGCGGGTTGGGGCGTCTGCGTGTTTGGTTTCGGCGTGGGTGCGTCCGCGGAGCGAAGCCGGAAATCCCACGTTCGCCGAGGCGCGCCGGCGCACGCGTTGCGCCGAGTCGGTTTATATTTGGCGCTCGCGCGTTCGGGTCCTTGATTCGGTCGTCTGACCGAGTTTCCCGATTCCAGTTACCAGCCGCCACTCTCGCACAAGGGTTACATCATCACATGAGCGATCTATCCGCTTTCCCGATCACGAAGAAATGGCCTGCCGAGCATCCTGACCGGATTCAGCTCTATTCGCTGCCGACGCCCAATGGCGTGAAGGTGTCGATCATGCTCGAGGAGACCGGTCTGCCGTATGAGCCTCACCTCGTGCGCTTCGATACCAACGATCAGATGACCTCGGCGTTTCTGTCGGTCAATCCGAACAACAAGATTCCGGCGATCATCGATCCGAACGGCCCTGACGGCAAGCCGCTGCCGCTGTTCGAATCCGGTGCGATTCTGATCTATCTGGCGGACAAGTCCGGCCAGCTGATTCCGCGGGACGCCACCGGCCGTTATGAAGCGATTCAGTGGGTGATGTTTCAGATGGGCGGCATCGGCCCGATGTTCGGCCAGCTCGGTTTCTTCCATAAGTTCGCCGGCAAGGAGTACGAGGACAAGCGTCCGCGCGATCGTTATGTCGCCGAGTCCAAGCGTCTGCTCGGCGTGCTGGAGCAGCGGCTGGAAGGGCGTGAGTGGATTCTCGGCGATACCTATTCGATTGCCGATATCGCGACTTTCCCTTGGGTGCGCAATCTGATCGGCTTCTATGAAGCGGGTGAGCTCGTCGGCATTCGGGACTTTGCGAACGTGAGGCGCGTGCTGGCCGCGTTCGTCGCGCGTCCGGCGGTGGTGAGGGGGTTGGAGATTCCGAAGCGGCAGTGATGAGCTAAAGGACTCGCGCGGCCGGCTGCCGGAGCCGGTCTTTGCAAACTTGGGAGAAGCTGGGAAGCTACTTGGTCCCCCTGACAGGAATCGAACCTGTATCTAGCGCTTAGGAGGCACTTGTTCTATCCATTGAACTACAGGGAGAAGGATAACTTCAATGGGACGACTGAACCCTTGCTGCTATTGGTTTCGGCCTTGTCCCATGGGCGTTTGCGGCTATTCTGCTTCTTCCTAAATGAAGCGCCGTGACAGCCTGTGATCCCCAGTTTATAGCAGCCTCTGCTACACTTTTGCTACAAATCGACCCTGTAGCACCGGAAAGTGATCTGGCACTGCATACAGTTTCCGAACGGGGTAAAACATGGCTTCAATCCTGCCAGTCGGCAGTCGCTGGCGTGCCCAGGTACGCAAGCGAGGGCAGAGTATAGCAAAAACGTTCAAAACGAAAGGCGCTGCGGAGGCGTGGGCGCGGGAGAAGGAAGTCGAGATCGACAAGGGGCAGAACGCCGTCGACGCGGCAACCGTGACCAATTGGCGACCTCGTGAAGAAATACCGCGAGGCACGTGCGGAATCGGGACGGGAGGTTAAGCCTAAGTCCAATGAGGACTACATCCTGCAGCGACTGCACGATGCCTTCGAAAGTAACTTTGCGTCCCGGCTCACGACCCAGCAGATCGTCAAGTTTGCGCAGGATCGCAGAAAGGCCGGCGCTGGCGGTTACACCGTCGATATGGATATTTCGAAGCTGGGGACGGTGCTCCGCCATATGGGGTCGCTGATCAATCTCACATTGCCCGATGCCGTCGGCACAGCCCGGCCGACACTTCACCATTTGCGACTGATCGAGGCCGGCAACAAGCGCGACCGCCGACCGACGCCGGACGAAATTGAAAAGATCTTCGCGTGGTTTGCCGAGCACCCGGAGCGTCAGCAGGCGATGCCCGATCTGCTGCGAGTCGCCATGCAGTGCGCGTTCCGCCGAGGCGAGCTGTTCAACCTGCGATGGTTTGACATCGACGCCGAGAATCACCTCGCGCTGGTGCGTGATCGCAAGCATCCCCGGCAGAAGATCGGCAACAACGAATGGATTCCACTGATCGGCGATTCCTTCGAGGTCATCATGCGGCAGCCGCGCTATGCGTTCGCGAGCCCCGAGGCAGCGAAAGCGGCGGCACAGGCGCGTTTGCAGAAGCTGAATCACCACACCGCGAAAAGCACGATGACGATGACTGGTCGGGCCGATTTCGCGGCCGAGAAGACCGTCACGCTGAAGGGATTCAAGAAGGAGGCGGATGGCGACTTCCTGATCGAGTCCGTGACGAACACGTACGCGGGCCGCAGCTGGGAAACCCAAGTCGAGCTAAACGCGGGCAACAGGGGCAAGGCGAAGGTCGGGCACGAGAAAAAGAAGGGCAGGAGGATCAATCTCGTGGTGCCGGCGCCGCCGCACTGACGCGATCGACGCAGATAACAATCAGCATCACCACAAACCGCCCGCGCTTTTGCGTGAGGCGGTTTTTTATTGAACGGACGGCCCGATGGGTGAACAGCACAACAACGATCTGGCGGTGCAGATCGCGCGTTTCGGCGAGCAGCTGCGCAGCGTCGCGGCAAGGCTTGAGGACATCAAGACATCGGTGCAGCCGGTTGCCGCGCTCGACAGGGCGCTCGCGGAGATGTCGATTCACAACCAGAACGCGCGCAAGGATATCGAGTTGCTGTGCGCGCGTGTGGACGAGGGAAAGAAGGAACGCGACGCGCTCGAGGCGCAGATCTGCGACGTCGACGAGACGGAAGGCTACGGCGTGCCGTTTCCGTACTCCGAATATCTTGAAATGGCGGCCCGACTGCGATCGCTGAAGGGCAGGGCGATCGTCAGCCTCAACGATCATCCGGATATCCGTCGGGCATTCGAGGGTTTTCACATCGAGACGGTCGACATCAGGTACACGGTGGGAGGTGGCGGCCGGGACGCACTGAGGAAGGAAGTGATTATTTTCAGTTGGGACGATCGATCCGACCCGGTAGGATTATTTTAGAATGTATAACGTAATTAAAAAGTTGGATTAATGTAATAAAAAGCGTGATTTTTATTGATGAAAATTTTGTCCGAACTTTGGTATATTGCAGTAACTTCAAATAAGTTTGATTTGGGTGTGCGTTTTTGGCTGCACCTCGTGCGCTCGCCGTTAACGTGGTGAGCTGTGAGTGTGCTAACCAGACGCTATACAGGAGCTGCGAATACGCTGGACCGACGCAGCATGGGTCCGCAAGCGCGATCAACAATTGCTGGTCCATAAAATATGAACCGTGTGGTGCGGGGACATTTGATGCGTTTGCCGATGCGCAAGCACGCGCCGACATT
>WNGR01009555.1_pt1 | contig 11344 bp, 8 predicted proteins | sample 5407581 | NCBI WGS metagenome assembly WNGR01 (sample SAMN13153383, study PRJNA577476) | soil metagenome | isolation source: 80 cm soil or saprolite under Garry oak tree replicate 2 | place: USA:California | collected 2016-06-15 | reverse complement strand
AGATGGCTCAATCTATGATTCACTCATAGTCGCCAACCCACTGTCCGGTGGACAGCTAGTCGACTGGATGGCTCTCAGCGTACAACAACTATCCAACTCGTCACTGACATACACGCCCCCAAGGGGACAACCAACGCCTACGAGGCCGGATGGTCTACCTACAGTAGCAAGCTTCCGGTACACTCTGCGCAGCGACATGTTCTTCCAGGATGGTAGAAAAGTCACCTCGTTCGACGTGGCCTTCAGCTACTTGGCCTTGAAAGCGGTAGGTGCCTTCGCAAGCGGAGGAGCTGCTCCAATGAACGGCATTACCATTCTCGGTCCATCACAGTTCGACATCAACGTCAACGCAGTCGGACCATTCACGCTGCTAACGCTCTCCGGCCTACCAGTTATGCCTGGTGCTTACTGGACTGGTGCTGGTTCGTCGGCTTGGAGTAGTGGAATTAGCGCTTGTACTGCAACAGGGGCTACCTGCTATCCGTCCCAGTATACTCTGGTCGGGTCAGGTACTCCTACTGCTGCTTGTACTTTCAGCTGCGCTAGCTTCCCTGCAACACTGATGAACGTGAACCTAGCTCAGACCAGTGCCGGGTACGACCCCATAGTCAACCACTCTCTAGTCGGTTCTAGCGCGTACACCTGTGGAGTAGTCACGAGCTCTGGTAGCAGTACTAGCTGTTCTTCCACTGGGGCAATGAATCCTCCAGTGGGTGGTAGCTACGTGTTGAGCCGTTTCGGAAAGGGCTTAGCGCCTGCTTCTAGCGTTTCTGGTATCTACTTCCGTAGCAACGGTAACCTTGCAGCCTATCTCTGGTCACAAGACACGGGCGATATTACTCACGACTTTTTGAACTTCAGTGTTGTCGCTAGCTGTTTCGGTGCTGCTGTAACCTCAACAGGTCCATGTGCTCACTTCCAGCGTGGTATCGGAGCCAACGGTGGCCCAATCAGTGTCGGTCTCAGCCAGGTTGCTATTGTCAACCGGTTCGTGGGACTCAACTGGGTTGCGCCTTTCAACTGGGCTTCCAGTCCGCCTGTGGGCATCATTCCACTAGCGCCAGTGCTGTACGAGAACACCATAACGTTGAACCCGGCCAGCCTAGTAGGCTGCGCCACACCATACCCGACCGGCGGATACGACTGCTAACCCAATAAGGCAAGCCTCAAATAAACCCCCTCCCTTTATTTTTCACTCGACCTAGCGTTGAGCATACGTGCTTTCCTAGCGAAACGGATTGCATACACTGTTATCCTCGTCTTGTTTGTCATCGTCCTTAACTGGGTGATCTTCGAAGCGATGCCCGGGGTCAACGGTGCCCTCTACGCTGTGCTAGGACAGAGTGGAAGGCTCCCGCCAAATGAGTACCAGCACCAACTCGATCTCTACGGACTGGACAAACCCTACTGGGTCCGGTTCTACGACTATGTCAGGAACCTTCTCACATTCCAGTTCGGGTTCTCGGGTCAGAGCGGCCAAGACGTCACGTATCAAATGATCAATACTGGAAAGTTGACGAACACGCTTCTGCTTCTCGGCGTATCGACCTTGATGGCGCTTCTGATTGGAACAGTGGTGGGAATATTTGTGTCTCGACGGCGCGGGTCAGGCGTAGACACATTCGCGACTACAACGTCTCTGGCGACACTGGGTCTTCCAGTGTTCTTCACTGGCACACTCTTGATATTCATCTTTGCCGTGTTGCTGAACTGGTTCCCGCCAGGAGGGACATATCCTAGTGCTTGGGACTCGGTGGGGTATCCTTCTATCTGGCTGCAGATCCCGGTTCGCCTCCAGTATCTCTTCCTGCCTGCTCTAACCCTGACCGTCTTCTCCCTCGGAGGCTTTCTCCTCCTCACCAGGGCAACGATGCAAGAGGCTCTCAGCGAGGACTACATTCTAACAGCGCGGGCTAAAGGTCTCACTGAGAGAGCTATCCTGTTTCGGCACGCGTTCAAGAATGCATCCCTGCCATTGATCACGAATGCTGCTCTGTCTTTCGCCTTCATATTGAGTGGCGCGATTATTACTGAGACGATTTTCAACTGGAACGGGTTGGGCAAGTGGCTCTTCGATTCCATCGGCTACAAGGATTTTCCTGTAATGCAAGCCATGTTTTACATCATCGCGTTGTGCGTGATAGCTGCGAATTTCGTCTCAGACATTCTCTATGGTGTCGTGGACCCCCGCATTCGATACGAATAGCGAGAGTATGGGACCAGAGAGATTATGGTCACGAAAGAAGGATTGAGATTCACAGTCTCCAGGCTTTCAGGCACTCTTAGGCTTGTCCTAAAGAATAGGATGGCGTTGGTAGGTCTGATTTTGCTTGCGGGATTTGTTTTCGCTGCTCTGGCGGCCCCTCTGATAAGTCCGTACAATCCAAATGCCCACGTCTCAGGAGTCTTGGCCCAGCCTGAGTGGGTGATGAACTATCCCGATGGTTACTATCTTAGTAAGAACGCTGTTGTAGTTTCAGATCCGTTGTTTACTTCTCCATCAGCGGTTCAGGCATGGACGTTGACTGCTTCGCCATCAGTTCTAGCTAATGTGCAGGAGAGTTACAATCCGGTCGTGACTTCAGCAGTAGAGTCGAAGGGGAGTCTCCAGCTTACCTACACCGGTTTGAGCCCCGGAGTAGTGCGTCTAAGTCAAAACTTCGAGTTTCCGTACAAAGGTCCCCCTGAGAACTTTCTAGCAGGGATCAGGTACTTAGTATCTGGCGGTAGCCCAACAACCCCGGTGAACGTGAGACTCTTTATCGAGAGGTTGCAGCCCGACGTCCAATTCTTCAATCTCCCTCTTCACACAACTCCCAAGGGTGCGACGACCGTGGGGATAAATGCGAACGATACTAGTAGTACTCGGTGGCTTCCTGAAGCATCGCTTGTTCTCGACGGTAAGGTTCCCGTTGTGCAGAGCTTCATGGGCACTGCACCCTCTGGTCTCAAAGCGGCGCAGGTAGTGTTCTCAGCCAGCGGTACATACTCTTACGGGGTCCAAGTGACGTTTTACGGTCCTGCAACAATCAATCTTGACCATTTGCAGTTGCAGCTATTCGGAACTGCCTGGGGGTTGCTCGGAACTGACTACGCAGGATCCGATGTCTATACCCAATTTGTTTATGGTGCTCGAATCTCTCTCTTGGTTGGTCTCCTGTCGGCTGGAATAGGGATTGGACTGGGACTCGTGGTCGGGCTGCTTGCAGGATTCCTAGGTAGGTTCGTGGATGAGGTTCTGATGAGGTTTACTGATATGATGCTCGTCATACCCGGTCTTCCGCTACTGATAGTACTCGTCGCGGTGCTAGGGCCTAATATCTGGAACCTCATAATAGTCATCGGATTCCTCGGCTGGATGGGCTTCGCGAGAATCGTCCGGTCTCAGGTGCTTACCGTCAGGGAAAGACCGTTTGTGGAAGCAGCGAGAGCCTCGGGAGCCGGCACGGGTAGGATCATTGTCAAACACATATTTCCCAACCTCGTTTCTCTCACATACGTCAACTTGGCCTTGACTGTCCCGGGGGCCATTCTTTCGGAATCGGCACTTGCCTTCCTCGGACTTTCAGATCCATCGGTCACATCATGGGGACATATGTTCTACAATCTCCAAACTAGCGGTGACCTGGTGAGGTTTCCACCGACATGGTGGTGGGTGCTTCCTCCCGGATTTGGCATAGCCCTGGTTTCTTTATCATTCATACTGCTAGGCTACGCCTTGGACGAGATTTTCAATCCTAGGTTGAGGAAGCGCCGATAGGATCAGAGGAGTCGTTCTCCCAGCGCGCTGCCGACTATCGTCCCCACAAAGTCTACGAATAGTGGGAATGGGAAGAGAGCGTTGAAAGTGAACAACAACGCAGACTGTTGGAGAATTCCCGGCGGCTGGACTATTCCGGAAAAGTCCGGCAAGGCCAGAACGACGAAGGTAACCAAGGCAGTAAGCCCATAAGCAAAGAAAATGGACACTATCGACTCCCCAAAATCAGAGATCACCAGTGCTGCAAGAACACAGATTCCAAAGCTGCCGAGATAGAACAACCAGAGCCATAGAGGGTTCGCGCCGTACGATGCGGGTAAGAGTTCTGAAGGATTTGGGAGCAGCAGCCCCTGAAAGATTGTACCTAGAGTGAGAGCCGCAAGAGACGTTCCCCAACCGGCGACTACAAGTATGCTCTTGAACTTGTGCGGGATAGAAATGTTTGGCATTCAGAATTTACCTGTAATCATCGAATCGGTGAAACCATGATGAGAAGCGATAAGAGATCCGTAATTGCAGCTTCGTTCGTTCTCCTCAGTATTGGGTCGGCCGCTTATCTCACGGTGGTCACGGTGAACTATCTTAACTATTACCCGGCACTTGGACAAATCTATCTTCGTGCCGATAGTGTCTCCATAGTCCCAGGGTCAAATGAGTCTATGATAGACTCGCGCGTTTCAGTGTGGAATCCGACGGATTACGCGGGATTTCGATTAGGAGATGTGATCGTCGCATTGTCCTTCCACGTGAATGATACCAACGCCACTATTTTTGGCGAGGTCCATTTGGTACAGACAGAAAATGTCGGAGTGCAGCTGGACCCGCATTCCACGGTTTCTCGCGATCTCACCATGCAACTTAACCCGGAGAACGCCAGTTCTTTCGCCTCGTTCATAAGTTCCTACGCCGGTCGAGTCGTTGCAACGGTGATACTTACGGTGCAAATCATAACCTTCCTGAATACAGTTACGGGGCGCGATTACTACACGGCAACCCAAGATCTTCCTCTGGGCATCCAGCTAGCCTGATCGGGCCCCAAAGCTTAATTTTACCTCTCCAATGTTTGCCTCTCGGCTTATCTCTATTGGCACTGCTAGAAGTCCAAGGTCTGACGACTCACTATCGTATACTCAGAGGATGGGTGAGAGCTGTTGAGAATATCAGCTTCAGTGTGGAACAGGGAGAAGCCTTGGGGATAGCCGGGGAGTCTGGTAGTGGCAAAAGTACGGTCGCGCTTTCTCTTCTGAGAATTTTGCCTCAGGGTGGCTATATTCGGAAGGGCAAGATCACGTTTCAGGGACAAGATCTCACCTCTCTACCCGAGAACGAGATGAGAAAGATCCGCTGGAAGGGAATCTCGATAGTGTTTCAAGGAGCCATGAACGCTATGAATCCGGTCTACAAGGTAGGCGATCAGATCGCGGAGGCCATAAAGCTTCACGAAAAAGGTGTAACCGAAGCGGACGTCAAGGAGAGGGTCGCTAAACTTCTAGAGACTGTCGGCATCGAGCCTTCCAGAGCGAACAACTATCCCCACGAATTCAGCGGAGGAATGAGGCAGCGAGCGCTGATCGCAATGGCGCTGGCAGCGAATCCCGTAATGCTAATTGGCGATGAGCCGGGAACTGCGCTGGATGTGATCGTCCAAGCTCAAACTCTTAGACTTCTCAGAGATCTTAAGGATAGACTCGGCTTAGCGATGATCCTGATTAGCCATGATCTTTCAATCATTGCAGAGACTTGCGAGAAAGTCGCAATTATGTACGCTGGAAAAATTGTAGAGTACGGAGACGTTGTATCTATCTTCAAGAATCCCCTGCATCCTTACACTCAAGGACTCATCAAGGCATTTCCCAGCATCAAAGGTGAAAAAGTCCGTTTGAGTTCTATCCCTGGACAACCGCCCGACTTACTGCATCCCCCGCCTGCTTGCAGGTTCAACCCCAGGTGCCCATACGTGATGGACGTCTGCAAGAAGGAGGAACCGTTGCTCGAAGATCACGAGAAGGGGCATTTAGTCGCTTGCCACCTTTACTAGTGTGATAGCGCATGGAGTCACTTTCTGTCAGAGCTGGGAACAGTTCGGACCCTACTGACCTACCTAAGAATACGATCGCTACTGAACCCAAGAAGGGTGAGTCAAAGAAAGACAAAAGGAGGTACGTCCGATTCACAATTGAAGGCGGTGCCACTGTGGAAGGGACTGTCTCTGAAAAACCTGGGTTCTCGAAGATCAGTGGCATGGACTTGAGATTCAACCAGTGCTACTTCGTTGAGGAGATCGGAAAAGTTGGAAGATTGTGGGTGAACAGGAAAGTTAAAAACGATGATGATCTTTCAGCTGACCTGCAACAGTTCGAGCAGATAACGGAGGTCGAAGATGATTCTAAGATCCCGACGGCGCCTGTGGTGTCTGTTGAGAATCTTAGAAAATGGTATCCCCTCAAGCGTGGGTTCTTCGAGACAGTCTTTTCCAAGGAAGAAATGAACGTCAAGGCCGTTGATGATGTCAGCTTCAATCTGTCAAAAGGGGAGATTTTTGCGCTCGCGGGGGAAAGTGGAAGTGGAAAGACGACTCTTGGCAAGGTTGTGCTCCGGCTGGTTACGCCCTCAAGTGGGCGTATCTTCTTTCTAGGCCAGGACATCACCAAGCTTAGCGACAAGGAGATGAAACCTCTCCGTCGAGCAATGCAGATTGTCTTCCAGGATCCATTCGAATCACTTGACCCGCGCATGACGATAAAGGAGATCGTCGCTGAACCTCTGCGAGTCCAAGGAACTGTGGAGATTGATGATGCTGGTAGGACGCGGACGAGAAAGATGGGAGAGCGAGAGGTAGAAGAACGTGTCAAGAAGATGCTTAGCGAGGTCGAACTGGTTCCACCTGAAGAATTCCTTTACCGGTTTCCACACGAGATGAGTGGCGGTCAGAGGCAGAGAGTAGCAGTTGCGCGAGCCTTCGTTCTGAACCCCAGCTTCATCGTTGCCGATGAGCCCGTTTCAATGCTTGACGTGTCAATTAGGGCTGAAATAGTGAATCTTATGGTGGACTTGGTGAAAAAATCTCAAGCCTCAATACTCTTCATTTCTCATGATATTGCGCTCGCGAAACATATTGCGGACCGTATCGCTGTCCTATACCTAGGTAAAATGATGGAGCTCGGGGCAGCAGAGACTCTGGTTGATCTGCCTTTGCATCCATACACCCAAGCGCTCGTCTCTGCGGTGCCTGTGCCTGACCCCGAGTCCAAGAGGACGAAGGACGTTATTAGCGGGGAGATTCCCAGTCCAGTCGACCCTCCCTCAGGATGCAGATTCCATACGAGGTGTCCTTATGCTCATGAGCGATGCGTCATGGAGGAGCCCACGTTGGTCGAAGTTGAGAAGAGCCACTACGTTGCTTGTCATCTCTACACCTAATTGCCGGCCGAAGAGTTCGCTGTGATCGTCTGCCTTGCTAGGGCGCAAATTTTTACGCGAATCTGATTGGGAGGAGGATGCTACCTTTTTTTCTTTCTCAGGCGCTGTACTCCGATGAGTCTTCTGTCCGATAGATATGTGATGATTAGGATCACTAGCGAGGCTCCTATGAGGGCTGGCATGATGATTTCGAGTGGGCTGGGAACGTCGAAGGAGATAGTGTTCTCGGCTGCATTCGCGTTTGCGGGAACAGAGACCTTGAACGATGGATTGTAGATCGCTGTCCAAGTTTTGAGCAATGGTCCTTCAGGTGATTTTCTCCCTAGTGTTAGGTTGTATCGTGGGCCCGGGAGCTCTAGGGACCACGTGGTTGTCTGTTTCAAAGCATCATTGCTCTCGGTCCATGTTGAGACGGCTGGGACCCAGCTAAAGTCGAGAAGCCAGAAGGTGATAGTAGTCTGGGCCGGGATTACCGCTGAGAGCGTCTGGTGACCGTCGATATAGTACACTGTTGATTTCGGATCCATGGCGTTAAGGGGTGCGAGAAGGTATGTTGAGCCGACCGCGTTGAGTTCTTGGTTTGAGACGATAAGTGATTGTGATACGTTCATCATTACGAAGCTGATGTTTGATCTTATGTTGCTTCCCACGTTTGTGCTTACACCCTCCAGCGTGATGGAATAATTCTCTGCTAGGAGCCAGATTCCGGTTGAGTTAGACGTCCTTGCACGAAGCTCTAGGTTTGCAATATTCGCGCTCGGTACTAGTTTCCGAAACGCGTTGCTGATTGGCTGAAAGACTGATGAAGAGTTTGACTGGGTCAGGTAGATATTGAAGGACGGTAGATCAGTCAGATTCTCTGCTAGTACGAGATTCATGTTCATTCTCACCGAGGTCTGGCTGACCATGAGGTCGACCGGTTGTGCTCTGGACAGGTCGATGAGGCTACTAGGGAAGAGGGTCAGTAGTAGAACCAAAGCAATGGTAATCCAGCGCAGAATCGTCACAGGAGGCCTCCTGACGGATCAAGAGCGAGCATGTCTATAAGAATGACATCGTCGTCCCATCAGATCGAGTAAGCAAGTGGCTTGTCCGTCAGTGGCCGGGCAAATAGTATCTTTCTCACTAATCCCTATCTATGTACTTCCTTTTTGGTGCGGGGGGTGGGATTCGAACCCACGAAGGCCTTCGCCACAGGGTCCTAAGCCCAGGGCAGGCTATCATCACGCCTTCTGCCCATTAGACCTGGCTCTGGTACCCCCGCGCAGCAGAAGGCTGCGGCTAGAGTCCGAGACCGTGGGCGAATAAAGACTACCTTGAAGCCCACATCGCCCACTACCTATTCCTAAGACCCCGCAGCAATGGGCCAAGTCTTCGCGGAGACATGGAGGGAGCGGGCAGAGGATAAGAAATCCAAAACTGTTCTCTTTCAATCCTGACAAGCGCAGAACAAGCCCTGATCTGGGATCTGGGAGGGGCATTTCATATGAAGCCCAGTTCACGCTCGCAATCATATGGATGGATGCTCTTCGAAAAACGGCGGGCTAGTCCATTTCTGCGGGATAAGTCTACAATGTCGCCAAAAACTGTTTCAGGTGGCGAGAGTACCTTTCCTAAAATTTACAAAAAAATTCTTTCCCGCGACACAAGACTGTTCTTTGGGGAATCTTTCTCTTCTGAGAATGCCCTTCTACTATCTTTCTTTTTCTGTTATCTTTTTCTCGACCCCCCCGGGGGTATGTCTGATCTAAAAAAGTCCTTCACACTTTACCAAACTCTCCCCGCGAGAAACCGCCCCAGAATAAGCCCTGATCGGGAAATCTGGGCAGGCCATTTTTGACCTACGGGAGATTCACGCTTGACGACCCGGAGAAATCCCTGATGAGAGAATCTTTGATTGGCGAGTTCTAAGCCCTGAAACGGAAGACTCGCCAAGATTAGTTTCAGCTGGCGAGAGGTTTCCGCCAAAAAAAGGGGGGGTAGCAATATGATCCTCGCGACGCGAGAGTGCTCTCCGGAGAAGAGTAGCGGCATCAAGATCGCCCAGAAGTGAGCCTGGGCAAGCAATCCGCGAGGGGGGTTCTACACGGCCCCCAGTTCACGCATTAATGATCCCGCTAGTGCCCAAAATTGAAAACAGTTGACTAGTCCTGTTCTGCGCGAAAAACAGATGATTTCTCCAAGAAACGTTTCAGACTGGAAATGGATTCTTCCTAGACTTTAGGGAAAAAGTTTTCCCGCGATACAATCCTGCTCTGAGAAAAACTTCCCTGTCAGGACAGGGGTTTTGAACTCTCCCAGAGATATTCGAAGTAGCTCTTCCCAAACTTTACGAGACCAATATGGTCCGAGGATATGGCTAACGTCAATCCTTTCTGGGGATCCTCGCCAAGCAGTATTACTATCTGATTATCGTCCGAGATGATTCCTCCACCGAACATCTGTTCTCTAGTCCGGACCTGGGCCAGGCCCTTCAATTTTCGGATCGTGTCCCGGCTCGTTGTCTGAGGGACCATGACGGAGACGTTGACCTCCTTACTCTTCATCAATGCGAGAACGGGTAGTGCCATTGAGACAATCGGGTCGGGGGCAACCGGCATCGCAACGAAAAGCTCTCTCCTCGTTCGGCCAAGAGTCTCTCTTATCTTGTCTAGAATATTGTTCTGACCTCTCACAATCCAGATATCCGGTTTCTCCCGGGCTCCCTTCTTCTCGTAGAGCGGTTGGAGTTCCCCCACCTTCCTCTCGAGATTTCCCAGAATCTCGTAGATCTTGGAGTAAGGAATCGAAGCGGTACTGCTCAGCTCGCTAGCAGCCTGAGTGCCCGATTCGACTAGTGAAACGTACACCTTCGCCTCGTACTCTGTCAATCCAAACTCCTTCAAGGCCCTTCGGGTCTTCTCGCTAACAGACATTTCTTCCTACTACGACCCCTAGAACCAATCGACCCATAAAATCGTGCAGGTTGACAGCTGAGATTCCTCAAGGAGAAGAATCGCAATCTCGCACAAGATCAATATTGTAGACCAAATTCTCTCAAGGATCGGTATTCTTATGGAAAGAGAGTGTAAATACCTTCCCGCTCCCTCTAGGTAAGAGTAAGTTTGCCGAGATCGTCTAGGCGTTGATAGACAAGAATTCAATTGTTAATAGTCTCCGCGGAGTTCTTGACCCCGAGATCGGGATCAGCATAGTCGATCTCAACATGGTCCGAGAAGTGTCTATAGAAGGCAGCCATGTCAAAGTCATCATTGCACTGACGGTCGCTCATTGCCCTCTTGCAAAAACTCTCCAGACCGATGTTGAAAAAGCTCTGAAGAAATCGAACGAGGTAAAATCCGTAACCGTAGAGACGACGGCAATGTCCAAGACTGAGCTGAACGAACTCCGAACCCAGCTCCAGAACAAGGCAACCCAGACCCAACCAGCGCAGGCAAACGGTCCTGGCCCGGGCATCGAGAGGCTGGGAAAGCGCGACTTGAGAAACATAATCGCCATAGCATCGGGCAAGGGTGGAGTCGGAAAATCTTTCGTCACCAGCATGTTGGCCGTCCAGCTTCGAAGGCTCGGATATGAAGTGGGAATTCTAGACGCGGATTTGACAGGGCCCAGCATAGCGAAAGTGTTCGGGCTCAAGGAGCGCCCTTCCAAAAGCTCCACTGGCCGCATAACTCCTGTCCTAACTAGGACTGGGATCAAAGTGATGTCGATCAACCTAGTTCTGGATGATCCGGAGATGCCTGTCATCTGGAGAGGCCCAATCGTGAACAGCGTCATTCGACAACTCTACTGGGACGTCGACTGGGGATCCCTACACTATCTCCTCGTTGACCTTCCCCCCGGAACTAGCGACGCCCCGCTAACAGTCCTCCAGTCCTTGCCATTAGACGGGGTCATCGTCGTATCCTCTCCCCAAGAACTAGCCTCCCTAATCGTCACCAAGGCGGTCAACATGGCGAAGAAGATGAACGCTGAACTGCTAGGCCTGGTAGAGAACATGAGCTATCTAACATGCCCCCACTGTGGTAAGTCTATCAATGTCTTCGGAGAGCCGCAGGGAGAGAAACTAGCAAAGCAGCTCGACATACCCTTCCTAGGGTCAGTCCCCGTAGACCCGACAATTGCTCGATTGTCAGACCATGGCCAGATAGAGGACTACTCAGC
>WNGR01014596.1_pt1 | contig 11345 bp, 7 predicted proteins | sample 5407581 | NCBI WGS metagenome assembly WNGR01 (sample SAMN13153383, study PRJNA577476) | soil metagenome | isolation source: 80 cm soil or saprolite under Garry oak tree replicate 2 | place: USA:California | collected 2016-06-15 | reverse complement strand
TGACATGTTGATATAGCCCGCATATGGATTGGGTTGATCGAACGTCCCATAAACGCGCAGGCTGGCGGCACGTATAAATGCTTCCGGCCCCAGGTTGAAAAATGCCTGGATGTACCCCTGGAATGCCTGAGAGATTCCCGCCAGCAGAATGATCACAATGAGCGTCCAGACCTGGCGTCGAGTGCGGATATATTGTGCTCCCAGCAGAATGACCGCTAGAAATTCCAGCCATTTGCTGATCTCTTTGAAACTCGAACTGATATTGACCGCTACCCCCATGGAGAGCAGCATCACGCAGAGCAGGGCGAACATTGTGACTACCAGGTAGGTGGGAACATTGAAAGAATCATGGTCGCGTGGGCCAGCAGAAGCGCCAATTGCTGTGAATCTGCCTGGACGCAGTACAAAACTGCCGAGCCAGCCAGCCACCAGGAGCACAACGAGGATATCAGCGCTGGTCAGGTGCAGCCCGCCCACATCGAGAGTATCCAGGGATCCCCATGGTACGGCGAGTGGGAGGAGATAGAGAGCCATTCGTGGTCGCAGAATGGTCCAGATGGTCACTGCCAGGTAGAGCGGCAGACGAATATTCCATGGCTCAGGCATGGCGAGAAGGAGGAAGAGTGCAAAAACTCCACCGATCAAACCCACCAGGTTTGATGTTGTGGCGCTTGTAGTGAGCCATCCATAGACTGTTTGGAGCCATGAATCGTTGCGGGTGCTTGCACTCTGCAGTCCGCCAAGGCCGGGATTTTTCATGCTGTTTCGTTTCTGGTTCAAGCGGGGTTGACAGGGGCGGCTAGCCCCTGCCCAGGGGTGCGGGGGCGTCCCCCGCTCCTCTTTATCTACTCTTTTTTTCGTCGCAGGCGGCGAAAAAAGGAAAAAAGTTTTTCGGGGACACCCCTATTACCTGTCCCCCAGACAGGGTGCCCGGCAGGAGGCTTGCGCCCCCTGCACCCCCAAACGATGTGAAGCCGTTATATCGTAGGGGCGACCCTTGCGGCCCGCGCATCCGGAGGATGATGAAGCGCCCTGGATTCTCTACTGAACCATTCAATAGTGCGTCGCAAACCCTCTTCCATGCCAACTTTCAGCTGCCAGCCGAGCATTTGCTGTGCCTTAGAAATGTCGGGGCGACGCCGTTCCGGGTCGTCGATCCGACTGGATTCGAAGATAATACCGGACGAGGAATTGCACAAGCGGATAATCATGTGGGCAAATTCGAGAACGGTATGCTCTTCTGGATTGCCGAGATTAAAGACCTCTCCGGCAGTATGCGGCTGGAACATTGCCAGCATCAAGCCATCGACCAGGTCGCTCATATAGCAGATACTGCGGGTCTTGTTGCCATCACCATAGATCGTCAAAGGTTCATTCTTCAATGCTTGAGTGATGAAGTTAGGAATCATGCGCCCATCGTCTGCCTGGCTGTTGGGGCCATAGGTGTTGAAGATACGCACAATGCGAACATTGGCCTGGTACTGGCGGTAGTATTCCATCGTCAGTGTCTCGCCGAGGCGCTTACTTTCATCATAGCAGGCACGAGGACCGATTGGATTGACATTCCCCCAGTAATCTTCGCGCTGTGGATGTACCAGCGGGTCTCCATAGATCTCCGAGGTCGAGGACAGCAGGAACATGGCCTTTTGTTTGCGTGCCTGCTCCAGCATCTGGTAAGTGCCCAGACTGTTGACCATAATCGTCTCGATGGGATGCTGCAGGTAACCAACCGGGCTGGCAGGACTCGCCAGGTGGCAAATAGCATCAGCTTCAAAGTCAAATGGTTTTGTCACATCATGCTGCAAATAGGAGAATTTAGGATGAGTACGAAGCGCGGCAATATTTTGTTCAGAACCTGTAATCAGATCATCCACACACAGGACGCTATATCCTTCATCCAATAAACGAGCGCAAAGATGGGAGCCCAGAAATCCTGCTCCCCCGGTAACAACAACTTTCAATGGATCGAACCTCCAAATAGCTTAATGCATCCCATGTGCAAGTTTAGCGTGAGCGGGGTTCCAAGGGGCGGCCGCCCCTTGGCGGGGGCGCGGGGGTCTTTCACAGGTAGGTTCCTCTGAAAATCGCCTACTACTCCCGCTCCTGCACGAAATAGGCGATTTTCATTGCCTTCTCTGTCTCGTGGAGACATCGAGCTTTTGTGGGGAAAGGGCGTGGGAAGCGGGCCCCCACTCCGCCCCAGGGCGACCGCAAGGGTACGCCCCTACCCAGGACGGGGGCCGCCCCTGCGGGGGACGGCCTCCATCTCCCCCAAAAAACCTACCATTGAGAGGCGCGGGGGTGTCCCCCCGATCACTTCCCCCTCCCCCGGTAACAACAACTTTCAACGGATCGAACCTCCAAATAGCTTAATGCATCCCATGTGCAAGTTTAGCGTGAGCGGGGTTCCAAGGGGCGGCAGCCCCTTGGCGGGGGCGCGGGGGTGTCCCCCGATCACTTCCCCCTCTGCCGCCGCAGGCGGCAGACAAAAAACTTAGACATGAGGTCATGCTCTTGCTGGATACTTCTCTTATATCATACTGTAAAAGGAGACGATTTGTACACATGAAGGTAACTGCTTAGGATATCTCGCATCCAGTTCTACGAACATCTGTAAAGGAGTACGCTGTATGGCCCTCATTCTCTCTCGTGCCGATATACAACGCTGCCTGACCATGCCGGAGGCTATCGAGGCAATGCGCATCGCTTTCGGAGCTTTAAGCACGCATCGAGCGCAGGTTCCACAACGTCAGGCGATTGATCTTCCAGAACAGGGGCTTGTCCTGCTTATGCCTTCATTGCTACAAACGCCAGAACAACAGGCTTTTTCCCTCAAAGTTATCACGGTGATGCCCCAAAATTCGCTCCGAGGCTTGCCACGGCTGTATGCCTCGGTGTTATTATTGGATGCCACAACTGGTAAAACACTGGCTATTTTAGAGGGAGGATGGCTCACAGCCATGCGTACAGGTGCCGCTTCTGGTCTTGCAACTGACCTGCTCGCTCGCCGCGATGCCGATGTGCTGGCAATGTTTGGTGCTGGCACACAGGCTCCCATGCAAGTCCTTGCCATCCACGCTGTGCGTCCTTTACGTGAGGTACGCGTGGTTAACCGCAGCGATGAGAATTATCAGCGCCTGGTTGAAACACTGCAAAAATCGCTCGGTTCCACCTGTCCCCCTATTCGTCGTGCCTCCTCTGCCACTGAGGCTCTTTCCGGTGCCTTGCTGGTGAGTTGCTCCACCGCTTCAACTGCTCCGCTCTTTCACTGGAACAATGTAACCCCAGGAACACATATCAATGCCATCGGTGCCTTCACTCCTGAGATGTGCGAAGTAGACGCTGATACACTTGCGCACGCTCGCATCGTCGTTGACCGACGCGAGGCCGCCATGGCTGAAGCTGGTGACTTATTGCAAGCTCTTGCCTCTGGTCACATCACCGACCCTGAAAGCTGGATTGAGTTAGGCGAATTGGTTGAAGGTCTCAAGCCAGGTCGGCAAACACAGGAAGAGGTGACCTTCTTTAAGTCGGTAGGAGTGGCAGTGCAGGACCTCGCAGTAGCTGTTCGGGTCTATCAGAAGGCGCGTGAGATTGGTGTTGGGGTGGAGGTTGATGTGTAAGGGGGTCTTGGCCGCCCCGCCCCCTGGCACCCACAAGGGATGCCACTACATTTTTTGCCTCCGCTTCCATTGTCGGTACATCACCTCGTCTCCCCAACTGAGGAAACCGGCTGTGGTCAAACCATGCACAATTGTCACAGCCAGCAACGAACGTGGTTCAGGCTGTGCCAGGTACACGATACTGAAAACAACCCCGGCCAGGGCAACCCCACCAATGCTCCGCCAGCTCCATTGACCCAGGCGGTGATAGAGAATATAGCTGGCAGTGCTCACCAACCAACCCCAGCCTATCCAACCAGTCCACTGTGTGACGGCGGCCAGCACAAATCCTCGGAAAAATAGCTCCTCGACAGGTGCATTGAGCACCAGGTAGAAGAAGCCCTGGAAGAAGTGATCGCTGAGCGTAGGCAAGCGAAACCACGGGCCAATGATGACTATGCGATAAGAGATGGCGAAGGCAGTCATCACGATGCCAACGATGAGGCCAACGGCGAGTTGTTGAGGAACATTGCCCCACGTCAATCCCAAATAGGAGAATGGCAGGTGGAAAATGGCGATATAGAGAAAGGGAGCCACCCCAAAAGGGATGAGACGCATCAATAGATCAGGCCACATCCAGCGCCAGGTGTCAGCAACAGTAGAGCGGGGAATCGGATGAGTAGATTTTTTTGAAGACACTTGCGAACCTCTTCGTGGCAGAAAGATTTTTTGAGTTTGACTTGCCGACATTGATAACTTGTACTTTCTACAAGAGTTTTGTTAAGCCTGTGTTAAGTAAGTGTAAACAATTTGGTGGTGGATGTCCAGAGTTGACGCCCCATCGCCCCATCTTGACAGATGCCCCCAACCGCCACAGGGCGACCGCGAGGGATCGCCCCTACCAAACCGCGGCAGCGCATCTTTTTTCCCTGACGCAATTTGTATGTGCGTCGTCAAGATGGAGATGCCCCGCCTCCCCGCCAGGGCGACCGCAAGGGTGCGCCCCTACCAAACCGCGGCGCACATTTGGTTCCCTGTTCTGGAAAAACGTAGATGTCGCGCGTGCCTGGGTAGGGGCGACCACGTGCTCGATAAATCGGCACTCTACCGGTCGCCCTGGGAGGGGAATGGGGCGGTTCAACAACAATACATCCACCCTATTGTTACCATATGCTTGATATAAAGCTTGAGGTAGTTTATACTCATGCTAAAGTTTCAAGGTACTGATCTTCCTTCGAACTTTCAATAGGAGAGCACTCGCCGATTTTACTCAGGAGCCTAAACAGATGACACAGGACTCCTCACAACCAAAACACTTTTTTATCAGCTACAACAAAGCCGACCGTGCCTGGGCCGAGTGGATCGGCTGGCAACTTGAAGAGGCTGGATACGCGACAGTGCTGCAGGCATGGGACTTTCGGCCAGGGTCGAATTTTGTCCTGGAGATGGATAAGGCGACTGCCTTAGCCGAGCGTACCATCGCAGTCCTCTCACCCGACTATATAAAGGCTGTCTATACAAAGCCTGAGTGGGCCGCCGCATTGAGGCTAGACCCAACGGGTGAAGATGGTACCCTGGTACCAGTGCAGGTGCGCGAGTGCCGGCATGAACTCAAGGGACTATTGAGGCAAATCATCTCCATTGATCTTGTTGGACAGGATGAGTCAACTGCTCGGGAAACGCTGCTTGAAGGTATACGTCACGAGCGCAACAAGCCGACGACTGCACCACTTTTCCCAGGGAACATTCAACGTTCAGTACCTACGCAACCTGACTTTCCGGCTGTTCTCCCAGACACCTGGAACCTCCCCTACCCCCGCAACCCCTACTTCACAGGCCGCGAAGATGCCCTCAAGCGCCTGCACGACACCCTCGCCTCCAACAAAACAGCAGCCTTAACCCAACCACAGGCTATTAGCGGTCTTGGTGGCATCGGCAAAACACAAACCGCCGTGGAATACGCCTATCGCTACCAGAGCGACTACAAAGCCGTTCTCTGGGCCAAAGCCGACACACGCGAAACACTTGTCCCGGACTTCGTCACCCTCGCAGGTCTGTTGAACCTTCCAGAAAAGGATGCCCAGGATCAGAACCTGGCCGTTGCTGCTGTCAGACGCTGGCTACAAACCCATCGCGATTGGCTGCTCATCCTCGACAATGCCGACGACCTGGCAATGGCGAGAGAGTTCATTCCCCCGGTGGTCAAGGGCCACATCCTGCTGACAACCCGTGCTGAAGTCATGGGCAGGCTGGCCCAGCGCATCGATATCGAAAAGATGGAGCCGGAGGAAGGTGCACTGTTCCTCTTACGTCGTGCTGGCATTATCGCTCAGGATGACCCAATCGACAAGGCTTCTGCTCCTGATCGTGCCAAAGCGAAGGAAATCTCCCAGATTCTGGATGGTCTCCCTCTCGCACTCGACCAGGCTGGAGGCTACATCGACGAAACCGCATGTGGTTTCGCTGGCTACCTCAACCTCTACCGCACACGTCGCACCCAACTCCTGAAACGGCGTGGAGGGCTTGTGGCCGATCATCCTGAACCCGTCGCCACTACCTGGTCTCTCTCCTTCGAGAAAGTCGAGAAGGTCAACCCTGCTGCCGCCGATCTGCTGCGACTCTGCGCCTTCCTCTATCCGGATGCCATTCCAGAGGAGATCATCACCGAAGGGTCAGAGCATCTAGGCCTGACGCTTCAGCCTGTGGTAGCCGACCCGTTCGAGTTGAATGCGGCCATTGAGGAACTGCGAAAATTCTCACTTCTTCGTCGCGATCCCGATGCCAAAACGCTGACTATCCATCGGCTGGTGCAGGAAGTGCTTAAGGATGGGATGGATAAGGACACGCAACGCCAGTGGGCAGAGCGAACTGTGCATGCTGTCAACTTAGCATTTCCCAGTCCTCCTGAATTCAAGATGTGGTTCCAATGCCAGCGCTGCCTCCCACATGCGCAAGTCTGTAGGTCCCTCATCGACCAATGGGGTATGGAGTTCGCGGAAGCCGCACGATTGCTCAATGCAGCAGGATACTACTTAAGCGACCGTGCACAATATGCGGAGGCGGAGTCACTCTACCAGCGAGCGATAGTGATTTGCGAGAAAGTGCTAGGGTCGGAGGATACTAATGTGGCAACCTGCCTCAACAACCTGGCGTTGCTCTACAGTGAGCAGGGCAAGTATGCGGAGGCGGAGCCGCTCTTCCAGCGAGCGATTGCGATAGGCGAGAAGGCTTTGGGGCCAGATCATCCTGATCTGGCGACTAGGCTTAGCAACCTGGCGAATCTCTACTGGCGGCAGGGCAAGTATGCGGAGGCGGAGCCGCTCTTCCAGCGAGCGATTGTGATCGGGGAGAAGACGCTGGGGCCAGAGCATCCTCTTGTGGCTACCTACACCAACAACCTGGCGAATCTCTACAGTGATCAGGGCAAGTATGCGGAGGCGGAGCCGCTCTTGCAGCGAGCAATTGCGATAGGGGAGAAGGCTTTGGGGCCAGAGCACCCTGACTTGGCGACTATGCTCAACAACCTGGCGTTGCTCTACAAGCAGCAGGGCAAGTATGCGGAGGCGGAGCCGCTCTACCAGCGGGCGATTGCGATTGACGAGAAAGCCCTGGGCCCGAATCATCCTCGTCTGGCTACTGATCTGGAAAACTATGCTGCACTGCTACGGAAGACAAACCGAGAAGCCGAAGCAGCACAAATGAAGGCACGCGCCAAAGCGATACGTACCAAACATGCACAGGAGAACCCAACGAATTAACGGATAGCGAATTTCAGGTGATAGCAGTCCATTGCAACACAAAGATCACCATCATGTAAAAGGCAGGTTGTATTTTATGTTCGAGCGAATTTTTATCGTGGGAGCGATTACGAACAGCCCGACGGATCGGACGGCGCTGTATTCCGTCCTGGCGGAGACGTGTAGATCGTATGCGAAACAGGTCTCCTCACCACTGGATAGTATCGAGTTCCCTGGCTCAAATGAGGAACTCTATAATCATGTGATCGGGTGGGCGTTTACGGCGGATGTGCTGATTGCAGAGGCGAGTATGCCATCAACCGGTGCAGGGATGGAGATCCAGGAGGCGTGCCGGAACCATATTCCGATTATCGTTGTGGCGGAAACTGGGAGTACGATCTCATCGCTGCTTCTGGGTGTTCCCGACTTAAGAGCGCTCATTTACTATGAAAGTCTAGAGCAGCTGCGGCAGATGTTGCGAGAGGAATTAGCGCGCCTTCAGGTGCGCTAGACCTTCTGCGACTTCTTCTCGCGGTAAATTGCCTGCAAGTAGTTCGGCATCGCTTTTTTGCTGCAAGCGTGTATAAAAGGCTATGCCCTGCTCAACTATCTTACTTTTCGTCTTCAGAGGTAATTCGTATGCATCCAGCTTCTTCACGATGTCTTCGATTTCCGAAGAGACGGTTACATCCGGTTCAGCAAGGGTGAGATCACCTTCACGCAGTGCGGCCTCAAGGAAAAGATGGAGGGATTTGAGGTAGCGGTGGTAGCTCTCGTTGGAGTTATCCCAATCCTCGTAAATGTCGGCTTCCACTTTGAGCAGGGCAGCGATAAAAAGACATTTTTCGATGTTGAACGCTCCAAGCGGCGAGATCATCGCCAGTAGCATCTCGTCTGAGACAGAGTTGATGAACCCGGAGCCTATCCCTAATGTGCGCATGAACAGGTCATCGATATAAATCAGAGCCTCTTCGTTCTGGTTGGCCTGCCGCATATAGAGGATGCGGGCTAAGGCTCTGCCGAGCCGTTCTACGATGCGCATGATGTAGTCTTTGTTGATCATTGGGAACATCTCCGGGATAAATTGCAAACAAGACGGCTCACCACCGCCTGGCACCGCGCCCCACCGCGCCCTGGCACCCACAAGGGCCCCCCACGTCCACCCAGCCACCCCGTGCCACTACATTTGGGGCGTTCCCACCACCTCATCCCATCCGCCCTCCCTCGCGGCTCCCACGGAGCCGTGAGGGAGAGCGCGGGGCGCGGTGGCTTCCCAACGGCGGGACCATCAACGCCCCTTGTGGGTGCCAGGCGGTGGGGGGCCATGGGCCGGGATACAGCGATGTCGGCACCTGCCTCGCCCACTCACGCCAGCCGCGCAATCGCCTCGTCAATCCTTCCCATGCTTCGCTCGCGACCCAGCACCTCCATCATCTGGAAGAGTGGGGGTGTAGCGGTTCGACCGCTGATTGCTACGCGGATGGAGCCGAAGAGCTGTCCTGGTTTCAGGTTGAGCTGCACTGCCAGTTCGCGCATGGGTGGCTCTATGTCATTGTGCTCCCACTGCGCTATGCTGGCGAGCAGGTCTCGGGCCTTTATCAGAGCAGCACGGGTGCTTGCAGCATCCATGCCTTTCTGGATCAGCAAAGGAGTGTCATAGGCCAGGCTATCGGTATAGAAGAACGAGACCGCGTGCGCTGCCTCACCCAGGGTCTTCAAGCGCTCCTGTTCCAGGGCGAGCACTCGTTTCGTATAGTCAAAGTCAAGCGGACGGTGGATGCTATCTGGCAGCCCGCCCTCGGCCTCTGGACGCTCCAGGTAGGGGAGCGTGCGGCGTGCCAGTTCGTCCAGGGATAGCTGGCGGATGTAGACACCGTTCATCCAGGTGAGCTTGTCAGGGTCGTAGATGCCGCCAGCGATGCCGACGCGATCAAGGGTGAAGACTCGTATCAACTCTTCGCGTGTGAAGAATTCGGTTTTGTCATCATACGACCAGCCGATCAGGGCCAGGAAGTTGAATACGGCTTCCGGCAAGAAGCCCTCTTTCTTTAGCTCTGTCCATGCCGGTGCGTTATGACGCTTGCTGAGTTTCTTTTTATCTTTGCCCAGCACATTCGGGACATGGTACAGCAGCGGTATTTCCCATCCTAACGCTTTGTAGATGTGGACGTGATATGGTGCGCTGGGAATCCATTCATCACCCCTGAGGACATGGGTGATCCCCATCAGGTGATCATCAACAATATGTCCAAGGTGATAGGTGGGCAGGCCATCGGACTTGAGGAGAACTGTGTCGTCAAGGTCGGCATTCTTGAAGGTAATATCTCCATGAAGCTGGTCATGGACAATCGTCTCGCCTTCAAGTGGCGTAGCGAGGCGCACCACCCATTTGAGTCCGGCGGCATCATTTGCAGCACGCTCCTCATTAGTAAGGTAGCGGCAACGTCGATCATAGCGTGGAGGCAGCTTCTGTGCCATCAGAGCTTTGCGCATCTCGTCGAGTCGCTGAGGTGTGCAGTAGCAACGGTAGGCATGGCCTGATGCAAGCAGTTGGTGAGCATACTGCTGGTACAAAGCCTGGCGCTGTGTCTGATAATAGGGGCCATACGGACCACCAATACCAGGCCCCTCATCGATATCTATACCAAGCCAGGTCAGGCCCTCGATCAGAAATTCAACCGAGCCTTCTACTGTGCGAGCCAGGTCTGTATCCTCAATGCGGAGAATAAAGCTTCCTCCTGTATGGCGAGCGTAGAGCCAGCTAAAAAGGGCGGTGCGGAATCCGCCAAGATGCTGAAATCCCGTAGGACTTGGAGCAAAGCGCAACCGTGGCGTACGTTCTATTTTTGAGGTTGCCTGCTCCTGTAAACGATTGTCGAGTTGTGTCATGATTCCCGAATTTCTCCTGTTTTCACTACAATCCGTGGCATTATTGTAACATAATGTATCAATAGCTCGCCTGACCTATACGTCTAAAGGATTTTCATATGCACACACAATTCCATCTCCTCCCCGACACAGCCACCATCTCTCCCGGAGGCGTCCTTCATATAGCCAATCATGCCGTACCTGACCTTGCACAGCAGTATGGTACACCTCTTTATATCTTCGATAAAGCGACGATTATCAATGCATGTAAGAGCTATTGGGAAGCATTCCGTACACATTATCATGCATCGGCAGTCCGAATGCTTTATGCCTCCAAAGCTTACCTTTCGCCGCTAATAGCACGGTTGATAGCCGAGCAGGGAATGGGATTGGATGTCGTGTCGGGTGGCGAGTTGCTGGTTGCGCAACGTGCGGATTTCCCGATGGAGCGCGTATCGTTCCATGGTAATAATAAGTCGGAGGATGAGTTGCGGTTGGCTCTGAAATTGGGTGTAGGACGTATTGTGCTGGATAATTGGAGTGAGTTGGGGCGGCTGACACGGATTGTTCGCGAGACCGCTCAGAAATCAGGTGTGCTGCTACGAGTTGCTCCCGATGTCAGCACTGATACCCATCGCTACCTGCAAACAGGACATGCCGCTTCCAAGTTTGGATTCCCATTGATCAATGGTGAGGCGAAAGCGGCTATACTAAGGATTCTGAGCGAAGGCCAGTTGCGCTTGTTGGGACTTCATGCTCATACAGGAACCATGTTGCGAGAGGCCCGGCCGTACCAGGAGAGTCTGGAGCGCCTGCTTGCGCTTGCTTACGAGGTGTATCAGGAGCCCGGTTGGTGGCCGAAGGAGCTCAGTCCTGGTGGCGGCTGGGCGATTGATACGCCGGATAATCCTTCGACTCCTAGTGTAGAGGTGCTGGCACAGGCTCTACAAGTTACTATGGAGAAGGTTCAGGCGGGGGTAATGAGGGATGTTGACAGAAGAAGCGGAGAACCCAGGGCGCGATCAATCGGGCCCCTACAGGCCGATCAATCGGCGGTGGGCTGCGATCAATCGGCCCCTACAGTCGGGCCGGAGGATGTTGTTAATGTGCATCAAGTGGCACCAGGATCCGGCCCGAC
>WNGR01007788.1_pt1 | contig 11345 bp, 9 predicted proteins | sample 5407581 | NCBI WGS metagenome assembly WNGR01 (sample SAMN13153383, study PRJNA577476) | soil metagenome | isolation source: 80 cm soil or saprolite under Garry oak tree replicate 2 | place: USA:California | collected 2016-06-15 | reverse complement strand
CTCGGGATCTTGGGATACTGGTCTAGGGCCCGCTGCGTCGGCCGCCCGGTGACCCCGTGGCAGGTCCGGCAGTTCTCCCGGTAGAGTGCCCGCCCATCCGGGGCCTGGGCTGCGAGCCCTATCGGCAGAGCCAGGGCGAGACCGACAACCGCGAGCACCTTCATGGGAACACCTCCTCACACGTGTCTAGAAACGTCCGTGCGGTGCGACGATCCCTCTCTATCGGTGGAGACTATCCAGCCGCTGGAGGATCCGCCACATCTGTTTTCAGGACCGCCTCAACCGCCAGTCGGGGGCACGTGCTCAGGCCGAGGGCGGCATACAAGGGGCATGCGTGCGTCGCTGCCGTGCCGAGGAGCACCAGCCCCATCAGCGCGGCCCCGAGGGCCAGGAACGGCCGATCGTTGAGGATCGCGGCCAGCACGAGCAGGCCGATGCCCAGCACCCACCGCGCCGTCGCATCCCGCCTCCCGACGTTCCTTTCCATCGTGCGAAGGTGCTCCCGCCGGCCTGAAGTGGAGCGGAAGCAGTGCTGAAGGTCCCTTTTCGCTTCCCGCTCTTGCAATTTGCCACACTGACCCCGATACTTACGCCGCTGCGCCCCGGAAGCCGGCCCGATTGCCCGGCTTAGGAGCTGCCTCTGCGCTGGTTCGGCGGTGCCTCCAAGACTTGGACCATCCCCACGCCCCGGACCCTGCTTCGCATGGTCTACCTGGGGCGGATGTGCGTCGCGGTCGCCATCTACCTGAGCGCCGCCCTCAAAGTCCGGGTCGCCGCGCCGCTCGACATCCTCGTCACCTCCCTGCTGCTGCTCGCGGCGCTGGTCGTCACCGCCGCCTCGTACTGGCGGACCCACGTCCGCAACCGCGAGCCGGGAGGAAACTTCCTGTACCTCCAGGCGCTCTTCGACATCGCCCTGATCACCACCGTCGTCCATATGACGGGCGGGCCGGAGAGCGACTTCGCCGGGTTGTACGTGCTGCTGATCGCGGCGACCGCGCTGCTCATGCGGCCGACGAGCACCGCGCTCGTCACGATCCTCGCCGGCCTGGTGTACTTCGCCGACGTGTTCTTCGGCCACAGCACCGCCCTCGCCTCGGGGATCTGGTTTCAGCTCGGCATCTTCGTCGCGGTCGCCGCGGTCACCGCCTATATCGCGAGCCGGGTCTCCGTCATGGGGGCGGAGCGGGAGGCGCTGGCCGCGGAGGTCCGCCAGGTGCGCCTGGAGGCCTCCGACGTCCTGCAGAACCTCCGCACCGGCGTGATCACGGTGGACCACGACGGTAAGCTGCTCTACTGCAACCCCGCCGCCGAGGAGCTGCTGGGCGTCCGGGCGGATGATTGGCAGGAACGGCCCATCATGCCGGAGATCGCCCACATCGCCCCGGAGTTCTGGGCGGCGCTCACCGCCACGGCGCGCCGCGGCGTGCGCCTGATGCGGGTCGAGGCCACCGTGCACCGGCCCGACCGCTCGTTCCCCGTGGGCGTGACGACGACGACGCTGGAGGGCCAGTCGGACACGCCGCCCCGCGTCACCGCCATCTTCACCGACATCTCCGACACCAAGCGTCTCGAGGAGCTGCACCTGCGGGCCGAACGCCTCGAAGCGGTGGCCGAGCTCTCCTCCAGCCTCGCCCATGAGATCAAGAATCCCCTGGCCTCGATCCGCTCCTCGGTGGAGCAGCTGTCCCGCTCCGCGCGCGCCAACCCCGACGAGAAGTTTCTCGCCAACCTCATCGTGCGGGAGGCGGATCGGCTGTCGCGCCTGCTCTCGGAATTCCTCGACTTTTCCCGCGTGCGCGTCACCGAGTGCCGGCCCGTGGACCTGCGCGAGGTGGCCGGGGCCGCGATCCGGCTCGTGCGGGAGCACCCCGACTGCCCGGCCGACGCGGTGATCGACCTCGCCGGGAGCCCGACGCCGATGGAAGGCGACGAGGACCTGTTGCACCGCGTCGTCTCGAACCTCGTGCTCAACGCGGTGCAGGCGACAGGGGCCGGGGCGCGCATCACCGTGCGGACCGGCCGGGCGTCCCCGGGCGCCGTGCCGGACCGGGCGGGCATCGAGAACCCGGTCTCGCTCCAGGTGACCGACAATGGGCCGGGGATCCCCGACGACGTGCGCACCCGGCTGTTCGAGCCGTTCGTCACGGGCCGCGTGGGCGGCACGGGGCTGGGGCTCGCCATCGTCCAGCGCGCCGTTGACGCCCACAAGGGCCTCGTGCTGGTGGATACAGTCGTGGGGCGGGGGACCACCTTCACGGTGATCTTCCCCGCCGCCCGGCGGAAGGAGGAAGCAGCCTGATGAGCCCCGCTCCCGCTCCCCAGCCCTCCATCCTCGTCATCGACGATGAGCAGGGCATTCTCGATACGCTGCGCATCCTGCTGAAGAACGAAGGCTTCGACGTCGCCACCGCGCAGGGCGGCAAGGCCGGCCTCGAGGCCCTCAAGGCGGCCGCGCCGGACATTGTGCTCACCGACATCCGCATGCCGCAGGTCAGCGGCATCGATATCCTCGCCGCCGTCAAGGAGCAGGACCCCGAAACCCCGGTGGTCCTGATGACGGCCCAGGCGTCCTTGCAGAGTGCGATTCAGGCGGTGAACCAGGGCGCCTTCCATTACGTGCAGAAGCCGTTCTCCAACGACGAGATCATCGCGCTGTGCCGCCGCGCCGCCGAGGTGCGCCGGCTCAAGTCGGAGAACAAGCAGCTCAAGCAGGAGATCCGCCGCCGCGAGCGCTCCGGTCTGATCGAGCCGATCGGCAAGTCCCGCCTGTTCCTGGAGGTCCTGACCCTGGCGAAGCAGGTCGCCCCGACCGAGAGCACCGTGCTGATCCAGGGCGAGTCGGGGACCGGCAAGGAGGTCATCGCCCGCTACATCCACGAGCTGTCGGCGCGCAGCGAAGGCCTGTTCCTCTCGATCAATTGTGGCGCGCTCCCCGAGAGCCTGCTCGAGTCGGAGCTGTTCGGCCACGTGAAGGGATCCTTCACCGGAGCGGTGCGCGACAAGCAGGGGCTGTTCGCCGCGGCGCGGGGCGGGACCTTCTTCCTCGACGAGATCGGCGAGATGGCCCCCGCCACGCAGGTGAAGCTGCTGCGGGTGCTGCAGGAACGTGAATGCATCCCCGTCGGCGGCACCGAAGCGATTCCCGTGGACGTGCGCCTCGTCGCGGCGACCAACCGCGACCTGGAGGAGGACATCAAGCGCGGGCGCTTCCGCACCGACCTCTACTACCGTCTCAACGTGATCGCCATCCACCTGCCGCCGCTGCGCGACCGCCGCGACGACATTCCCATCTTCGTCGACGCGTTCCTGAAGCGCATCGCCAAGGAGCACGACGACACCATCAAGCGGCTGGCGCAGGACGCCGTCGAGGCCATTATGGCCTACGACTGGCCCGGCAACGTGCGCGAGCTCGAGAACGCCCTCGAGCGGGCCGTCGTGCTCACCAAGAGCGACTCCATCCCGCTCTCGGCGATTCCCGCGAAGGTCACCGAGCGCAAGGCGGAGCCGCTCGTCGCCGAGCGCGCGCACGTGAACCCCACCCTCGACGTCATCGAGCGCGCCTACATCCAGTGGGTGCTCCAGGCCGAGGGGGGCAACAAGACGCGCGCGGCGGAAGTGCTGGGCATCGACCCGTCCACCCTGTACCGCAAGCTCAGCAAGTACGAGAGCGATGCCCCCTCCTCAGCGCCGCCCGCCGCCGACGGTTGAGCCCCAGGACCCGTTCGGTGCGGCGACCCTGGAACGGCTCGCCGCGGCCCCGCGCTACAACCGGTGGATGTTTGATCGGCTGCGGCGCTGGGTGGGCGCGCACGTGCTGGAGATCGGCTCCGGCATCGGCAACCTCTCGGATTTCCTCCTCGACCGTGAGCGCGTCGTCCTCACCGACACCGAGCCCTACTACCTCGCCCGCCTGCGGGAGAAATACGCCGGCCGCGCGAACGTCGAGATCGCCCGTCTGTACCTGCCGACCGTGGACGGCGCGCTCGCCGACGAGCGGTTCGACACCATCATCTGCCTCAATGTGCTCGAGCACGTGCAGGACGATGGGCGCTCGCTCGCGGTGATGCACGCGCTGCTGCGGCCGGGGGGCCGGCTGCTCCTGCTCGTCCCCGCGCTGCCCTGGATCTTCGGCACGCTCGATGCGGCGTTGGGGCATCATCGGCGCTACACGCCGCAAGAGCTCGCGGACAAGTTCGCCGCGGCGCGGCTCGCCATGCGGCACCTCGAGTACTTCAACCTCGCCGGCATCCTCGGCTGGTGGGTTGCCGGGCGCGTGCTGCGCCGGCGACTCATCCCGACCGCCTCGCTCGCGCTCTACGACGCGCTGGTCCCCGTCTTCCGGCTGGAGCGCTTCCTGCCCTGGCGGATCGGCCAGTCGCTCATCGCCATTGGAGAGCGGTCGTGAGCGGGCCGAAGTTGTCGGTCATCGTCCCGGCGTACGACGAGGAAGCGACGATCGCCGCCGTGGTGCGGCGGCTCCGGGAGGTGCCGCTCGTGCTGGAGATCATCGTCGTGAACGACGCCTCGAAAGACGGCACGGCCGCCATCGCCGACCGCCTCGTCGCCGAGCAGCTCGTCGACAAGGTCATCCACCACGAGACCAACCGCGGCAAGGGGGCCGCGCTCCGCGCGGGGATCGCCGCCGCTTCGGGCGACGTCGTCGTCGTGCAGGACGCCGACCTCGAGTACGACCCCGGCGATCTTCCCAGGCTGCTCGAGCCCATCCGCGGCGGCCGCGCCGACGCCGTCTACGGCTCCCGCTTCCAGGGAGGCCCGCGCCGCGTGCTGTTCTTCTGGCACTCGGTCGGCAACCGCCTCCTTACGCTCCTGTCCAACATGCTCACCAACCTGAACCTGACGGACATGGAGACCTGCTACAAGCTGGTCCGCGCCGATCTGCTGAAGCGCCTCCCCCTCACCTCCGACCGCTTCGGCTTCGAGGTGGAGATCACCGCGCGGCTCGCGCAGTGCGGAGCCCGCATCTGGGAGTTGCCCATCACCTACAGCGGCCGCACCTACGCCGAGGGGAAGAAAATCACGTGGCGCGACGGCCTCGCGGCGCTGTTCCATATCGCTCGCTACAACCTCTTCCCGCCGAGCGGGGACTGGCGAAAGCTCCGGGCGTGACCGCTGCCGGGCGGGCCGGCGTCGCGGTCGCCCTGGGCGCGCTCGCCGTGGGGGCCCTGGCCCTCAATCGCTCCCTCGTCGGCGGATTCTACGACGACGGCCTCTACGCCGTCCTGGCCAGATCGCTGGCCACGGGCCACGGGTACTCCTACCTGCACCTGCCGGGCTCACCCGCCGCGATTCACTTCCCGCCGCTCTACCCGCTGGTGCTGACGCCCCTGTTCGGGCTGTTGCCCCTGAACGCGGCAGTCTTGGCGGCGAAGGTGTTGAACCTGCTGCTCGCGGCGTCGGCGGCCGGCCTCGTCGCGTGGCACGCCGTGCGCACGGACCTCCTGGGCCCGGGCGTGCCGCGCTGGATCGCGCCTGCCGTCGTTCTCGCCGCGGCCCTCGCCATCCCGGTCCTCACGGTGCAATCGGTCCTGTTCGCCGAGCCGCTGTTCGCGGTGCTGCTGGCCGTCACCGTCGTGCTCGGTGACCGTCCACCTCCGCAGCTTGCTCCAGTCTCCGCCGCCGCCGCCGCCGGCGTGGCCGCCGCGCTGACCCTGCTGACGCGCACCATCGGCATCGCCGTGGGTCTTGGGGTCGTGGCCTTCCTGCTCGTGGTGCGCCGTGTGTCCCCCCGGCAGGCGATGGCCGCGGCCGCGCCGGTCTTCCTGGCCGGCCTGCTGTGGGGGTGGTGGACGGTCACCCACCGCCAGGCGGTCGATCCTGCGCTGGCCATCAACTACGGCAGCTACGGTGAGGTGCTGCGCCAGACGGGGTTGGGGGCGTTGGGAGGCGGGCTGCGCGACCTGCCTCGGCCGCTCGCCGCGGTTACGCTGAGCTGGCTCCCTGGCCGCCTCCTCTACTGGCTCGCGGCGCTACCGGCGTTGGGCGTCGGTGTGACTGGGCTCGCCACGCTCTGCCGGCGCTCGTGTATCGGCTTCGCGCTCGCCGGGTACCTGGCCATCCTCGCCGTGTGGCCGTTCGCCCCCGATCGGTTTCTCTGGGCGGTGCTGCCGTGGCTGGGATTGGCGTGGGCCGTCGGCGCAACGGCGCTGTGGCGAGTCGTCCGCCTGCACCTGCCGCTGCTCGTGCTCACCGGGGTGCTCGTGGTCGGGTTCGCGATCTACGAGGTCATGGGTTTCGCGCGGCGCGGCTACGTGGGGCAGGCGGCCGACATCTCCGCCAATTTCCGCGAGCTGCTCCCTGGGATCGAAGCGCTGCCCTCCGCGGCGGTTCTCGCGACGGACGACGAGGCGTTGGTGTGGCTGTACGCGGGGCGCACGGCGGTCCCCTTCTATCTATATGGCTACAACGGGGCGGCGGTGGTCGAGCCCACCCCGGCCGACCAGCGCGCGTACCTCGAGCGCCAGGGCGTCACCCACATCCTCCTCGCCAGCCCGCAATCGCCGTCGGCGCGCGAGCTCCGGGCCCTCATCGCCGCCTATCCCGGGTGGCTGGTTCCCATGCACGGCTGGCCCAGCGCCCGCTGGCTCTACGCGGTGGCCCGTGAGCGCTAGGCGCTTGTATCTGATCGTCGCGGCCGCCGCGGCGGTCGTCCATCTCGGCGTGCTGTGGAATGGATTCGTCCTGGACGATCTATCGATCATCCTGGCCAACCCGGTAGTGCACAGCCTGTCAGGCGTGTGGCAGGCATTCGGCACGTCCTATTTCCCGTCCAACATCGACGTGTCGGCGTACCGGCCGCTGACCGTCGCCACGTATGCGCTGGACTGGTCCATCCATTCGAGGGCGTGGTTTCATGTGGTGAACCTCCTGTGGCACGTCGCAGCCAGCATGCTGGTGGCGCTGCTCGCGCGCCGGTGGGCAGGGGACGCCGCCGGCCTCGTGGCGGGCCTGGTGTTCGCCGTCCACCCGGTACACGTGGAAGCGGTGGCGAACGTCGTGGGGCGGAACGAGCTCATGGCCGCGGTCTTCACGCTGCTGGCGGTCTACGCGGCCCTCGAGCGCGGAAGCGTGCTGTGGAGCGCCGCCGCAATGGCCGCCGCCGTGCTGAGCAAGGAGAACGGGGCGGTCGCTCCCGGGCTCATCACCTTGGCGTGGATTCTGGGCGTGCGCCCGGCGCCCCCGCGCCGCAGGCTGGCGATGTTTGTCGCCAGCTGGATCGTGATCGGCGCGGCATACCTGAGCCTGCGCTGGACCGTGCTGCACGGGTTCCTCCGCGGACCTGGCAACACTGCGCCGGTCTTCCTGGGTCTGGACGCCTTCGACATTCGCCTGACGGCGACCGCTGCGCTGGGGGATGTGGCTCGCCTGCTGCTCTTCCCGCTCGCGCTGAGCGCGGACTACTCCCCGGACCACCGCACCGCCGTCCACAGCCTGCTGGACGGTCGCCTGGCCGTCGGCGTCCTGGTGCTGTGCCTCTGGGCCCTGCTGCTCGGGGTCGCATGGCGGCGGGGGCGCAAGGTTGAAGCGTTCGGGCTGGGCTGGATCCCGATCGCCTATTCGCCGGTCGCGAACCTGCTGTTCCCCATCCAGATCCTGATCGCCGAGCGCACGCTGTATCTGCCGTCGGTGGGGCTCGCGCTCGCCGTGGGCGCGATGTCTCGGGGGCTGGCGGGACGGCGCCTCGCGGCCGTGGCGGCGCTGGTGGTGGTGCTGGGCGGCGCCCGCAGCGCGCTCCGGGTACCCGTGTGGCGGGACCAGCACACGGTCGCCCTCGGGCTCATCCGCGACGCTCCGCGGTCGTATTTCACATGGCGCTACGTCGGATGGGACCACTTGTGGTCGGGGCGATACGATCGGGCGATCCAGGCCCTGCGGGTCTCGAGCGAGATCTTCCCCCGTGACGCCCGCGTGTACATCGCCGCCGCTCACGCCGAGTTCGCGCTGAAACGCCCGGCCGCGGCGGAATCCCTGCTCGTCCGGGCGGACGCGGTCTGCGAGCGGTGTGTCACCCTCTATCGCAGCGAAGCCTTCTTCGCCAAGATGCGGGGCGACTCGGTGACCGCCGACTGGCTGACGGCCCACGAGCGCAGCCTGCGTTCGTCCACCCCCCCGTGATCAAACTCAGCGCCGGGACGAGGATCTCTCTCGTCGTCGCCGCGAGCGCCGCGGTCGTGTACCTCGGCTCGTTGTGGAATCGATTCGCGATGGACGACATCTACATCGTCGTTTTCAATCCCCTCGTCCGCACCCCGTCGGGGATCTGGCAGGCGTTCGCGCATCCCTACTGGCCGCCGGAATTCGCCGGCAAGATGTATCGGCCGCTCGTCGTGGCGGGCTTCGCGCTCGATCGCCTGACGGCCAGTGCCATGTGGTTTCACTTCGTGAATCTGGTCTGGCACGCCGGCGCGACGGTGGTCGTAGCCGCCCTCGCCCGCCGCTGGGCCGGCGAGACCGCCGCCCTGGCGGCGGGGCTCGTGTTCGCGGTCCATCCCGTTCACGTCGAGGCCGTGGCGAACGTGGTGGGCCGGGCGGAGCTCATGGCCGCTTGCTTCAGCCTGCTGGCCGTCTACGCCGCCCTGGAACGGGACAGTGTGGGCTGGACGGCCTTGGGGCTCGCGCTGGGGCTCCTGAGCAAGGAGAACGCCGCGATCGTGCCGGGCCTCGTGGCCTGGGCTTGGATCCTCGGGGTGCGCCCTGCGCCGCCAAAGCGCCGTCTCGGGGCCTACGTCGCGAGCTGGGCCCTGGTCGGCGCGGCCTATGCGATCGTACGCTGGGCGGTCCTGCACCCCTATGCCCACACCCAGGCCCTGGCGCCCGTCTTCTTCGGTGCCTCCCCCGTGGCGGTGCGCATCACCGCCGTCGCCGCGCTCGCCGATGCCGGGCGGTTGCTGCTGTTCCCGCTCACCCTGCGCGCCGACTACTCGCCCGACGAGCGCACCCTCGTCACCTCGCTGGTCGATGGGCGGTTTCTGGCAGGGCTCGCGGTCTTCGCCGTGTGGGCCGGCCTGCTGTGGTGGACGTGGCGCCGCGGGCGTCGCATCGAGGCGTTCGCGTTGGGGTGGATCGCCATCGCCTACCTCCCCGTGGCCAACCTGTTGGTCTCGACCGGGGTGGTGATGGCCGAACGGACGCTGTACCTGCCGTCGGCGGGGCTTGCCCTCGCGCTCGGCGCCGCGGCGGCGCGCTGGCCCCGTCCCAGGCTCGTCGGGGTGGGAGCGCTGCTGATCGCTCTCGGGGCGCTCCGTACGGTCACCCGGGTCCCCGTCTGGAAGGACGACGCCAGCGTCACCCAAAGCATGCTCGAGGACTCTCCCGCTTCCTACCGCGGTCCGGCCCGCGCCGGTGCCGCGTTTCAGAACGCCCGCGATCCGGTCCGCGCCCTCGATGCCTATCATCATGCGGTGGCGATTTTCGATCGTGACCCCAGCGTCTTTGTGGGAGCCGCGGATGCCGCCTTCACGCTGGGCCGCCCCGGCCTCGCCGACTCCCTTCTGGCGCGCGCCGACCGGTTGTGCCTGCGGTGCGGCGACTATCTCCGCGTCCAGGCCCGCGCCGCCCGGTCCCGCGGCGACACGGCGACCGCCGACTCGCTCGTGACCCGCGCCCAAACCTGGGACGCCCGGTGAGGCTCGCGTTGGTGTTCCTCGTCGCGGTGGGCCTGTTTCTGCCGACGACACGGTATGGGTTCGTTCAGGACGACCGCGGCATCGTCGTCCACAATCCGGCCGCCCATTCGTTGGGCGCGGCGCTACGAGCGTTCGACGAGCCATACTGGCCCCCGCCCGCGCGGGGCGGGCTGTACCGTCCCGTCACCGTGCTCACGTACGCCGTGGACTGGAGCGCCACCGAAGGCAGGCCGGGCTGGTTCCATCTCGTCAATGCCGTCCTCCACGGCATCGTGTGCGTGCTCGTGGTGCTCGTGCTCGAGCGCTGGCTGCCGGCTGTTGGGGCGGTGGCGGCGGGGCTCGTGTTCGCGGTGCACCCTGTGCACGTCGAGGGCGTGGCGAGCGTCGTGTCGCGGGCGGAGCTGCTGGTGGGGGCGGCGATGCTCGCGGCAGTGTTGGCGGCGCGGCGCGGTTGGTGGGTGGCAGCGGTCATCGCTGCAGCCATCGCGATGTTCTCCAAGGAGCACGGTGTCATTACCGGTGTCGTGATGATGCTGGATGACTGGCTCCGGCCTCCAGGCACGCGGCGCTACCCACTTCTCTTCTACTTCGCATTGGCGGCGGTCACAATCGGCTTCCTGGGCGCGTGGTACGCCGTGGGCCGCGGCGCGGCGGCCGACATGGCCCCGGCGTTTCTCGGCGTGGGCGTTTCTGGCCGACTCGCCGTCGCCCTGCCGGCGGTGCTGCGCGCCGCGCGGCTGCTGGTGTGGCCGATCGACCTCTCGGCCGATTACAGTCCGCAGGTCATTGCGGCGCCCGGAGCGTTCGGAGCCGCCGCCATCGGCGGAGCGCTCGTCGTGCTGGCGGTGCCGACGTTGGTGGCGGCGACGCGTCGCCGCGCGCCGGCGCTGAGCTTCGCTGTGGCGGCAGCGGCCCTCGCCTATCTGCCGACGGCCAACCTGTTGTTCCCCTCGGGCGTCCTGCTCGCCGAGCGCAACCTCTACCTGTCCGTCCTGGTGGTGGCGGTGTTGGCCGGAATGGGCGCGGTGTTCCTCGCCGCGCGCACGCTGAGCTACCGACGCACGGCCGTGGCCATCGCCGGACTCACCCTGGCGTTGGGCGTGCGGTCGGTGCTGCGGCTTCCCCTCTGGGAGGACAACCGCGCGTTGCTGCTGACGACACTGATCGAGCATCCGGAGTCGTACCGCGCGCATTTCTCGGCGGCGGCGGTGTACGCCGGCATGGGGGACACGGCCGCGGCGCGGCGCGAATACGCGGTCGCCGATTCCCTGTTCCCCCGAGATCCGCAGCTGGTGGCGGCGTGGGGCTACTACCTGCTCGGCCTGGGCGACACGACTCGCGTCGCCGGGCTCGTCGCCCGGGCGCGGGCGCTCGAGCCTCGACAACCGGTGGCCGTCCGAGCGAGCTTCCTGCTGAATGTGCGGCGCGGTGATTTCGCGCGCGCGCGGGCGTTGGCGGATTCGGTGCGGCTGTGGTATCCGCAAGAGACACCCTGGTATACGGGCTATCTTCGGGGACTCCCCAAAGCCTTGCGTCCGTCCTAGCGCCTCGCAGAAAGCAGGAGTTACCGAGGTATTCGGGGGGTCCAATTCGGACACGTCGAATGTGCTATCCTCTTGGGCTGTAGCGAGATATACTGCGTACGCCTCGGGCGGCATGGGGCTTGCTGAAATGGGCATCGGAGTTATTCGTCAAGTT
>WNGR01010667.1_pt1 | contig 11346 bp, 7 predicted proteins | sample 5407581 | NCBI WGS metagenome assembly WNGR01 (sample SAMN13153383, study PRJNA577476) | soil metagenome | isolation source: 80 cm soil or saprolite under Garry oak tree replicate 2 | place: USA:California | collected 2016-06-15 | reverse complement strand
TGCGCGCCGCGCCCGAACAACTCATGACGCAATGGGAAGCCGAAGGCGTTCGCTTCGTGGCGCGGCAGTTCGATTGGGTCCCGGAACACGTCGTTTTCGACCTGTCATCGGCTCCGCCGCTCACCGCTCTGCCGAGCTTCCAGCAAGGACTCTTTTACGTCCAGGACCCTGGCACGCTCCTGGCAGTGACGAAGCTCGATCCGCAACCCGGTGAATCCGTGCTTGATCTCTGCGCTGCGCCAGGGGGCAAGACGACGCTGATCGCCCAAATCATGCAAAACCGCGGACTCGTTGTCGCGCGGGACAATCAGCCTCATCGTCTCAAACTCATCAAGGAAAACTGCGCCCGCTTGGGCGTGAGCTGCGTCGAAACTGCGCTCGCCGGCCTCCCTGCGTCCCCGGCCGCCCCGCCTCCGCTCTTCGACCGGGTGCTCGTGGACGCACCCTGCTCCAACACCGGCGTGATGCGCCGCCGCGTCGATCTGCGCTGGCGCCTGCGGCCGCAGGAACTTGATCGACTGCGCGCCGGGCAATTGGAACTACTGCATCAGGCGGCCTTGGAATTGAAGCCGGGCGGCACACTCGTCTATAGCACCTGCAGCCTGGAGCCTGAGGAAAACCAGGAAGTCGCCAAAGAGTTCCTCGCCTCGCATTCGCAATTCCACTTGGAAGCCGAACGGACCTTGCTGCCGTTCGTGGAGGAAGTGGATGGCGCCTACGTCGCGCGATTCAGGCATTGACCCCTCGCCGCCGAACGCGTTGATCCGCGAAAACAGACTCCGGTCGGTCTCCGCGATTCATGGCCTGTTAGATTGCGCTGGGATATTGCACTCTGAATCTGCAGGCCAGGATGCCGAGCTGGCTGGTGCTCCAACGCCTGTCAATTCAAGAACTGTCTATTTTGTGGGACTGACCCCATTTTCGGACCTCAGTCGTAAGTGAAAAAAGCGTTACGACGAAAGGCTTTCTTCCCGGCATAGCTACATGTTTAGTTTGTGTGCTTCTGTAACATGCTTCTGTGCAAGCACTTATCTAATTTTTCACTGTGAGAGATTTTGCCACCGGATCATTTTTGTAGGGCAGACATTCTTCTCTGGGGGCGCACCCAAGCCGAATAAACGACGGAATCTGTCAAAACCCTGTTTTGTTTCTCGCTGCGAACCGTTGCCAGACTTTCGCCAGCCAAAAGTATTCTCCGACAAAAAAACTCTTGCGGCGGCTTGGGTGGGGTACATACTGAATGATGCGGGTGGCTGCGGAATTCGCAAACCCGTGTCGCCTGAGCTGTTTCCCCGCGTCACCCGCGAAATCGTGGTGAAACTGCAAAATCGCAAAAAAGAAATTCGTGAGAAGAATCCTGCATACACGGCGACCGCCGAATCGAACGTCGGGAAACTGGTGACTCGGCACGCACAGCGTTCTGCGGCAGGGAACGAAGGGCGGAAAGCTATCGGGTTCCCCATTGTAGGGATTGGGGCATCGGCGGGCGGGCTGGAGGCATTCACGGAGTTGCTCAAGCATTTGCCGTTCGACACGGGCTTGGGGTTCGTGCTGGTGCAGCATCTCGACCCGCAGCATGAAAGCGCGCTGCCGCAGCTTCTGATGCGGGCCACTTCCATGGTGGTCTGCGAGGTCACGAACAATCTGCGGGTGCAGGCCAATCACGTGTACGTCATTCCGCCGAACACGAACCTGGGCATCGCGCAGGGCGTCTTGCGACTTCGGCCGCGCCTGCAGACCCGCACGCCGGCTCGTTCCATTGATTTCTTTCCGGGACGGCCACCGATGGCACGCTGGGATTGGAGGCCATCAAAGCCGAAGGCGGGATCACGTTCGCGCAGGATGATTCGGCTCGGTACGATTCGATGCCGCGCAGCGCGGTGGCCGCGGGCTGCGTGGATTTCGTCCTCAAGCCGGAGGACATTGCGAAAGAACTCGCCCGCATTGCGAAGCATCCGTGCGTCGCGGGTCAACCTCATGAACCGATCTCGCTGGGAGACTACAGGGCGTCCGCGACGGCCCGCGCGGACGATGAAACTTCGCCGCCATCGGCCGGGCGCGGGACTCCGCGAACGGACGCGACGCGCGCGCGCGGCGAAGCTGACGCGGGGCGCGGCAACGCGGGAGAAAACGGCTTCAAAAAAGTTCTCCTCCTCCTCCGCAATCATTCGGGGGTGGATTTCTCCCTCTACAGATCCACCACGATCCAGCGGCGCATCACCCGGCGCATGGTGGTGAACAAGCAAGACTCCCTGAACGACTACGCCCGCTTCCTGCGCGGCAATGCCAAAGAACTCGACGCCCTTTACTCGGACGTGCTCATCAGCGTGACCAGTTTTTTCCGCAACCCGGAAGCTTTCGACGTTCTCAAGCGCAAGCTCTATCCCAAGCTCCTCCAGCGGCGTGGCGACGATCCGTTCCGGGCCTGGGTGATCGGCTGTTCCACCGGCCAGGAGGCCTATTCCCTGGCCATGGCCTTTGTGGAAGCGGCGGAAAATGCTCCCCGCGCGCGCAGGCTCCAGGTGTTCGCCACTGACCTCAACGACGCGCTGTTGGACAAAGCCCGCCACGGTCTCTACGCCAAGAGCCTCGCGCAGGATGTCACGCCGGAACGATTGCGCCGGTTTTTTGTCAAGGAAGAAGGCGGCTATCGCATCATCAAGCCGCTGCGGGAGATGGTCGTCTTCGCCCGGCAAAATCTTATCGACGACCCGCCCTTCTCGCGGCTGGACCTGGTTAGTTGCCGCAACCTGCTGATCTATCTTGAGCCGAGTTTGCAGAAGAAGGCGCTCGCCGTTTTCCATTACGCGCTGCGGCCGGAGGGATTTTTATTTTTGGGCGCGTCGGAATCCATCGGCAGTTTCACCGACCTGTTTGAGCCGGTGCATCAGAAGCACAAGATTTATTCCAAGATAGCTGGGCCGACTCCGGCGTTTCATCTGCCGGTTAATAAAGGCCGCGGCGAGCAGCCCGCAACCGGCCAGCCCCGACGGGTTGGGACTCCCCTTCCGAAGGAGAGTGCGCCAGGAGAGCCGGGAGGGTTCCGCACCGAACTCAATGCCCAGCGCGAGGCCGACCGCGTCACCGTTAATCAATTCAGTCCTCCCGGTGTGCTCGTGAATGGCCAGTTGCAAATCCTCCAATTCCGCGGGCCGACCAGCGCGTACCTCGAGCCGCCCACGGGCACGGCGAGTTTCGACGTGCTCAAGATGGCGCGCGCGGGTTTGAAGTTTCCGTTGCGCGCCGCCATCAACAAGGCGAAGAAGGAAAATAAAACCGCGCGCAAGGAAAACGTGCGGGTCGGGCAGAATGACAGAACCCGCACGGTGAGTCTGGAAGTCATTCCACTGAAGAACTTGCGGGAGCGCTGCTTTTTGATTTTGTTTGCGGATGCAAGGGGATCGCGCGCGCTCCCCGGCGCGCCGTCCCTTGAGCAGCCGAGCGGCGCGCTCAGGACACTAACCCCTGCCGGCAAGAAGGAAACATCCCGCCACCTTGCCGAATTGGAGAGCGAGCTCTCGGAGAGCCGCGACTATGCCCAGGCCCTGCTGGAACAGCACAAAGCCGCTAACGAGGAACTCCAGGCGTCCAACGAAGAAATCCAGTCCGCCAACGAGGAGTTGCAGAGCCTCAATGAAGAACTGGAAACGTCCAAGGAAGAACTCGAATCCACCAACGAAGAGTTGACCACCGTCAACGACGAGATGGCCAGTCGCAACACGGAACTCAATCGCCTCAATAGTGATTTGACTAATCTTCATGCCAGCATCGATACGGCCATCCTGCTGCTCGGACGCGACCTGACCATCCGCCGGTTCACGCCGCTGGCCGAAAAAACGTTTAACCTGCTGCCCACCGACGTTGGCCGTCCGTTGGGCGGCATCCGGAACAATCTCGATGTTCCCGACCTGGAGAAATTCCTCGCCGAAGTCATCGACACCGTCAGCGTGCGCGAGCGCGAAGTGCGGGACAAAGCGGGACGCTGGTACTCCCTGCGCGTGCGCCCCTACATGACCCTCGACAACAAAGTGGACGGCGCGGTGCTGGTGCTGGTGGGCATTGACGAACTGAAACGAGTCCAGCAGGCCATCACCGAAGCGCGCGAGCACGCCGAAACCATTATTCGCACTGTCCCCGATCCGCTCGTGATTCTGACCGCCGACTTGCGCATCCAATCCGCCAACGATGCGTTTTATCGCAACTTCAAACTCTCGGTGGCGGAAACGGAAGGCCGCCTGATTCTGGAACTCGACCACGGCTCGTGGAACATTCCGCGGCTGCGCCAACTCCTGGCCGACATCATTCCACGAAACCGTTCCTTCAACGACTTCGAGGTCGCGCACAACTTTGAACGCATTGGCCGCCGCAGCTTGCTGCTCGATGGCCGTGCGCTGAGTGAATCCGGCGGCAAGCCGAAGGAAATCCTCCTGGGCATCCGGGACATCACCGAAGTCCTGGCGTATCAAGCCGAGTTGCGGCGCTCGGAACTGCGCTACCGCCGGCTCTTCGAATCGACTCGCGACGGCGTGCTGCTGGTGGATGCGGCGACGCGAAAAGTTCTCGACGCCAATCCCTTCATGACTGAACTGCTCGGCTACACGCGCGACGAATTGCGGGGCAAGGAACTGGTTGAAATCGGCCTCCTCAAAGACCGCGCCGCCAGCGAGGCCGCCTTCCGGGAGTTGCAGGCACAAGGCCACATCCGTTACGAGGATTTTCCGCTCCAAACCAAAACCGGGGAGCGCCGCGAACTCGAATTTATCGGCAATCTTTATCACGAAGACGGCGAAAGAATAATCCAGTACAACATCCGCGACATTACCCGGCGTAAACAGGCGGAGGCAACGTTGAGCCTGGCGCAAGCGGAACTGGCCGGCCGGGCGGCTGAACTCGAACACGTCGTGGCCGAGCGCACGGCCACCAACCAGCAGTTGGAGGCCTTCGTCTATTCCATCGCCCACGACTTGCGCGCGCCGTTGCGCTCCATGCAGGGCTTTTCCGCGATGCTGGTGGAGGAGGCGGGCGCGGCCTTGAGCGAGACGGGCCGGGACTATGCCAGTCGCATCAGCACATCCGCGCAGGTCATGGATGCCTTGCTGACCGACCTCCTGGCTTTCAGCCAAATCACCCAGCAACCCATTGATCTCGCTTCAGTGAACCTTGAGACGGCCGTGCAGTCCGTAGTCTCCCGTTTGGAAAACGAGATTCAAGAAAAAAACGCGCGCGTGGAAATCTCCGGGCCTTGGCCGAGCGTGCTGGCGCACGGGCCGACACTGGGCCAGGTGATATTCAATCTGGTGGGCAACGCCTTGAAGTTTGTTGCGCCGGACGTGCCGCCGCTCGTCCGCCTGCGGGCAGAGGACCAGGCGGAGTTCATTCGCTTGTGGGTCGAAGACAACGGTGTTGGTATTGCCCCCGACCATCAAGCGCAAGTTTTCAGGTTGTTCACCCGCTTGCACGGGGGGAAGTACCCGGGAACGGGCATCGGCTTGGCCATTGTCCAGAAAGGAGTCGAACGGATGGGCGGACGCGTGGGCGTGGCATCCACCCCCGGCCAAGGCAGCCGCTTTTGGGTCGAATTGAGGAAAGGGGAGGAAAGCGGATGAACGAAAAACAGACCGTTCTGCTGGTGGATGACAGCCAGGATGACATCTTCCTGACGCGCACGGCCTTCAAAAAGGCTGAGTTCAACAGCCCACTACAAGAAGTCCACAACGCAGAAGAGGCGATTGCCTATCTGAAAGGCGAAGGCGTTTATAGTGACCGCAACAATTATCCCTTGCCTTCGGTCATGCTGTTGGACCTTAAGCTGCCGATGCAGAATGGCTTTGACGTGCTAGGCTGGGCGCGGACACAGCCCGCGTTCAAACGTCTTTCGATTATCATTCTGACCGCTTCTGCGCGAACCGAAGACGTGGAGCGGGCGTTCGATTTGGGCGCGACTTCCTACCTCGTCAAACCGAGCTCTCTCAACGCTTTGGTCGCCTTGATTCGATGCCTGCGCGATTGGCTTCAGATTAATCATTTTTCGGTATTCAGTGATGCGGCGAGGAGATGAGGGCAGACAACGGGTGCTGCGAGGCGAGTCCCAAGTCCAAGCCGAAGTTCCGTCTTTTGCCGCTAGGTTTTCCAGAAACTTGAGTCGCATCGCTTTCTCCAAATAGGGAGTTTCTTCGCGCAGAGTGGTGCGAGTTCGGCTGGAGTCTAATCGGTTTTGCCGAGCTGGCCCGAGTCTTGAAAACTTCTTGCCCAAGACGTACATGTAAAGGTAAAGGGTGATTCTTTCGGTTCACGGCTTGCCCGCGGCCCGACCCATTTGCAGATCGTCGAAGCGGATCGGCGTGGTCGCATACGGCGTGCCCCAGATGGATGCCCGCCCTGGGATCGGTTCCGCGCTCTCGGTCCAGGAGAGGGCCCACGAAGCCGCCTCGGTGGCGCCTTGTTTCCACGCCTTGCCTTCCACTTGCCATTCCACCGCTTTCACCCGGCGGACTTGCAGACGGAGGATCGTCCACGAACCCGATTCCCAGGCATAAGGAGTCGAAGCGATCACCGTCTCGCCTTTGTAAAGTTCGAGCAGCTTTTTTCCGGGCGATACCTGGAGCTTGTAGCCCCCCGCGCCCTGCCCGTTTAGCCCAACGCCGAACGCCGGAAACCTCCGGCCTTTCGCCGTCCCAAACACGCGCGCGGAGACGGCCGCATTCTCTTTCTCGGTCGGGCCGAACAAAAGGCCCGACCCCTCGCCGATGGGCGCGCCGGGCAGTTCCAGAAAGCGGTTGCCGCCTTCCTCCTTCACCGCGAATCCGCCATCCAACACGAGAAATTCATCGGGCACCTTGTCGAGCGCCTCTTTTTCAAAGTTGTTTTCGTAAAGCGGCTGGTTGTCCGCCGCGAAGCCCTCCCCTCCGTGCCACAGCGCGCAAAGCATGGCAACCAGGAGCCAGCGGTTATGTTTGATTCTTAATTTCATGGCGACGGCAACAATGGGGGCTCGCGGAGATCGCCCCTCCGGTCATATTTCATTCTTAATGTCATGGAGACGGCAGCGGCAGGGAGAAAGGCGCGATTTTCAACAGCAAAGCAACGTAATGGGTGACGCCGTTTTGAGTTTGCAGGCCATGACTCCGAGCTTGCCGAGGCTCCAATGCCTTCCAATTCAAAACGTGCCTATTCTGCGGGACTGAGCCCTTTTAAACTTTGAGTTGCTGGCTGTGCGGGCGGCAGCAGCGCTGGCTGGGTTGTCCAGTCCACCGTCACTCGCTCGTAAATCGTCCAAAGCTCATCCATAATGAAGCCCTCATCTTTCGAGGTCAGGTGCAAGATTGTCTGCACGTATTCCGGCCCGATGCTCGCGCTCTTGTGATAAAACTAAGGGCCGACTCGTTCGACAAACATCTTAATGTAGTCGTCAACCGTCTCAATTTTCACTTGGCGGAAATCAAGCCCCTGCTGTTCGCATCGGCGCATCAAGCTTTCCTCCAAGTCATCCATTTCACTGGCCACCTCGAAGCCTTTTACCGGTCCTAACTCTCCATCAAATCTGTCCGTCGGACGTATTAACTCAGGCGGCACATCCACCGCGGATGCGATTTCCATCCAAAGCTCCAGGAATTTCCTCATTTCGAGGCCGGGATAAAAATCGTCGTGGAGTTTTTGGACAGGAAGCCGTTCTCTGGCCTTGAATCGCTGGAGCTTCAGCGGGAGCCGTTGCCGCGAGACAAAATAGACCGCGACCGCTCCCGCGATAAACAGACCTAACAGCGCATAGAATGCGAGACTAGTAGGCGTCGGGGTCACTTGCGCAAATACATGCACATGAGATTGCCGCACCAACTAAATAGCCTCCCGCTGCGCACTGCACTGCGCGTCCATACGGGTTCAATTGTCTTCCTATGTTGCGGAGCGCCGGACCGCCGAAGTGTTGAATATAACTGAATGCTGTGGTCGAACGGCCTGCTCCTAGCGCACCCCCGCCGTATAGTTTTGGAACACTACCAACAGTTCCACTGGACAAGCCCAACGCTCCTAGCGCCCAACCACCCCCATTCGCTGCCAAACAGTTTTGCACGCAATTGTTCTGGGCTGGTGGCTTATAAGAGCAACCTCCAGGCCCATACGGGCCTGATGGACCAACGGGTCCACTAGGTCCAGAAACCGGATTGCCATACGCCAATCCGAGCGGGTCGACCGCGTTAATGGGATTGTTGCCCACGTACGTGTAGAGGTTCGGGCCCTGGGTCACTTCTGCTGGCAGTGCCTCGCCGCCGGGTTCACGCCAAGGAGCGAGGCGCAGATTGGCTTCAAACCCCGGTTCCCCGAGTGGATCGCGGGTAATCCAGCGTCCAAGGTTGGCGTCGTAAAACGCTGAAGCTGCTTGCGCCATCGTGAGCGCCACGGCGAGCATCAGGCCTCCTCCGAGTGGGTTCATGTTTATTTTCATCGTTCTCCTTTATTGGTTTCGGATTCGATCGAGTGGATTCGGATCAGCCGGAACAACCGGCGCGAAGCCGGCCACGCCATGCAGTTGGACTGGCGGGAGCTTGGGCCGAGGCCAAAGCGGGTCACGGAGTTCCGGCGGCAGGTAGGCCACAGGGGAGGACTGCCGCTGCTGCTGCTCCCTGGCCATTGCCGTAATCAATTGCTGAAGCCGCGAATCGGGGGACAGTCGCAGCGCCATCTCCTGCGCTTCGACCCCTTCCTCCGCTTTACCCATCGCGAACAGGCAATGGCCGCGCAGGCCAAGGAACTCCGTCAATTCGTCCGTGGGTGTCATGGATTTCAAGTAGCCAAACTCTTGCTCTTCTTCGCGAGAGAAGGGCATCGGCCACTGCCGATAGTGATCGTCGTCATACATGTTCATGCCGCGGCCTGTGGCGTCCACGTTGAAGCGTTCGCGGCTGTCCTCCCAGCGAACGAACAGGTGGTTCTGGGTGGGAACGAGTTTGAGAGGATAGCCGAGCCGACGGCCGACCGCGACGTACAGCACGGGCATCGAGGAGCAGGTGCCCATGCGCCGGTAATCCGCGATGAGACCGTGAATGAACACGTCGCGCGAGTCGGCAAAGAACACTTCGTTCGGCTCGAATTCGCCGACCGGCGTGATGCGCTGCGGGTTGTAACGCATCCGCAGATCCCCTTGCAGCGTCACGGCCATCAGGAGCATCCGAAAGTAAGCCTCGGAGTTATTGAACTCCGCTCGGTTGTTCCAGAAGCGATACAGGTGGCGTCTGGTCTCGAATTCGACGTGCTTGGCGATGCCGTCGAGCCGGGCAATGTGGTCCGTCACGTCCAGCTTCTCCGCCCCTCGCAGCCTTTCGGCACACAGCAAATTCATGAGGCCGATGTCGCATTGGGCGAGTTGGGCGGGGCTCAATGCCACCAATTCTGCCAACGTCTTCGGACTGGGCGCGGCCGCGTCGCCGCCGCTTTTCGCTACCGGCGCCGAGGCCGGCTGAGACTCCGCATTCTTGCGGCGAGAGCCGATGGAGGCAATGCCGGCAGCCAGAAGCACCGCGACAAACACGACCCCGACGCGAAAGCGTGTGGTGCTTGCTTTAGGCTGAGGGCTTGCTTCGCTCCTGAGTCCGAGGCGCGTTCCGTGCAGTGCCCGGGTTTTCTTCACTGCTGCTGAGTATAGCCGGAGGACCGGATGGCGGCAACACTTTTTTCGACGATTTTCCTAAAGGTGTCGCCCTAATGGCTGGCCCCTTTTCGACCAGTTCTGCAAACTGATCGAGATCCAAGATGAACTCTGTCGGAATTTTTCGCTGCGAGGCTTCCTCTTAGGTTCCAAAGCGGACGTGAACGCGGTGGGCGCCTCGGCTTTTGGTTGAGTTTAAAGTCATCCCTTCGGCGGTATCCGTGCCCCGTAGTTTCTTCCTCGCTATTCATTGCGCAAGGCCGGCAGCAGGTCGCCGCGCGCCGCCAGCCACGTCGCCAGCCAGGTCCACAAAAAGCCATTGGCCAGCACCGCCGCCAGCGTAACACCGACGGAGAGCCAATGGGTCGGCGCTCCCGGCGCAAGCAGTTCCGGCAAAATCGCGACCAACGCCGCCACCACGCCGACGGTCAATCCGAGAAGCAATAACCCGCCATGCTCGCTCAAGACGAGCCATTGCAGCAACCGCCGGCTGAACCCGACTGCCTGCAATAGCGCGAGTTCGCCGCGCCGCTCCAGCACGTTGCGCAGCACCACGACGCCCAGCCCCACGCTGCCCAGGAGCAGCCCCAGCCCGCCCAGGACTTGAAACGTGTTGAGGTAAGTATTTTGCACGGCATTGAACGCGGCCAAACGCTGGGCCGCGGGCATCAGTTCGAGTCCCACGTCCTGCAAAGCCCGGCCCAACGTCGCGGAAACCTGCGCCACGGTGTTCGACGGGGCGTCGATAAGGAACATTCGATACCCGATCTCCCCGGGGAACCGCGCGGTGAACTGCGCCTCGTCAATCAACAGATTGCCCTGTAAAACCGAGTTCGCGACCGCGCCGACCAACCGGATTTTGAACGGTCGCCCTTCCTGGTCCGTGTAGTCCAACGTGTCACCGATCTTTTTCCCCAGCGCCCACTCGATGGACGCCGCATCGCCGATGGCCGGGACCGCATCGTCGGCCGGTTTGCCCTTCAGCAACAGCCAGGCAAGCTCTGGGGATTGGCCTTTCTCCACTTTGGCAAACGTGAACGCCTGGCGGCTTTGCAGCAGATCCGGCTGCACGCCCAGCAAGCGAGGTTGCCGGGCGCGATTGAGATTCAAGCAGCTCGCCTCGTCACCGTCGTGTACTCGCAGCGGCACGAAGGAAACGCCTGGCAGCATCGCCGCTGGCAATCCAAAGAAGTCGCGGCCTTCCGACGTGTTCAAATCGTGCACCACCGGCAGGCTCGATTCACCGATCAAGGCAAAACCGCCGGTGCCGGAGGAGCGCTTTTCTGCGTGAAGATTGGCCTCCAGGCGGTTAGCATCGACGGCGATGATCATGAAACTCCCGCACGCCAGCAGGGCCACCGTCGCCAAACTTCGCCGGCGTCGCCGCGTGCAGCCGCGCAGTCCCAGCGCGGCCACGGACAAATGATGCGTCGCCGCGGCTCGGTCCAGGGCGGCAAATAGCGCCGCCGCAAAACCCAGGCCCGCAACGAGCAACAAGGCGCCGGCGCCGAAAAAAGCCCCCGCCGCCGTTTCTTCGCGCCAGAAGGCCCAGCCAACAATCGCCAGCGCAACCAGGCTCGCGACGATGGCTATGATGGCGCCGCGACTTCGTCCAGAGAACCGCAAGTTTAGGGTCTGGGATTCTGCATCCGCTCCTTCCGCGAGCAGTTCGCGCGCGGGCCGCCGCGCCTGTTTGCGCAGCACCA
>WNGR01008072.1_pt1 | contig 11346 bp, 15 predicted proteins | sample 5407581 | NCBI WGS metagenome assembly WNGR01 (sample SAMN13153383, study PRJNA577476) | soil metagenome | isolation source: 80 cm soil or saprolite under Garry oak tree replicate 2 | place: USA:California | collected 2016-06-15 | reverse complement strand
GGATATAGTTACAAACCTCTATCAGTGAGACAAAGAAGTGGGAGTGACTTGAAACCTCTGAGGTGATGTCAATTTTTGGTGAACCCTCGTTGACTTGTTGGAACAAATCGGAAAGTTCTTTTCTTGCAGCATCGCGTGCTTGGTCTAACTGATGCAGAATTTGATTCGCGGTTTCCTTTTTCGAAGGTCCGAACGCGTTTGCGGTACGCTCGAACACAAACAAAAGCGTAGCCTCAACATGTTTCATTGACGCCAGAATTGCTTGCCCAAGGTCCAGTGCTGGCTTCATAGTTGGATACGCTGATCCTTTTCCAGGACTTGTTCCCACGTGTGAACAACCCCATGATAGTTCCCTGCGAACATTTTCCACGACCCCAATGAGAGGCTTGATAGATGCAACTGGGAAAGTACTTAGATAGTCTCAAGCGACTCGAGAAAATCAGCCTACCATCTACTCGGCCCAAACGAAGCTCGAATGCGGCTATCGAGTAGGCCAAGTCCAGTTGAATGGACTCCGCGTGCGTCTCATCCAATAGCTTTCTTTGACGAGAGGCGACGCCCAAGAAACCGCTTTCTCCTTCGCGACTAGTACTTGACGTCTCATTCAAAGATATAATGAGGCATTCCCGAAGCTTCGAGAGTGAGTCGACGATTTTTCGCGCGAAGTGAGTCGAGAACCAACGGAGGAGAAGCATATTGCTGACAAGGCAAATAAATGCAGCCGAAAGTGTGATCCAAACAAAAAAAGTGGCGGCGTGCACGGAACCCTGCTCGATTTTGGGTTCAATTCACAAATGGGGGTCATAGCTGACGTATACGGACACTCGATATACCGACATTAGTTGTCAGAAGCCAGATCGATACGAAGCATGAGATACGAGCGGAGAGTTGCAATCGGGGCAAGCGACTCTTGGCCCAGCCAGCTAGTGTGCCATTAGTAAGGAGGCGAGAGACCGGGGAGTGCTGCTTGCCTAAGAAAGCTATGACGACAAGGAAGACAGCGGGTATCGCCCTTGATGACGCGGTATAATCAGGTCGTAAAGAAGCGACGTATTTCGCGAAAGTGGAGAGACCGATACCAAACAGGGCGCCCGTGATGTTAAGAATGGTAGCTTCTAGGTGCTGAGCAAGCGTATCTTGGGCTGAGAAAACGAGTTCCTTAAGGGTGAGAAGTAAGAAGGCAGAGGGACCTCCGAATCGTGACCAAGGTTTGATGACAAGAATCAGACAACATAAGAAAGTAGAAAGTAAGCGAGCAAGGACGCGTCGTGTGAAAAAGCAAGAAATGAGATCGAAAGGACGAGGCATGAAAATGCGAGTGCCTGTGCCTGTTCCGTCTATCAGAGGAGAATGCGGCTTTGGTCAGGTGGCCGTGCGAAAATCCGGGGAATAATTGGCCAAAGATGGTCGACTGCCAATCACCACGACGTGGCCTATGGCAGAGAACATTTACAGCAAGGGAACCAGGGTCTGGTTCACCGATAAAGAACAAGGATGGATCTCAGCTGAGGTCGCGAATGTCGTCAGGGGTTCAGACGACAAAATCAAGCTCACATTCGTCGATGACCGCGGCAAGGTGAGCACCACGCGTTTGTTTTTTTTTGCTACATTACGCAAGCTCTGACCTGCTGATTTCAGGAAATCACAATCGACACAACTGCAAAGGCTATCAAGGATGGCCAAAATGATTTACCACCTTTACGAAATCCTCCTTTATTGGAGACGGCTGACGACCTTGCTACCCTATCCCACCTTAATGAGCCCTCAGGTGTGTTACATCCGTCCTCGCATATCAATCGCCTTCAATCTCTCTTCAGTCCTTCACACCATTCGAAACCGCTATGCACAGCATAGTATCTATACCTACAGTGGCATTGTTTTGATAGCTATGAACCCGTTTCAGCGCATTACACAGTATGGTCCCGAAATCATTCAGGCGTACAGCGGGCGAAGGCGAGGGGAGCTTGAGCCTCACCTCTTTGCTATCGCAGAGGATGCATATACCGCTATGAGGAAAGAGGGTATTGGCCAGACCATCATTGTTTCTGGAGAGAGGTACGTGGTACTATCACGAATAGCGGACTAGTTGATCACCGTTCCTTAGTGGTGCGGGTAAGACCGAATCCGTGAGTCTCTCGCTGGCGGTTTATTTCCACTTACTTATTCGATATTGCGCAGGCCAAATACATAATGCGTTACCTTGCATCTATTAATCCTCCCGACTCGAACGCAAAGACGAAAACAAAGACTTCCTTAGATGATTCAAGTGAGGTCGAGCGTCAAATCTTGGCTACCAATCCTGTCCTGGAGGCATTTGGTAATGCGAAGACTACACGCAATGACAATTCCTCTCGGTTCGGCAAGTATATCCAGGTTCGTGCCACGTACAATTGTTGTGAGTCGCATATAGATCTTCTCGCGTAGATTCTCTTCGACGGAAAACAAGAGATCGTCGGGGCAAGGATTCGAACTTATCTTTTGGAGCGTTCCCGCATTGTTTTCCAACCACTGACGGAACGTAACTATCATATCTTCTATCAACTCTGCGCCGGCGCACCTCTGAAGGAACGCAAGGACCTTGGCCTGGACACTGATATCACTAAGTTCCACTATTTGAGACAGGGCGGCCCCCAGTCGACTCCTATCCCCGGAGTCGACGATGCGGAGGAGTTTCGGGCAACTCAACATGCTCTCTCGACCATCGGTATCTCCGTCGAACAGCAATGGGCTGTCTTCCGCCTTCTATCTGCTCTTCTCCATCTCGGCAACGTAAAAGTTACACAAGTGCGGTCGGACGCTGCCATAGATGAAAACGACCCAGAGCTACTCCTGGCTACACGCTTTTTGGGTGTCGACAAGGCAGAATTCAAGAAATGGACCGTCAAGAAGCAGATTACCACACGTTCAGAGAAAATCGTGACAGCCCTGAGTGGTGTTCAGGCGACCGTTGTCCGCGACTCAGTTGCAAAATTCGTATATGTCTGTCTTTTCGAGTGGCTCGTTGCTATTGTCAATGAGAGCCTAGCCGGAGAAAATGGCGAGGCAGAGAAACGCGCCGAAATGTTCATCGGCGTCCTTGACATTTATGGTTTCGAGCACTTCCAAAAGGTAACGAGATCGGATTATCCGCATAGTTTGTAGTGGTGACGTGTTCGTTTGCAGAATTCCTTTGAACAATTCAGCATTAACTATGCTAATGAAAAGTTGCAGCAGGAGGTCAGTGGAAACGATACTTCACATGCATCGATTGACGAGCTGTGTAGTTCAACGCACACGTCTTCAAACTTGAACAAGAGGAATACGTGAAAGAAGAGATTAACTGGACTTTCATTGAGTTTTCAGACAATCAACCCTGTATCGATGTCATCGAGGGTAAACTAGGTGTACTCGCCCTCCTGGACGAGGAGTCACGCCTCCCGGCCGGAACGGATCCCTCGTTCCTTCAGAAACTGTACGCTCAGATCGCAAAGCCAGAGACGAAAGATGTCTTCAAGAGGCCTCGCTTTGGTAACAGTGCCTTTACCATCGCGCACTACGCTCTCGACGTTACTTATGAAGCCGAAGGCTTTTTGGAGAAGAATCGTGATACAGTTCCGGACGAGCACATGAACCTTCTAGCATCGACGAAGAATACATTCCTTCGGGAGGTTCTTGGCGCAGCCTTGGCATCGACTAAGCCACCCGAGAGTCCTATGCCCAATTCTCCAGCTCTCTCGGACTCAAGCTCGGCTTCCCGTCGCCAGTCACTCATTCCCGATCCTGGCCGGACGTCCCTGGTGAATTCGGCGGCAACTGGTCCGAAGCGCCCTGGCGCAGCCGCGCGCAAGCCTACCCAGGCATCTATCTTTAAAGCGTCGTTGGCGAACTTGATGTACACACTCGGCATCACAAATGTCCATTATATTCGCTGTATCAAGCCAAACGAACAAAAGGAGGCCTGGAAGTTTGTCCCTCAGCAAGTTCTGAGCCAACTCCGCGCTTGCGGTGTACTCGAGACCATTCGAATTAGTTGTGCAGGCTACCCTACGCGATGGACCTACGAGGAGTTCGCTGAACGGTTTGTCCCTTCACTTTCGGTTTTCGCGTGTAACCCACACAGTATGCAGGTATTACATGCTCGTATCTTCTTCTCAGTGGGGTCCGATGATCCAAAACTTGGAGCTCAATTCCCTTTGCTCACTGATTCTCGACAAGACGATCAACGACCCCGATAAATATCAGAACGGGAAGACGAAGATTTTCTTCCGTGCAGGCATGCTCGCTGCCCTGGAAACGTTACGTGCTGATCGGCTCAATGCTATGGTCACTGTGGTGCAAAAGAATATGCGACGACATATGGCTATGAAGCGCTACCGCGAGATGCGAGTCGCTGCCATTAAGATTCAAACATGGTGGCGCGGAATTATGGCAAGGCGCTTTGTCGCCCGACTTCGTCGGGAGAACGCTGCTATCCGCCTTCAAAAGGCCGTGCGGCGATACGTACAAAGGAAGCGCTTCACAGAGGTTCGAACAGCCGTCGTTCGCTTCCAGAGCCGTACGTGCTATATTTGTACACTCTTCTTCAATACTGATCGCAGGGGCCCTGTGTAGGAGTCAGGGGGGTTCTGGCTCGTCGAGGATACCAGACACGCCGACGAGCCCACGCGACCACACTTTTGCAGAGTTTGTTCTGCGGAGTGTACGTTTCCGTGCATCTCTCAGTGCATCATGCATACTCATGATACACATGTAGTCTCGCCCGAAGAGTTTTCCGTTCAGATGTCCGCCGTGTCATCTATTTGCAATCTTGCATCCGGAGGAGGTTAGCGCGCAAGCAGCTCAAAGGCCTCAAAGCCGAGGCTCGCTCAGTCTCTAAGTTCAAGGAGATCTCCTACCGTCTGGAGAATAAAGTTGTCGAGCTCACGCAGACACTGCAGAAGCGGACGGAAGAGAGGAACGAAGTCGTCGCCAAACTCACCTCAGTTGAATTGCAACTTAAGTCATGGGTTTCACGGCACGAAGAAGTTGATGCACGTGCCAAACAGCTCTCCTCAGATCTTGCCGCGTCCCAGACAGAACTTACTCGCCGTGAAGAACTACTTCGCCAAAAGGAAACTAATGACAAGCGCCTCGAGGAAGCGGTCGCCACTGTTCATGAGCGGGACCAGACAATCCGTAGGCTTGAGGAAGATTTGATGCGTCAGGCTACGGAACTCGAATCACGGGCCAGACAGGTTGACAGCTTACCCATCCGTACTGCCGAGGACAGCTCTGTGATACATACACTCAAGAACGAAGTTAGCAGTCTGCGCGAGCAGCTCAACCGTGCACATGCCTTGCAGTCCCTTACCCGCGGCGCACGGGACCCGCCCGTGTCTCCCACATTTGCCCCTACCCTGCGCCACCTGGAAAATGGGGCGCCCGAAGAAGTTGCTCAGGGCGTCAATGGCAGTCCCTCCAGTGGCGTAAGGCACCAAAGGCGACACAGTTCTGCTGGCGTTTACGCCCTAGGTCCACACGACAACCGTACCTCTGTGGATGAACTGATGACGTATGTGAAGCGTACCCAAGCTGCGAATCCGCGTGCGGTTTCTGTGGCATACAACGGGGAAGAAGGAATTCCGCGCCTCCGTGGTGCGAATGGCTTATCGGACATCTACGACGACCCTGCAGAAGAAAAGATCCGTCTCCTCCAAGACATCCGCAACCTCGACGAGGACGTCTTAGAGGGTCTCATCAAAGGCCTCAAGATACCTCTTCCAAGCCTTACAAATCCGTCAGCTGTCAAGGAGATCTTATTCCCCGCAAATCTCATCAGCTTGGTCACGAACGAGATGTGGAAGTATGGGCTAATACCCGAGAGCGAACGGTTCCTGGCAAACGTTATGCAGACCATACAGGCCCATGTGATGGCTAGTGTTCTTTGGCTCAGAAATTATGTCCGTTTATCTGACGCTTACACAGACCTTCACCGGCGAAGATGCCATAATCCCCGGTATCTTCTGGTTGTCAAACGTTCACGAAATGCTCTCTTTCATCTGCGTGGCCGAGTCGGACATGTTACAGGGCATTGGCCCAGGTGAGGAGAACGCCGTGCGCCCATTCGACTGGACCGACTATGAGCGCCTGGTATCTGTCGTGAAGCATGATTTGGACAGTTTGGAATACAACATTTACCATACGTGGATGACGGAGACGAAGAAGAAGCTGACGAAAATGGTTGTTCCCGCTCTCATAGAAAGTCAATCGTTACCAGGCTTTATCGCAAGTGATGGCGGGGGACGATTGTTCAATCGTGTCTTCCATTCGAACAGCCAACCGGCGTTCAGCATGGATGACATTCTCAACTTGCTGAACAAGGTATGGAAGAGTCTGAAGAGCTATTACACGGAGGAGAGCGTCGTGCAGCAAGTGGTGACAGAACTCCTCAAGCTCATCGGGGTGACCAGCTTTAACGATCTTCTCATGCGAAGGAACTTCTCCTCTTGGAAACGGGGTACATTTTCATTCCCGGCTTTCTTAATTTTCCACAGCCTTGGCTAATTTACGCCTAATGTAGCGATGCAAATTCAGTATAACATCACGCGGATAGAAGAGTGGTGCAAGTCTCACGATATGCCGGAGGGCACATTACAGTTGGAGCACCTGATGCAGGCCACGAAGTTGTTGCAACTCAAGAAGGTTGGTGGCATTTCCAGAATTCGGATTCCTCGGCACTTGGACTCACTGAATTGTACAGGCAACGGCTGAAGACATCGAAATCATCTACGACGTTTGCTGGATGCTGAGTCCCATGCAAATTCAACGCATGTGCACGAACTATTATGTCGCTGATTATGAGGTATGACAAGCACATTAATTAGTACGGACGGACAAGTTGCTCACAGAAGCTTAGAATCCTATCTCACCCGAGATTTTGCGCATTGTCGCATCGCGCGTCGTTGCGGGCGACCGGAATGACCACCTCCTGTTACCGGAGGCAGAAGAAGTTGGTCCGTATGAGTTACCATTACCCCGAGAGGTGAACGGACTTGAGACGTATGTCCCCGCCTATCTTAACGTTTCCCACCTTCGTCGACTTGCCGCGCTGGTCGCATGAAACACTTGGGATACCGTACCGCTACTTTTGCATACTTACCCAGTGCTCTCTTTGCTCATACTATTTATGATATACCTCACTCCACTTTTGCATTTGGATACTCTACGGAGATAGGGCAACCGTGTTCCGACCTCATGTCAAGTCTGTCCAATTATACAATGACACGCGAGAGAATCTATGGACCCTTCACGATCAATCTGAGCTTAATAGAAGTTCACATCCGTCCTCAGTCTGTTCCCTGAGAAGCCGGTCGGTTTCTAATAATACAAGTTCTCCCTGGTTGGCCATATTGCGTCGATACAAGAGTAGGGGCTGGAAGATAATGAATAACAATCCAGGACTATCGAACCAACGGACATACCCCAGTGGTCCGAACGTTAAAATGACGAGCGAACATATCTAGTGCCCTTCCAGTGCCCACGCTCTAAGTACGGGGACTAGTCAGTGCACAGAGGCGGTGCGAGGCAAAAAAAAAAAAGACCTTGCGGAACCAGAAGATCTTCTCGACCCCTTCGCAATCGCCTCTACGGCTTACTTTTACGTGCAGGCGCTGGTCAACCCCGACAGAACCCGGTTTGTCTTTCGGATCAGCTGGCACCGCGCGATGGCGCATCCTCATGAGCTCGACCTGCTGAAGCTGCGCCAGTTTTTTCGGGTCGGTGGGCAACTTGCGTGTAGTAGTAGTAGCAGCAGTAGCTCTGTTGCTGGACGCCGCGCCAGCATTGGGGAAGTGCTTGGCCAGTAAAGCGTGGGCGGCTTCGTTCTTGGGTGGAGGTGCGGGTTCGGGTGCTGGACAGGCGTGCTGTGATGCATCGCGATGCCTGATCACTCGCGCAAGTTAGAGATGAGAGACGGGGCAATGCAGGCTAAGCAAGGACGGATGGAACTCACGCGGCGCAGTAGCCAAGCTTGCATCGCGCACATAGCGCAGATATCCTGCCTTCGTCCCCGGCAGAATCACCGATAAATGCGTCGAGGCTGGGTTTGTTGCACGGGGCGAAGGAGCAGCGCCGGAGTTTCTGGAGCGCAGGCGATGATGCGTCCCTCAGCGCCTGGGACGGATCCACGGGACAATCATGCGTATCTGGGAAGATATGGTCTTTGCAGAACTGTTGATCGCAGCGACATCGGATCGGTAAGAGGTCGAGCGCGCGGCAAGAAGGGAGCGAGCAATGGGCACCGATGGGAGCCAAGTCCATATCCGGACCGGGGGTGCAAGTGGCGGCTGCGGCTGCGGCGCTCTTTAGCAATAACACCCATGAACATCGTCGTACGTACGTCCCCCAAATAAGTGAAACATCAATTGGCCTAACATTGGACGATCAAATCGTCATCCAGGAAGCACTCTTTGGTCGCACTGTCACGCCCGCAGAGCGTTTGCGCCAACACCAGCGCGCGCTCGCAAAGGCGCAGCGCGAGCTCGATCGCGAGCGCACAAAGCTTGAGCAGAGCGAGAAGAAGCTCGTCATGGACATAAAGAAAAGTGCAAAGGCGGGACAGCTTGTGCGCCCCTGGCTTCTATACGCCGTCCCCCTTCCTCTCTTCTGTTTTCTAAAACAAGGCTGCTGCTACCCGTGTTGCAGAACGCATGCAAGGTCATGGCGAAGGACTTGGTCCGCACCCGCCGTTATGTCCAGAAATTCTACCAGATGCGCACGCAATTGCAGGCGGTCGGACTGCGCATCCAGACGCTGCGCAGCAACCAGCAAATGGCCGATGCCATGCGCGGCGCCACGCGAGTTAGTGTCCTCCGCTTCCAAATCTAATATCTCTCGCGCTTTTTGTCCCCCACTGGCTGATTGGTGTTGTTACAAAAAAACAGGCGATGAAGAGCATGAACCGAGGGCTCAACCTCCCGCAAATCCAGCGCATCATGAACGAGTTTGAGCGCGAGAGCGCGACGATGGACATGAAGGAGGAAATGATGAGCGAGGCGGTCGACGACGTCATGGACGACGATCTGGAAGACGAGGAGGAGGAGGGCGACAAGATCCTCAAACAGGTCCTCGACGAAATCGGCGTCGGAATCTCGCAGCAGGTGCGTCTGGCTGCAGCTTGACTCCACGCCCCGCCTCGTCGTCGCTCACTGAAAATTATGTTCAGCTCGCCGACGCGCCTACGGGCCTCGCTACCACCTCCGCTGTGACCGAGCGCCAGCCCGTTGCCGTTGCTGATGGTCCCGCACCACCACCTGGGAACACAGGTTCTAGTGGTGGTGGCGGCGGCGGCGGAAATATGACGGACGAAGATGCCTTACAAGCTCGCCTGGATGCCCTGCGCCGAGGGTAGCACTTCTTATGAAACCCCGGCGTCAACGATGGGGCTTGCCCTTTACGTTTCCCCTGATCTAGGTTGATTGCCCCCGTCCTTCTTGTATTACTAGACCTATAATCAGACCAGTTGCGAAGACCACTACTTGGCCCCATCACCGTCGCTCGCTTGGCTCGTAGAGACTGTGGCGGCTACTCGACTACTTGACCGAATCTCATTATGGGCGAGATCTCTGTCTGCTATACGGGAAGTCCGACGAGAACCCAACCAAAAGAGTGTCGTGTCACACCAGAGGGTTCCCAACATATTAGCCAGGAGTCTTGGTTTGGTGGATGTTTGCAATGACCATGTATCCGGAAGTACAAAAGCGTGCACAAGCCGAGCTCGATGCCGTAGTTGGGCGGGCACGTACGCCGACTTTTGGTAACTTCCAGCACCTACCCTACATCCGCGCCATGGTCAAGGAAGTATTGCGAGGGGAAAGCACGTCGCGAACAATTCGCTTTTCGTCGACATTGCCATGACGTTGTGGGGATGTTCTTATTACCAACCCATCAGCCAACGCACCACATCGTCACTATGAAGATCACCTCCGCCGTCATCTCTCTTGCGGCACTCTTTTCCGTGGCGTGGAACTCTCCACTGTGTGGGTCATGCTCGGAGCTAACGCACGGGGGTAACTCGATCTATGTCACCGCCATCGACACGGTCGGGGACGGCTTCGACATCTCACTTGAAGCCGTAAACACGCACGGGAGCTTGACGTCGTCAATGCTCAGGCCGCCCAAGTTGGCGAGAGTTACTGCGGGCTGTAAGCCTTCCATTTTCAGAGGTATAGTATGTGACGGTTCCACTCCGCTTCAGGTTTCATCCGAATTTTTTTTTTTTGAAGATTCGTGTCTTTCGTGATGGTGTTTGGACTGTAGATTTTTCTTGGAGAACGTATTGTAGTCCGTACGCTCGTCTTAGAGCCGGCGTCTTGATAAGCTCACCGATTAACGTAAACTTGAGCATGACCGTCCAGGGAGCCAGGCGCAAACAAGACGTGGTCTCGTGGGGGAAGGGTTTTCCCGCGCTGACCTTTACAAACCTGGGTTTTCACCTTGGTCCCTTGTGAAAAAGGATCGCTATCTTACCCAGTTACCAGAAAGCTGTATGAATATATGTGTATAGTTATATTTGAGGTTGGGAGGATGAGGATTTTGCGGCTGAGGACGAGGTCGCACGCAAGCGCATTGAGGCACTCAATGCGTTCATCTACGGTCTCAGTCAAACTCGGTCCCAAGACACAAATCGGTGACTAAGATGGCCTCGGCGGTAAGATCGACGATGGCGATCGCAAGACTACTCGCCCTCGTCGCCCTTGTCAAGGAGACCACAGAGTGGACATCCTTATGTGCGGCCAGCCCATCCCGACACCAACTCCGAGTGGGTTTATGCCCGTGCCCATCCCGTGCACGTGTCCATCACGTTGTTCATGCTCGCCTCCCGCCCGGGCGGCGCCTTCGTCACCTCGCATGCTGCCATGGGACCGCCAGCCCCCCCACCGCCACTGCCGGGCTGGACGAGGTTCCCTGGTCCACTACGCCACAGGTTTCGAGAGGGCGTACTGGAGACAGGAAGGTATGTCCGTGTCCCCCCACTTTTGTTCTCGCTTCTAATGTATGTATTGTCTAAAAACGTTCTTACTACAGACCGACAACACGCCCCTGGGTTATCTCCCGCCAGGGGCACGACCAATCCCGGTCCCCTTTTTGGCCATCCTGTGTGACACCTACGAGAAGGTGGTGTTGGGAGGCAGAAGGATGAACGAGGCGATGGAATTTGGGGCCTTCACGGAGATGCTGCATTCGCGCATCAGTATCCGCGCCGATGGCGCCATTCTCTTCAGGTTGTACCCCGAATTCGGGCTGGGTTCATGTCCAGAGGGACTGCTTGTCATGGACGATGACTCGGAGGTGAGGCGTCTTACTTGCGGGTAGACTGTCTATCTCTTT
>WNGR01016590.1_pt1 | contig 11347 bp, 10 predicted proteins | sample 5407581 | NCBI WGS metagenome assembly WNGR01 (sample SAMN13153383, study PRJNA577476) | soil metagenome | isolation source: 80 cm soil or saprolite under Garry oak tree replicate 2 | place: USA:California | collected 2016-06-15 | reverse complement strand
CGCTTTGGAAGCGGTTGCAGGCGGTTGTCGGAGCCGAAGATCGAATTCAGAATGCCTTCCTGAGCGTGCTCAAACAAGCGGACGGAAATTATGCGTACGAGCAGTTGGCCGCGCAGGGCACGCGGCTCATCAAAGCCAAAAAGTACAAGGAGGCCGTCGATTTTCTGACGCCACTCAAAGAATTTTCAGAGTTGAAGCCCGAGCATAGATTTCACCTCGCTTTGGCCCAGCTGAAACTCCACTCTCCTACGGTCGCGAGCCACCGGCAGCATCCCGCCGTGGAATTGCTCAGCGACCTATGCCGGAACTCGGCCTACCCGCTCTTCGAAGCGCTCAAGAAGGAAAAAAGCCTCGCCCCCGAAGACCTTTTTTCTCTCGGCTTCAGCCTGGTGGAACGATCCGGGGAGGAGCGTAGCCTGGGAAGGGATCTACTGGAACATCTGGCGTCTCGATTCCCGCGGAACAAAGTCGGCAAGAGCGCCAAGAACAAGTTGAAGCTCGTTACCGCCTAGCATCTCGCCATCGCAAATTTCCCCGGGAGCAAATGTAAATAGGTAAAGCCTCCCCAGTTCTAGATTTCGTGTTTAAACTTGGTTTAAATTCTTTCTATACTTCTCGAGCAGGAACTGGAGAAAGTAGATGAGTCCTCTGAAGATCGCCACCTGGAACGTGAACGGAATACGCGCGCGCGAGGCGCAGTTCCTCGAATGGGTAGAGCGCGAGCGGCCCGACGCCGTTTGCTTGCAGGAGCTCAAATCGACGGTCGACCAGGTTCCGCCCTCGATTTGTGAGCTGCAGGGATATCGGTGCCACTGGCACGGCGCGCGGGCCTACTCGGGTGTCGGCCTCCATATCCGGCGGGACGCCTTCTCGGAGGAGCCGCGCTTCCTCCATCCTCCTTTTGACTATGAGACCCGCATCGTCACGGCCGAGATCGGCAGTCTGATAGTAGCCTCCGTTTATGTTCCCAACGGCGGCAAAGATTTCCCGGCCAAAATGAAATTCCTGGGCGAGATGGAGCGGTACGTTGCTGAGGTACACGCGAGCGGCGCGCGACTCGTTATCTGTGGAGACATCAACATCACCCGCACCGAGCGGGACGTTCATCCGAAGGAGCGAAATCCTGATCTGGTCGGCCAGCGGCCCGATGAGAGGGAAATATTCGAGCGGCTTCTGGCGCAGGGGCTGGTGGACGTTGGGCGCGCGCTCGATCCGGATAACGAAAATCTTTTCACCTGGTGGGCGCCGTGGCGGCGGATGCGTGAGCGCAATATCGGCTGGCGGCTCGATTATATTCTGGCAAGCGAATCTTTGGCGTCGAAGGCGACTCAGTGCTCGGTCTATCGGGAAATCGGGACCAGCGATCATGCGCCCGTTGTCGCGATCTTCGATTTGAACGGCGAGGCGCCAAGCCGAGTTAACGAAGGTTAGTCAGCGCGAGAACGATCATGAAGAAATCCCGCTCACAACAAACCGATCTCAGCCGGTTCGGCAGGCTCGCCGAATACAATCGGAGACGCCGCTTCGGTGTGACCCCTGAGCCTGCGGGCAAAGTGGGACGGGCGCAGAAAGCGGAGTTAGAGTTTGTTGTCCAGAAGCACCGCGCCAGCCGCCTGCACTACGATTTTCGTCTGGAGCACGACGGCGTCATGCTCTCCTGGGCGGTTCCGAAAGGCCCGTCCCTCGATCCCTCAATTAGGCGCTTCGCCATGCAGACAGAGGATCACCCGATCGATTACAACCAATTCGAAGGCGTCATCCCGGAAGGAGAATACGGCGCGGGAACCGTGATGATCTGGGATCGAGGCACGTGGGAGCCCGAGGTGGAAGACGTCGATCGCGCGCTAGCGAAGGGCGATCTCAAGTTCACGCTTCATGGCAAGAAGCTCCGCGGCTCGTGGGTGCTCGTGAGGATGCGGGAGCGGCAGTGGCTCTTGATCAAGCACCGCGACAAAATCGCCTCCACCGTTGATATCACCGCCGCCAAGCCTCGCTCGGTGGTTTCCCGCCGAACCCTGGCAGGCATCGCGCGCAGCGCCGGCGCGAGCCCTCGTCAGCTCGCCCAGGCCCAGGAGGCCGATGCTTCTTCGGCTGGCCCGGATCGCTAACCGCCGGTTATTAAGCTAAGTCCGGCTTTCACCCGCTACGCGGTCTGCAAAGATGAGAGGCAATTCGGGAACCCAGAGAAAGGCGTTGGATTATTTGCCCGCGACTTGGACGCTAGGGAAAATATTGTCGCTTTACTCAGCGCGCTGGGAATCAAGGGAGATCCTGAGCGCTTTTTCGATCGTTCGTTTCCGGCCCGAGCGTTGGGTAAGCCGTAGATATCTTGTCTTTAGCTCAGGCATCCATTCATGTCTCATCCGCGATGCTCCCGCTGAATCTAACCCTCGGATCGTTCTGGCCCGTCTTCCCGCCATTGTGACAAAAGACATTTTAGCGTGGGAAAAAATTTGCTGGAATTAGAGAAAAGTTTGTAGAATCAATAACCTCGTCCAAGCTAAGACTATCATTTGAACAACCTTGATAGTCCAGGTGCTGGCGTTGAGCCGATTTTTACCTTATCATTTCTAACTCGTCCCTCGAATCATGGCTGCTGCGGCCGCTACTCTGCCGAGGTTGACAAACCGTAAACGAATATGATTGAGGCTTCCATATCTTGTGCGAAGGAGTCTTCGCTGTCCGCGCCGGCTCAAAACGAATATGCGCGGTGGATCGCGCTCAGTCAGGTGAAAGGGCTGGGGGGCGTAAGTTTCAAAAAGCTCGCGGCTCATTTTGTCGATCCCACGCGGGTTTTTTCTGCGTCCGCGGAAGAACTGCAGCAAGTGCCGGGGCTCGATAAATCCGTTATCGAGGGTCTGGTGAATTTTTCCGGATGGGAGCAAATCGAAACCGAAATCCGCCGCATCCGGCAAGCGGAAGTCACCATCGTGCCGTTCACGGATGTGCGCTATCCCGCTCGGCTCCGCATGATCGCTGATCCGCCGCCCTTTCTTTACGTAAAAGGCGAGATCCGTGCCGAGGATGACAAAGCGGTGGCTGTGGTCGGCTCGCGGAGCGCCAGCGATTACGGCCGCAAAGTGACGCGTGATCTTTCCCGGGGCCTGGCTGCTTTGGGGTTCACCGTTGTGAGCGGGTTGGCCCGCGGCATTGACGGCACAGCGCATGAGACGGCGCTCGGGTGCGGCGGTAGAACGATCGCGGTTTTAGGTTCGGGTGTCGATCGCGCTTATCCGCCGGAGCACGCGGCGCTTTATCGTCGGATCAGCCAAAACGGCGCCGTGGTTTCCGAATTGCCTGTCGGTACGCGGCCCATGGCCTTCAACTTTCCACCGCGCAATCGCTTGATCAGCGGTTTATCGTTGGGCGTCGTGGTGGTGGAGGCGACTGAGAAAAGCGGTTCCTTGATTACGGCGGCGCTGGCCCTGGAACAAGGACGAGAGGTGTTTGCAGTCCCCGGAGAAGTGGGTTCCAGTCGCAGTCGCGGCGCGCATCGTTTGATTCGTCAAGGCGCGAAACGAAAGACGGGCGGCGGGGGCTGCCGCAAAATGCCAGCGAGGAAGTCAAAAAGATTTTCCACCTGCTGCAGGAACGCTCCCTCCAGATTGACGAGGTCATCGAGAGCAGCGGTTTTAGCCCCTCCAAAGTTTCGGAAGTTCTTTTGGATTTGGAGTTGCAGGGCTATCTCCGACAGCTCCCCGGCAAAAGATACCGGGTAGAATAATCAAACATTGCACGACCCATTATTGCTTTGAAGAAATGAGTTGGATTTTATGGCAGCGAAAAATTTAGTCATCGTCGAATCTCCCGCCAAGGCTAAAACCCTGGGCAAATATTTAGGAAAAGACTTTCAGGTCAAAGCGTCCGTTGGACATATTGTCGATCTACCCAAGAGTAAGTTGGGCGTGGATATCAAGAAAAACTTTGCGCCCGATTTCCATGTGATTCAAGCCAAGAAAAAAGTCATCGAAGAGCTAAAAAAGGCGGTCAAGGGCAAGGAAAGGATCTACCTCGCGTCGGATCCGGACCGTGAAGGTGAAGCCATTGCCTGGCATATCGCGGACCAGGTCGCAAAAAACCATCGGCGCGTTCATCGTGTTTTGATCAACGAGATCACGCGCAGGGCCGTCCAAGACGCCATCGCCAACCCCCAAGAACTGGATCGTAACAAGTTCGATGCGCAGATCGCGCGCCGGATCTTGGACCGCTTGGTCGGTTACCAGATCAGTCCGCTCCTCTGGAACAAGGTTCGCAGGGGATTGAGCGCCGGTCGCGTCCAGTCCGTGGCGGTGCGCTTGGTCTGCGAGCGTGAAAGGGAGATCCGCGCGTTTGAATCCCGGGAGTACTGGTCGCTCGCCGCTTTATTGGAAGGAGGAGTGCCGCCCTCGTTCAAAGCCCGACTGGCTCAGTGGCAAGGGCAGAAAATCGATAACAAGAAATTTCGCCTGGAGAATGAGCCGCGCGTCCAGGAGATCATCAAATCCTTAGAAGGTGCTTCATGGATAATCGGCGAAGTCGAGAAAAAGGAGCGCCGCCGTTATCCGACGCCGCCGTTCGTCACCAGCAAGTTGCAACAGGAGGCGTCGCGAAAGCTGGGTTTTCAGCCGAGGCGAACCATGCAGCTCGCGCAGCAGCTCTATGAAGGCGTCGAGTTGGGCGACGAAGGCTCCGTGGGTCTCATCACCTATATGAGGACCGATTCCACTCGTGTCTCCAATGACGCGCTGAGTGCCGTACGGCAATTTATCGCGGGACAATACGGCAAGAGCTATGTGCCCAACAAACCGAATACCTACCGATCGAAAAAGGGTACGCAGGATGCTCACGAGGCGATTCGGCCCACGGCGATAGAGTATGCGCCTGAGCGAGTGCGCCGATTTTTGCGCCGCGACGCCTTGCAGCTTTATTCTCTGATCTGGGATCGTTTCGTCGCGAGTCAAATGGTGCCCGCGTTGTTCGATCAGACCGTCTTTGAAATTCCCGTGCGCGAAGCAGTTTTTCGCGCCACCGGACAGCAGATCAAATTCGACGGTTTCATGAAAGTGTACATCGAGGGGCGCGACGACCGGGCTACGCAGACGAACGGTCGTGATGAAGAGGAGGCTGAGGACGAGGATAGCGATAATGAGGGAATGCTACCCGATTTGCAAAAAGGGGATTCGCTCAAACTTCTTTCGATGGACCCCAAGCAGCATTTTACCCAGCCGCCGCCCCGCTACACCCAGGCCTCGTTGATCAAGGAACTCGATGAGAAGGGGATCGGCCGGCCTTCGACTTACGCGAGCATCATTTCCAATATTTTGGATCGCGAGTATGTGGTCCCGGATGAACGGCGGTCGCTCGCTCCGACCGACCTCGGCTTTCTCGTCACGGACCTTCTGGTGGAGAGCTTCCCCGACATTTTGAACGTTAAATTCACCGCCGGGATGGAGAACGAGCTGGACAAGATCGAAGAGGGCAAAGAAGCATGGACCAAGGCGATGAAGCGCTTCTATACCCCTTTTGCGCGGGACCTCAAGAAAGCCGCATCTGAGATGAGAGACGTCAAGCGCCAGGAGGTGCCGACGGATATCACCTGTGACAAATGCGGCGCCCTGATGGTGGTCAAGTGGGGCCGCAACGGCGAGTTCTTGGCTTGTCCGCGTTATCCCGAATGTAAGAACACAAAGAATTTCCAGCGACACGACAATGGTGAAATCCATATCGCGAAAGAAGAGCCAGTCAACGAGCTTTGTGAACAGTGCGGCCGGCCGATGCAGCTCCGCTGGGGGAAGTACGGCAAATTTCTCGGCTGCAGCGGTTATCCGGAATGCAAGAACATCCGCCCGTTGGAAAAGCCCGTGGATCTGGGAATCAAGTGTCCCGACTGCAAAGAAGGAAACCTGAAGGAGCGAAAATCGCGGCGGGGAAAAGTCTTCTATGGTTGCGACCGCTATCCCGATTGTAAATTTGCCTCCTGGGACCGTCCGGTGGCGGGGCCGTGTCCCCGCTGTGGCGAGCTGATCCTAGTGGAGAAACTGACCAAGCGTGCCGGCCGGACCCGGCGCTGCCGCAACAAGGATTGCGGCTATTCCATCCAAGTAGCGGAACCCTAGCTCATGGAAAATATCGTCCGCATCGTCGGCGCTGGACTGGCGGGATCGGAGGCCGCTTATCAACTTGCCCGGCGAGGAGTGGCCGTCGAGCTTTTTGAGATGCGGCCACAGCGCATGACCGAAGCCCACTCTACCGGCCATTTCGGCGAATTGGTTTGCAGCAACTCGCTTCGCTCCAATTCCTTAACGGCTCCCGCGGGACTCTTGAAAGAAGAGATGCGCCGGCTGGACTCGCTCGTTATTCGAACGGCCGAAGCTAACCGCGTACCGGCGGGATCTGCGTTAGCGGTTGACCGTGAACTCTTTGCGCGCTCCTTGACTGAGGCGGTGGAAGCGCTCGATCGCGTCCGGATCCTTCGCCGAGATATCCAGGAAATACCGGACGGCATCGTCATTCTTGCCAGCGGGCCGCTCACGTCCCAAGCGTTGTCAAGACAACTCACTTCGCTTTTGGGCGAGGAGCATCTTTATTTCTACGATGCCATTTCACCTATCGTGACGGTGGAATCGATTGACGCCGCGGTGGCGTTTCGCGCTTCGCGCTATGGTCGTGACGGCGACGATTATCTAAATTTGCCCATGACGGGTCAGGAGTACGACCGATTCGTCGACGCTTTGCTGTCGGCGGAGAGGGTGGCGACGCGTGACTTTGAACGGTTTGTGCCGTTCGAAGGCTGCATGCCCATCGAAGAAATGGCGGACCGGGGAAGGGAAACCTTGGCCTTCGGTCCCATGCGAGCGGTGGGGCTTGTCGATCCACGTACGGGGAAGCAGCCTTACGCCGTCGTCCAGTTGCGCCAGGAGAATCGAGAACGGACTCTTTACAACCTGGTTGGTTGCCAAACCAAAATGACCTACCCGGAACAGCGGCGAGTCTTCGGGATGATTCCTGGACTTGAAAAAGCGGAGTTTGTTCGTCTCGGAAGTCTGCATCGAAATACTTTTGTTAACTCTCCGCTCCATCTCAGGCCGACCCTGCAATGGCGCCGGCGATCGACGCTTTTCTTCGCCGGACAGATGATCGGCGTGGAAGGATATATCGAGTCGGCCGCAACGGGTCTTTTGGCCGGCATCAATGCCGCAAGGCTGGTCGCGGAAAAGGAACCGATCGTTCCGCCGCCGACAACGGCGCTGGGAGCGCTCTTGCGCTACATCACGGATCCGGAGCGCAAGCGATTTCAGCCGATGAACGTCAACTTCGGCTTGATTCCTTCGTTGCCGGCAAAGGTTCCTGGAAAAGCCAAGAAGGAAATGCTGGCGCGGCGGGCGCTGGCGGATATGGACGCTTGGATCGTCGATGCAATGAGGCGGACAGAAACAGCTTCTTGCAAACCCACAACGAACCCGGAGACGGCCTTGGCGCGATGAACGGGAAACGGCTTGCCGCCATCGATATCGGTACTAACACGATTCTCTGTCTCATTGTTGAACTGGCAAATGACGGCCGGTTTAAGGTCCTGGACGATCTCGCCGAAATTACCCGACTGGGTGAGGGACTCGATCGCACCGGCCGAATCGATCCTGAAGCAGAGCGGAGAAGCCTGGATATTTTGCGACGCTATCTCGACCGCTGCAGCGAGCTTGGCGTCGAAGAGTTCGTCGCGGGTGGTACCAGCGCGCTTAGAGACGCCAAAAATAGTAGTGAAGTCAGGGCCCGCCTGAAACAACAGCTGGGACTGGAAGTCCGGGTGCTCAGCGGCGAGGAAGAGGCGGCTTATTCCTATCTGGCGGTGCAGCGAGGGCTGACTCTCAGCGATAAAGAACTCCTGGTCATCGATATCGGCGGGGGCAGCACGGAATTGATCTGGGGCAAGGAGAACGGAGTTTATCGGTTGAGCAGTCTGGATGTGGGTTCGGTGCGGCTCACGGAGCGGTTTCTCCACTCAGACCCTGCTCGCGGCGAGGAATGTGAGGCGATGGTCCAGGCGATCGACAGAGGGATCAAAAATCTCCTTGACCAATGGGGTTCATGCATGGGTTTAACTCTCGTCGGGATTGCCGGTACGTTCACTACCTTGGCAGCGGTGGAAAAGCAGCTGACGGATTATTCTCACAGTGAGGTTCACGGGACTCGTTTAGCGCTTGGGGAAGTACGGCGGCAGATTCAGCTTTATCGTGAAAAGAGTATCGTGGAGCGGAAAAAAATTGCCGGATTGGAGCCCAAGCGGGCGGATGTGATTCTAGCCGGCGCCTATCTGATTGAAAGGATCATGATTTTATGGCGCGCAGAACAGGTCATCGTGAGCGATCAAGGTGTCCGCTATGGCCTGCTGCATGAACGCTTGGATCAACTAAAAATTAATCAGCTAAAAACCTGTTGACTTTTGCAGCGGGATTCGGAATTATCACACCTTGTTTTTGTAAAATCGCATTGTATCCGTTTTGTAGGAATATTGAGTTAAAGAGGAGGAGGTGAACGCAAATGACAAAAAGCGATCTCATCGATGCCGTGGCCAAAGCCGCCAAGATTAACAAGCGAGCCGCCGGGGAAGCCGTCGACGCAACTTTCGACAACCTTTCTCGCGTGATCAAGAAAAGCAAGCGCTTTCAGATGCCCGGATTCGGGACATTTAGCGTACGCTCACGCAAAGCACGTAAAGGAAGAAATCCTCAGACCGGTGCCGTCATCACGATCAAAGCCAGCCGCACCGTAGGATTTAAACCGGCCCCCAATTTAAAAAAGGGGTTATAGCGGATCGGTTAACCGTTGGAGGCCACCACGGGCAACCGGGTGGCCTTTTTTTTTCGCTCCGCTTGCCGACGGTGCTCAGGGCACGTACAATGGCCCGAAATCGAACGCGTGCAGAGTTTCGCTAGAGAAGAATCATGTCACTGAGAACCGAGAAAATTTGGTTGGATGGGGAGCTCATCCCCTGGGAAGAGGCGAAGGTGCACGTCTTGGCGCATGCCCTTCACTACGGCACGGCCTATTTCGAGGGTATTCGCTGCTACGCCTTGACAGATGGCCGTTCGGCGGTGTTTCGCCTGGAAGAGCATCTCCGCAGATTTTCCGACTCCGGCAAGATTCTGGGCTTTCCTCTTCCCTATACGATCGAGCAGCTTCAGCAGGCGACATTCGATATTATCCGGGCGAACCAACTCAAGGAGTGTTATATTCGCCCGTTGGCCCTTGTCGGTCTGGGAGAAATGGGTTTGTACGCCCCCCACAATCCCGTAAATGTCTGTATTGCGGTTTGGCCGTGGGGAGCGTATCTCGGCGATGAAGGACTCAAGAACGGAATACGGGCAAAAGTTTCATCATTCACGCGCCATCACGTCAACGTGATGATGACCAAGAGCAAGGCGGCGGGGAATTACATCAACTCCGTTCTCGCCAAAAACGAAGTCAAGAAAGCCGGTTACGACGAAGCCATTATGCTGGACGCCGAAGGGTACGTCTCGGAAGCCAGCGGGGAAAATATTTTCATCGTCCGCAGCCGCAAGGTGAAGACGACGCCGCTCACCTCAATCCTCCCAGGAATCACGCGGGATTCAATTCTAACGATCGCCCGCGACAAAGGCTATGAAGTGGTGGAGGAGCGCTTTACGCGCGACGAGCTGTATACGGCGGATGAAGCTTTTTTTACCGGGACGGCGGCAGAATTGACCCCCATCCGCGAAGTCGATGACCGCCAAATCGGCGCGGGCTCCTGCGGTCCGGTTACCGCTGATATTCAGCAAAGCTTCTTTGACGTGATCAAAGGGAAACACAGAAAATATTCGTCGTGGCTCGCATACCTCTAAGGCGCAAGCGACCTCAGAGTATCCCTTTCGGTACACCGCGCTTTTTATTCGTCTGGAAATAGAGTTGATGGCCGAGACTCGGGAACCGACCCTACGAGTGACCATGCTCCCGCGCGATACCAACGCGCGCGGAACCATTTTCGGCGGGGTCATCTTGAGCCACATCGATTTGGCGGGCGCCATCGCGGCTTCGCGGCAAGCGGCGCGAAATTTTGTTACCCGGGCCATGCGTGAAGTCGGCTTCATCGCTCCGGTGTATGTCGGAGACGTCGTGAGTTTCTATACGTCTGTAGCGCGCGAAGGAAAGACATCGATGACCATCGAAGTTCTAGTGGAGGCTGAACGATCCGGGGAACCAGGAGAACAGATCCGCGTGACCGAAGCCGAGGTGGTTTATGTGGCGGTGGACGAAAAAGGCAAACCCACCTCGATCCGATGAGATGATGCAGCTTGGCAATATTCTCGTCGGTACCCTGCTTATCCTTATCGTCACGGCGCTGGCGGCCTTTTCCCAGGGCGGGCCAGCTAAAATGGGCAGGACAGGGTGTCCTCAGTGTGTGAATGACGGCTCGCCCATATCTCTGTCGCTGCAGAAGGCCGACGAATTGTATGCGAGTTTCAAAACCAAAGAGGCGCGAAGCGAGCTTCTTAGGGTTCTGGCTTGGGACCCGCAGAACGCAGAAGCGCTCTCTAAAATGGCCCGAGTTTATATCGAGTTCGCTGATCTGATCCCGGAATCGTCCCCCGACTGGCAAGCAAAAAGAATGGTGGAATACCGGACGGCCGAGGACTATGCCCGTAAATCCGTCAAAGCGGATCCGAATTCCACCTGGGGCCATTTTTATGTCGCCGCGTCGCTGGGAAGTGTCGCCGCTTTGTCACCGGTGGCCAAGCAAATCGATTTGGCGGGAGAGATTCGTGAAGCCATCGAAAAGGCGATTGCACTCGATCCGCAAAACGGCTTCGCCTATCATGTCTACGGAATCTGGCATCGAAAGATGGCGGAGATCGGTAAAACCAAGCGCTTGTTTGCCGAAGGGAGCTTGGATCAGTCCATCGACTACTTGAGGAAGGCCGTCGCTCTCGATCCCACCGTCATCGCTAGCCGACTGGAGTTAGCGAAAAGCTACGTAGCGGTTGAAAATTGGACTCTGGCGCGCAAGTTCCTCGTCTCCGTGCGAGAACTTCCCATACAGTTCTCCGACGACGCCAAGCATAAACAAAAAGCGGAACAGCTGCTGGAAGAGATTAAGGAGCGCTAGCGCCGGGACTCCTAATAACAATCCGAGTTCCTGACCCGCATCGATCCAACGGGGTCAGCAAATTTTCCACCGCGGCGAATTCGGCCAAATTCTCATCGTCGCCAATCGAAGCGGTTGCACGAGCCGCGGCCTTTCAGTATCTATAAGCACTAAGATGAACCGGCTCCAAAGAGTCCTTGCATTGCTGATCTCGCTCGTAAGCTTGGTCGGCTGCGGCCGATCTTCGAGTGCGCCTAAAATTTTGCG
>WNGR01010656.1_pt1 | contig 11348 bp, 12 predicted proteins | sample 5407581 | NCBI WGS metagenome assembly WNGR01 (sample SAMN13153383, study PRJNA577476) | soil metagenome | isolation source: 80 cm soil or saprolite under Garry oak tree replicate 2 | place: USA:California | collected 2016-06-15 | reverse complement strand
GGATCGCGAGCGTGGCAAAGCCTGGGATGCGATCGGTCATGGCCGGTCCTCGTCCTGCCGGGACCGGGCGGTCCGCGGATCCTCTCGTTGGTTTATCGAAGCGCCTCCGGGCGTCAAGGCGTCCAGCGGCCGCGTCCTGGCGCGGACACGAACGCGGGCAACTCTGCTCGTTTTAGCGGTCGGGCTTTTCTGCACGCACCGCGGCGTCGGTGGCGCCGCCCGCGAGCGTGACGCGGTTGAGCGCCATGCGCTGGATGCCGCGTCCGAACAGCTGAGCCTTCTTGGCGGTGAGGGTGCGGGTGTTGACGCCCATCCAGGCGATCTCCGACGACAGGCGCCCGTATTCGATTTTCGGGCAGCGGTTCATCACCACCTTGAGGCCGTTCGCCTCCGCGAGCTTCGCCGCCTCATCGTTGCGGATGCTGAGCTGCATCCAGATCACTTGCGGGCGCGGCGTGAGCGCGAGCGCCTCCTCGACGATTTCGCCGGCGTAGCGCGAGGCGCGGAAGATATCGACCATGTCGATCGGCTCGGGGACGTCGCTGAGCTTGGCGTAGGCCTTGCGCCCCAGCAGGTCCTGCCCGGCGAGTCCGGGATTGACCGGGATCATGCGGTAGCCCCGCTCGAGCAGATATTTGAAGGCGAAGTAGCTCGGCCGGCTGGTATTGGCGGAAACCCCGACCATCGCGATCGTCTTCACGGTGTTGAGGATGCCGCGGATGTAGCTGTCGTCGTAACGGTCGTGGTCCATGCCGGGCGCCTTTTCGCGTTGAACATAAGGAGCCGGCGGCGCGCGCGGAAGAGCGCTATTGCGCCGAAGCGCGAGGCGCGCCTGCGCTCTCCCGCGGCGCGGCGGGAGACGCCGCTGCGCGCAGCCGCGCATTTTCCGCCTCCAGCGCCGCGATCCGATCCCGCAGCGCGGCCGTGGCCTCCTCGATTTCGGCCTCGGTGAAGCGCGCGGTGATGTGCTGGGAGCAGTTCGCGTCCCATGCCTCCACCGTAAACAGGATCGCGCGGTCGGGGCGGGCGCGATAACCGGGATCGATGAGCCGAGCGAGCAGTGCCGGGTCGTCTTCGACCACGCGCGCGCGTCCCCAGAGCTTGATCCGACGCCGGCGCGCGAAATCGAGCAGGAACAGATAGGCGCGATCGTTCTCGGCGAGGTTGCTGAGCGTGATGTACTGGCGGTTCCCGGCGTAGTCGGCGAAGCCGAGCGTTTTCTCGTCCAGCACTTTGATGAAACCCTGCGGGCCGCCGCGGTGCTGGATATAGGGCGCGCCGTCAGCGGATACGGTCGCGAGGAACGCGGTATCGAGTTCGGCGATGAAGGTCGCAAGCTCAGGCGTCACGCGATCGGGAAAGCCCGCGGCGATGCGTTTCTCGTAGGCGCGCGCCGAACCGCGCTCGGCTTGCGCACGTCGGGCCGCCGGCGGAAAGACGATGTCGCTGTTGTTGGTCATGGCACGAACCGTCGAACACGCGAGCCGGCCTCGCCAAGCTCGCAGGTTGGTCAGCAAGTTGGTCCCGGGGACCTCTCGTAGGGCCGAGATTGACCCCATAGCACAATATGGATCATTTCTTATTTGATGATAATATTCTTTGGTCGGAAGAAATTATTGCAATATATGCAACAACATGGACCGTATCGATAGCGTTGCGGCCTTTGTGGAAGTCGCTGAGCGCCGCAGTTTCACCGCGGCCGCGCGCCGGCTCGCGCGCTCACCGGCCGCGGTTACCCGCGCGGTGGGCGAACTCGAAACGCGGCCCGAGTTTCTCAGCCGTTTCGCCGACGTGTCGGTCTCGCTCAGCTTGATCGATCGGCCGGTCGACCTGGTGGAGGAGGGGCTCGACGTCGCGGTGCGCATCGGCGTGCTGGCGGAAAGCTCGGCGGTCGCGACCCGGGTCGGCGCCGTGCGCCGCATCGTGGTCGCTTCCCCCACCTATCTGGCACAACACGGCACCCCGCAAACGCCCGCGGATCTCGGCGCGCACGGTGTCGTCGCGTTCTCCGGCGTTGCGGGCGTTGAGCGCTGGATATTTCGTAACGAGACCGGCGAAACGAGCGTCGCCATAAGACCGCGGCTCATCGTGACCACGGCCGAAGCCGCCCTTGATGTGGTGAGAGCCGATTTCGGTATTACCCGTGTGCTCAGCTACCAGGCCGCTGACGATATTGCCCGCGGTTCGCTCCTTCGGCTGCTGCCGGCGCACGAAGGGTACGAGCTGCCGATCCATCTCCTCTATCCGGGGGGACGGCATCCGCCGCCGAAACTGCGCGCCTTTCTTGATTTCGCCAAGCCTCGCCTGCGCCGCCGCTGCGACGCGATCATGCGCGCGATAAATTCCTGAGCCGCTGTCCTTGACGGCCGCAGGACCAACGGACCGGAGCCGTCATCACCGATCCTCCCAGGTCGGTTGGCGCTTCTCGACGAAGGCGGAAATACCCTCCTCGGCGTCGCGCGCCATCATATTTTTCACCATCACTTCGGTCGCGTGGTCGTAGGCATCGGCGATGCCCATTTCCAGCTGGCGGTAGAATGCCTCCTTGCCGAACTTCACCGCCGCCGCCGACTCGGCGGCGATCTTGCGCGCAAGTTTGAGGGCCTCGTCGCGGGCCGTGCCGGGCTCGACCACGCGGTTGACGAGCCCGACGCGATAGGCGTCTGCGGCCGAGATCATGTCGCCGGTGAGCAGCATCTCGAGCGCATGCTTGCGCGCCAGGTTGCGCGAGAGCGCGACCATGGGAGTCGAGCAGAACAGGCCGATATGCACGCCCGGCGTGCAGAACTTGGCGCTCGTGGAAGCGACCGCCAGATCGCAGGTCGCGACCAGCTGGCAGCCGGCCGCAGTGGCGGTCGCTTCGACCGCTGCGATCACCGGCTGTGGCAGCCGTAGGATGGCGAGCATCACCGCGCTGCAGCGCTCCATGATGTGGCGGGTGTAGCTGCGCCCCCCATCCGCATCGGTGCGATGGGCGGTCAATTCCTTGAGGTCATGTCCGGCCGAGAACGCGCTCCCCTGCGCCGCGAGCACCACCGCGCGGATGCGCTCGTCCGCGGCAAGGCTTTCGAGCTCTTGCGACAGGGCCGCCAGCATCGCCTCGGATAAGCTGTTGCGGGCCTGCGGGCGGTTGAGCGTGAGAACGGCAATGTTGCCGGTATCCTCCCGCACCACGACCGGCTCGTTCGCGGCTGCGGGACCGCTCGCAGGCGCGGAGGATTGGGCTTTCATTGGCGTCGGTTTCCGGGAACCTCGTCCATCTCCCTTCTACTTAGCGCAGCGGGCGGGCGGCGCAAGCTACCGCGGAACAGGGAGAGTGCCGGCGCGTTAAGGCGTGAGGACAATCATTCGCGACGTGGTGGCGCGATGGAAAGGAAGACAGCTGCCTCAAGGAGGAACGCCGGGCGCAAGCGCCGCAGCCCGCGGCAAAGCGGGTCGTCGCGGCGCGCGGCGCGGACAGGCCGGCGTTGGTCGCAGCACGTGACCGAACACAGCGATGCGCTGACCCTCGACAAGGGCGTCTTCGCATTACGCGATCCCAAGCGGATTGCGGCGTCGTTGAAACGATCGGCTGAAAGAAGCAGACGTCGGAAAAGCAGTCCCTTTCGCTCCGCGCTTTCCATGCTCACCTTCTACATCAATCGTGCCGGCAAGAGCCTGCCCGCGTCCCGTAAGAGGACCTTGATGCGGGCGAAAGATGAGCTGCGCAAGCAATTCGGCAAGGCGTGATAGATCCGGGCTCGCGTCCCAGCTGCGGTGCGGAGCGTGCGCCGCACCGTTGATGCGCAAATGCGCCCATCGCGACCCACGAGTTCCGCGTCGTATGTGAGCTGAGCGTCCGCCGATCTTTTTCATTTGCCTACAATCGTCTAGTTCTGTTGCCATCCTGGAGGGCGGCGGATGGCGGTGGTGATGACAGTCGAGGAGCTCGAGCGCTTTTTCCTCGCCGAGTTTCCGCAAGTTTTCCATCCCAAGAGCGGCCTTGTAATCGAAGGGGTGTGGGAGCGCGGCTGCCGGGTGCGACAGACTTTCCGTCAGGTCTCGGTACGGCCGGGCGGTACGATTTCCGGGCCCACCATGATGGCGCTTGCGGACTTTGCCATGTATGTGGCGGTGCTTGCCACGATCGGTCCGGTCCCGCTGGCCGTGACCATCAACCTCAACATCAATTTTTTGCGCAGGCCCGCGCCGCGCGACCTAGTCGCCGAGGCGCGGCTGCTCAAGCTCGGCAAGCGGCTCGCCACCGGCGAGGTCACCATTTGCTCGCCCGGCGAGGCGGAGCCCGTGGCCCACGCGACCTCGACGTATTCGATTCCGCCGGGAGGTGGGGAGGTACTATAGGACCATAATGATAAACGATTGAGTGAACGGAGATATATTGATGACGGCGTTGACCGCAGCCGGGCCGCGGGTGTATGAGCCGCGCGCAGCGAGACATGTTCGCCAGTCGTTACGGAACGCCGTGTCATGAAAACCTTTTCGGCCAAGCCCGCCGAGATCGAGAAGAAATGGGTCGTCATCGATGCCACTGGCCTCGTGGTCGGCCGCCTCGCAAGCCTGGTGGCGATGCGGCTGCGCGGCAAGCACAAGCCGACCTACACCCCTCACGTCGATGACGGCGACAATGTCATCATCGTCAACGCGGAAAAAATCGTGCTGACCGGCAAGAAGCGCGAGAACAAGATCTATCGCCATCACACCGGCCATATCGGCGGCATCAAGGAGCGCACCGCGCGCTCGATCCTGGAGGGCAAATTTCCGCAGCGGGTCGTGGAGAAAGCGGTCGAACGCATGCTACCGCGCGGACCGCTTGGGCGCATGCAGCTCGGCAATCTGCGCGTCTATGCTGGCCCCGCACATCCGCACGCGGCGCAGAACCCCGAAACGCTCGACGTTGCCGCCTTGAACCGCAAGAACACGAGGAGCGTGTGACCATGGCCGAAACCATGCAGTCGCTCGATCAACTGTCGGCGCTCAAGCCGGCTGCCGCGCCCGAAACTCCGAAATACGTCCAAAAGCTCGACAAGCAGGGACGGGCCTATGCCACCGGCAAGCGCAAGGATGCGGTGGCGCGGGTTTGGGTCAAGCCCGGCGCCGGCAAGATCGTCATCAATACCCGCGAGATCGAGATTTATTTTGCGCGGCCGGTGCTGCGCATGCTGATCCAGCAGCCGCTGGTGGCGACCAACCGCAGCGGCCAGTTCGACGTCACCTGCACCGTTTCGGGCGGCGGCTTGTCCGGCCAGGCTGGCGCCGTGCGCCACGGCCTGTCCAAGGCGCTGATGAACTATGAGCCCGATCTGCGCGGCGCATTGAAGCGTGGCGGCTTCCTCACCCGCGACCCGCGCGTGGTCGAGCGCAAGAAATACGGCAGGGCCAAAGCGCGGCGCTCGTTCCAGTTCTCCAAGCGCTAGCTTCCGGTCCAATCGGCGTCATTCGCCGCGCAGAAGCGGCGAGCGCACGTGACCGCCGCCAAGCCTCGCGAGCCATGTCGCGTCTTGCCCTGACCTTTGCCTGCTGCCGTTACGATCGGATGGACGCGATCCGCGAGGAGGACGTGGTCCCCGCGGGGCTGACCCTCAACTGCATCACGTTGAAATCGGGACGCGAGATTTTCGACCGCATGGTGGGCGGGCAAGAATTCGACGTGGCGGAGCTGTCGGCGTCCGAATTCATCAGCCTGATGGGCCGCGGCGGTTGTCCATTCGTCGCGCTGCCGGTGTTTCCCTCGCGCGTCTTTCGACACGGCTACATCTTCATCAATACCCGGCGCGGCATCCGCACGCCGAAGGATCTCGAAGGCAAGCGCATCGGACTGCCGCTCTATACCCAGACCGCGGCGATCTGGGCGCGCGGGCATCTCATGCATGAATTCAACGTGGATCTCGCAACCATCCGATGGGTGGAGGGCGCGGTGGAGAAACCGGGCGCACACGGCAGCCCGCACGCGCCGGCGCTGCTGCGGCCTGTTCAAATCGAGCAAAACACCAGCGCTGAGCCGCTCGGAACGCTGCTCGCGCGCGGCGCGATCGACGCGCTGATAGGATCGCGCAAGCCCGACGAGCTCGGGCGCCACCCCGATGTCGCCCGCCTGTTCCCCGACTACCGCCTGCTCGAGCGCCAACTCTACCAACGGACCAAGATCTTTCCGATCATGCATCTCATCGCCGTGCGCCGCGATCTCTACGAGCGGCAGCGCTGGATCGCGGGGAGCCTCTACAACGCATTCGTCGAGTCGAAGCGCCGCGCCCGCAGCCGAATGCGCTACGCCGGGTCGCTCAGCGCCATGCTGCCGTGGCTGATAGACGATGTGGAGGAGATCGACGACGTCTTCGGGGGCGATGCCTTTCCTTATGGCATTGAGGCCAATCAGGCGACCTTGCAGGCGCTGGTCGCGTACATGGTCGAACAGCACTTCATCGCCCGGCCGATTCCGATCGAAGATCTGTTCGTCCCGCTCTCCGGCGCGATTGGGACGTGATCATCGTTTTCCCTCACGGCACCCGAAACAAAGAAAGGGCGCCCGCGGGCGCCCGTTGAGGTGCATCGCAATGCGATGTTGGGAGGACGCTACGCTGAATAGTACATTTCGAACTCGACCGGATGCGGGGTGTGCTCGAAGCGGATGATCTCCTGCATCTTGAGATCTATGTACGTGTCGATGAAGTCATCCTCGAACACCCCGCCCGCCTTGAGGAAGGCGCGATCCTTGTCGAGATAGCCGAGCGCCTCGCGCAGCGAGCCGCACACGGTGGGAATTTGCTTGAGCTCCGCCGGCGGCAGGTCGTAGAGATCCTTGTCGATGGCGGGGCCGGGATCGAGCTTATTCTTGATGCCGTCGAGACCCGCCATCAGCATGGCGGCAAAGGCGAGGTAGGGGTTGGCAAGCGGATCCGGATAGCGCACCTCGACGCGCTTGCCTTTGGGCGAGGAGGCAAGCGGGATGCGGCAGCCGGCCGAGCGGTTGCGCACCGAGTAAGCGAGCAAGACCGGCGCCTCGAAACCCGGCACCAGCCGCTTATAGGAATTGGTGGTGGGGTTGGTGAACGCGTTGATCGTGCGCGCGTGCTTGAGGATGCCGCCAATGTATTGGAGCGCGGTATCCGAGAGGTCGGCATATTTGTTGCCGGCGAAGGTGGGCTTGCCCTCCTTCCAGATCGATTGATGGCAGTGCATGCCGGAGCCGTTGTCGCCGTACACGGGCTTGGGCATGAAGGTCGCGGTCTTGCCGTAGATCTGCGCGACCTGCTGCACGCAGTACTTGTAGATCTGCATCTGATCGGCCATGCGCACCATGGGGGCGAACTGGAACCCCAGCTCATGCTGAGCCGAGCCGACCTCGTGGTGATGCTTTTCGACCTTGCAGCCATGCGCGCCATGGCGCCGAGCATTTCCGAACGCATGTCCTGCGCCGTGTCCAGCGGCGGCACCGGGAAGTAGCCCTTCTTGAACCCGATGTGGTGACCGAGATTGCCGCCCTCGTAATCGGTGTCGGAGTTGACCGGAAATTCCACTGAATCGAGCTTGAAGCCGGTGTTGTACGGCTGCGCGGAGTATTTGACGTCGTCGAAGATGAAGAACTCGGCCTCCGGTCCGAAGAAGACGGTGTCGCCCACGCCCATGGACTTGACCAAACCCTCGGCCTTTCTGGCGATCGAGCGCGGGTCGCGGTTATAGGGCTCGCCCGTCAACGGCTCGAGCGTGTCGCAGACCAGGACCATCGTCGTCTCGGCGTAGAACGGATCGATGCAGGCGCTTTCCGGATCGGGCATGAGCTGCATGTCGGACTCGTGGATCGCCTTCCAGCCGGCGATCGAGGAGCCGTCGAACATGATGCCCTCGCTGAACGTATCCTCGTCGATCGTCGAGATATCGGTGGTGACGTGTTGCCACTTGCCGCGTGGATCGGTGAAACGGAAGTCGACGTATTTCACGTCGTTGTCCTTGATCATTTTCAAAGCGTCTTTGGCGGTCGTCATTGAACGGATACCCCTTTCGTGTGGCCGCGAGGTTGTCGAAGCCAGCGGTTCAGATGGCGTCCAATCCGGATTCCCCGGTTCTGATCCGAATGGCTTCTTCGATATTAGAGACGAAGATCTTGCCGTCGCCGATCCGCCCGGTTTGGGCGGCGCGACGGATCGCCTCGATCGCTTTCTCGACCATGTCGTCGCCAAGTACAATCTCGATCTTCACCTTGGGGAGAAAATCGACGACGTATTCGGCCCCGCGATAGAGTTCGGTATGTCCTTTCTGCCGTCCGAAGCCCCTGGCTTCGGTGACGGTGATGCCTTGCAGTCCAACCTCTTGCAGCGCTTCCTTCACTTCGTCGAGTTTGAAGGGTTTGATCACCGCCTCGATCTTCTTCATCGCGTTTCCTTCCCCGCGGCCTGCCAGCGGCGCAGCGCCGGCTTGGCCGCGCTCACGGTTAGCAGGGTCCGTGCCAAGCCCCCACGAGAGAAAAAAGCGACTGCCAATCAGTTATTTAACGGTGACGGACAGACGCGCTCCGGTCGGCGCCAACGGACACTGGATTAGACTTTGAGCAATTTGCCTATTTTGTGATCATTGTGGTGTATCCTGCGCTGTAAGCGAAAGAAATAACGCAGGGTCGCGCGCGCTTCGGCACAGCATTAGTCTGCGGCGGCGATGATCGAATTGCTCACCACCGCCGAAATGGCAGAGGCCGACCGCCGCACGATCGCGGGCGGGGTTGCCGGCATCGCACTGATGGAAAACGCCGGTCGCTCCGTTGCCGATGCCGTCACCGCGCGCCATCCCCCGGGGCTGGGCGTCGCCGTGGTTGCGGGGCCTGGCAATAACGGGGGCGATGGTTTTGTCGCCGCCCGCTTCCTGGCCGAGCGCGGGTACCGGGTGCGGGTCCTTCTGGTCGGCGACCCTAACCGGCTCAAGGATGATGCGGCCCTGGCTGCGCAGCGCTGGCAGGCTCCGACAGCGGCGGCCGCGCCGGCGGCGTTGATGCCCGCCGACATTGTCATCGATGCCGTGTTCGGCGCTGGCCTGGATCGGCCGATCGAGGGTGTTGCGCGCGCCATGATCGAGGCTATGAACGCGGCGCCCTGCGTCTATGCGGTTGATCTGCCGAGCGGGATCAATGGCACGACCGGCGCGGTGATGGGCCTCGCAGTAAACGCCACGGAAACGGTGACGTTCTTTCGTCGCAAGATCGGCCATGTGCTGCTGCCCGGCCGGCTCCACTGCGGAAATGTTCGCATCGCCGACATCGGAATTGCCGCGAGCGTGCTCGATCAGATCAAACCGCGCATCGCGATCAATGCGCCGAACCTTTGGGCCAAAAGCTTTCCGCTGCCGCGTGTCGACGGGCACAAATATGCCCGCGGCCACGCGGTTGTGGTGTCCGGCGGGGTGTCCTCGACCGGCGCGGCGCGGCTCGCCGCGCGCGGTGCGTTGCGGGCAGGCGCGGGGCTCGTCACCATCGCCTCGCCGTGCGAAGCGCTCGCGGTCAATGCGGCGGCAAGCCTCGCCGTCATGGTGCGGCCGGTCGATGGCGCCGATGAACTTACGAGCTTCCTCGACGATCCCCGCCGCAACGTCGTGCTGCTGGGACCAGGCGGTGGTGTGGGGCAGCCCATGCGGGACTTGGTTCTCGCGGCGCTCAAAGGTGAGCGCGCGGTGGTGCTCGATGCCGATGCGCTCACGAGCTTTGCTGATGAGCTGCAGGCCCTATGCGCCGCCATTAGAACGCGAGGCAAGGCTAGGCTAATGACGCCCCATGAAGGGGAGTTCAGTCGTTTATTCAAGATATTGGGAGACGAAGCTCCCTCGAAGCTTGAAAGGGCTCGGTGGGCGGCGCAGACGACCGGAGCGGTGGTCCTCCTCAAGGGGCCGGACACAGTTGTTGCAGCCCCGGACGGGCGCGCCGCGATTGCCGACAATGCGCCGCCTTGGCTCGCCACCGCCGGCTCGGGCGACGTGCTTGCCGGCATCGCGGCCGGCTGCCTAGCGCAAGGCATGCCGGGATTCGAGGCAGCGGCGGCGGCGGTCTGGCTGCATGGCGAAGCGGGGAGCGCGGCCGGTCCGGGGCTGATCGCGGAGGACCTGCCCGAGGTCATGCCCGGGATCTACCGGCGACTGTTCGGTCAACTCGCTGCCGGACGGTGACGAGGGCTCAGGCGGCCTGATCCGTGGGCTGCCCGCGCAACGCCGGGCGGGAACGGTTTCCAAGCAAGGTGCAACAGGAGCGAGCTAGTCCACCACGAACCAAGCGGCCGTTTCTGTGTCCGGGCGCTCCAGCGCTCGGCCCTCGAGCAGCCACTTGCCGGGATTGTCGGCGACGAAGGCAACGCGTTCGATCGCGTCGCCAACGAGCAGCGTGTCCATCCAATAGGGTTTCCAACCGTCGTCGAGCCGATCGAGCAGGCGGAAGTGATGTCCGTGCAGGTGTACGACTTGCAACTGGCCGCTCGGGTTGTGCAGGCCCAAGGTCACGGCGCGGCTGCGTCGGACGGTGAATAGCGGCGTTCCCGTAAGGTCGAGCGGCCTGGCGTTCCCGAGTTTGAGTTCGGCCTTGAGCGAATTCTTGAGGTCGATGCCCGCTGGCAGCGGATTAGGCGACTGCCTGGTCCGAGCCCCACGCGGCCCTCGCGTGCGAGAAGCGGTTCTGTCGGCTGGCCGTCGATCGCCATGACCCACGGAGCATGGCCCTCGAGCTTGAGAGAAAGACCCCGCGCGGTGGTGGCGTTGATCAACCGCAGGCGCAACCGTTCGCCGCTCCGCACTGGGACATCGGGACGCAGCGATCCGTTGACGAGCACCGGCGCCGGCGAGCCGCCCGCCCCGGGGGGTACCGCGAACATGAGCACGATGCCGCGATCGACGTCGACGGGCTGAGCTTCCTCGACGATCAGTGCCGCGTAGAGACCTCGATCGACCTGTGCGCCGATATGCGCGTGGTACCAGAACGTGCCCGCGTCGGGCGGGCGAAAGCGGTAGTCGAAGCTGGTCCCGGGCGCGATGGGCGCTTGAGTGAGCCCCGGCACGCCGTCCATGGCGTTGGGCAGCCGGACGCCGTGCCAGTGCACGCTGGTCGGCTCGGCGAGGTCGTTGACGACGCGCACGCATAGGTCTTCGCCGCGCGTGATCCTCAGCGTCGGACCTGGCACCGTACCGTCATAGCTCGAGACGAAGGTCGGAGATTGCGGCACGCTGCCAGGACCAAGCGGACGCGCGCGGATGACCCGGAAGCCACCCGACGCGGTTTCCGCCCACGAGTGTCCCGGCCAGCCAATCCAGGTCATAGCATGTCGACGCGGAGGCGGCAGGAGCCGCCGTAGGACCTCGGCTCCCGAAAATCCGCAGTTGAGAAGGCT
>WNGR01007784.1_pt1 | contig 11348 bp, 10 predicted proteins | sample 5407581 | NCBI WGS metagenome assembly WNGR01 (sample SAMN13153383, study PRJNA577476) | soil metagenome | isolation source: 80 cm soil or saprolite under Garry oak tree replicate 2 | place: USA:California | collected 2016-06-15 | reverse complement strand
GTAGGCTTGCGTACGCGCTTCTAACGCGTTTGCCCAATCTGGTCATGTGCCTGGGCGCCCGCAGATCGCGCGGGCGCTGCCTGCTTGGGCAGTTCGACGAAATGCCGGGATGGCTTGCTCGTATTCCGAAACGAGATAGCTGGCCAGATGCTGCGTGAAGGATTATTCAGGATCGCGCCGCGCAGTCGTATCGATCTTCGACTTCGAAAGAAAGGTCACTTTCGATTGCTTGTCTTGAAAAAGACGGTTATAGTTGAGCAAGTAATCAGTCATTTAAGGCAGTTCATGGCCCGTCCCTTGAGTCCCGAAAAACGTAGCGCCCTGTTGGAATCCGCGACGCAAGCTGTCGCTGAACTGGGCGTGCAGGCCTCCACGGCGAGCATCGCGCGTGGCGCCGGCGTGGCGGAGGGCACGTTGTTCACGTACTTCGAGAGCAAGGAGGCATTGTTCCAGGAACTGTATCTGCACCTCAAGCGCGGCCTGGCCGACGCTGTGATGCCTGACTATCCCACGGGAGCCGACTACATGCAGCGCATGCAGCACGTTTTCGAGCGTTATGTGAACTGGGGACTGGCCAATCCGTCTGCACGGTTCGCGGTTGCCCGGCTTGCGGGTTCAGGGCAGGTATCGGACGACACACGATCACAGGGCATGCAGCCGTTTCTGGCCGTCGCCCAGATGATGCAGGATGGCGTGCGCGACGGCGTGTTGGTCGATGCGCCGATCAGCTTTCTCTCGTCGTTGATCGAGCACATTGCCGACACGACGATCGAGCATATCGAAAGGCATCCCAAGGACGCCGCGCTTCAAAGGAAGCTTGGCTTTCGCGTTCTGTGGCGCGCAATCACGATGTAATTTTTTTACTCAATTAATGAGTGATTGGGCGCTCATTAATATGCACTCACTTAGTTTGCGAAAGGAGAAAGTCATCATGTCCAGTCAGAAGTGGTTCATAACGGGAGCCTCCGGCGGTCTCGGGCTCGCCCTCACGGAAAAAGTGCTGGCGCAAGGGCATCGCGTGGTCGCAGCGGTGCGTCGCATCGAGGGAATGCGGGCACTGACGCAGGCCTATCCGGATATGCTCGAAGTGGAGTCGGTGGACGTGACTGATCGCGAGCAGGTTCAGGCGGCAGCAGCACGTCATCCCGATGTCGACGTTGTGGTCAACAACGCGGGCGGCGCGGTTATCGGCGCGATGGAGGAAATGAGTGACGCCGATATCGAGCAACAGATTGCGCTGAACCTGCTGGCGCCTATCCACGTCACGCGCGCGTTTCTCGGCGCATTGCGCGCGAAACAACGCGGCACGTTCATCCATGTCAGCAGCGTCGGCGGACGTGCCGCGTTCCCCGGAGGCTCGATGTATCACGCCGCGAAGTTCGGTCTGGAGGGCTTCGCCGAAGCGGTCAGCCAGGAAGTCGCCGAGTTCGGCATCAAGACCATCATTATCGAACCGGGCTCCATCAAGACGGGCTTCGTGGCGAATATCCGCTGGACGCCGCAGCTCGACCACTACAAGGACAGCACGGTTGCCAGGCTGCGTCGATGGATCGAGGAAAACGGTGAGGCAGATGCTTCGGGCGACCCGGTGAGAATGGCCGAAGCGATCTATACGATCAGCCAGATGTCGGAGCCCCCGCTGCGCACCGTGCTCGGCGGCGATGCCTATGCTGTGCTGGAAGCGGGCTATACCCGGAGTCTGGCCGCGCTGCAGGCGCAAAAGGATCTCGCCGCGTCTGTGATGTTCGAGGGTAAGTCTGGCTTCATGCCCGAGTGACGAGCTTCCGCTCTCCAATGCCAATGCGCAATCGCGGCGTATATCAAAGGATTAAACGATCATGTCCAAAGTCTGGTTGATTAGCGGTGCGTCCCGAGGTTTGGGCCGCATCATTCTCGAAGCTGTGCTGGAAGCCAGCCACCCTTGCTGCCGATTTCGGCGCGGTATCGCGTGAGTTGCCCCCGGAGTAAGACGATGCGTATTGTTCTGATCGGCGCAACCGGCATGGTGGGCGAAGGCGTGTTGCGAGCGTGCCTGAAAGCACGCGACGTCACCGAAGTCATCGTGATCAGCCGGCGTGCGCTACAGGGTTACGAGGATCCGCGACTCAAGGTCGTCATCACGCCACATCTGGAGCGCCTTCAGGCGGAGGGCGACGTTTTCGCCAAGGTCGATGCATGCTTTTTCTGCGTGGGTGTTTCGTCATTCCGTATGTCCGAGGCGGCATATCACGCGGTGACCTACGACCTCACGCTTCATGTCGCGCAAGAACTGCTTCGCGTGAGCCCTGCGATGACGATGGTGTACGTATCCGGCGCTGGCGCCGACAGCAGCGAGCAGGGCAAGACCATGTGGGCCCGCATCCGCGGAAAAACCGAGAATGCGTTGCAGCGGCTCCCATTTCGGCACGTCGTGATTTTTCGGCCCGCCGCCATCATTCCCGAGGACGGCATCCAGTCGCGCACCGCCGTGTATCGGTGGATGTATGTCGTGCTCAAGCCGTTTCTGATTCTGGCCCGCCGCATTTCGCCGGAGCATGTGTTGACGACGTCGGTTGTCGGCGACGCCATGCTCAATGCCGTGCGTCGCGGCGCACCACGGTCCATCCTGAATCCGCCAGACATTTATCGATTGGCCATCATCTCGCAGGCTTGATCCGATTGTGGACACGGACGAGCCGCGCGCATCACATCGTGGACACGGTGGTGCTCCGCAGCGCGGCACCCACTTTCTCGCTGGTAGATACGATGACGAGTTGAGTACGGAGCGGGTCCTTCTTCAGCGAAAGCCATGTCACAAGGGCAGCACATGGATGTGTTCGCCATGATCCGGATTCAACGCCGCAGCGTCGATGTGCTGCCTGAATCGCGCCTAATCATCTGAACGAACCGCGATAAATCGGGCATTGCCTTGAAATACGCATGGTGTAACGTATGCTGCCTTCGTGCACGCCTATCTCCTCGGGTAGCGCTGCGAATGTGAGACTGCCCTCGGGTTTGAAGCGGTCGCGCAAAAACAGGAGGGCAAGACCATGGCTGCCGACATGTCCGCCAGCGCCAGTTGCGGCGACTCCGCGCGTAGCGCGCTGGATCCCGACGCATTGCGGCGCGGCGTGCTCGACAATCTCATCTGCCTGCAGGCTCGCCCGCTGGCCATTGCTACGCCGCACGACTGGTATATGGCGCTTGCCTACAGCGTGCGTGACCGCATGCTGGCGCGCTGGGCCGCCACGATCCAGACCTATGCTGCTCGCGAGCTGAGGGTTGCGTGTTACCTCTCTGCGGAGTTCCTGATCGGACCGCAACTCGGCAACAATCTCGTGAATCTGGGCATCGAGGCGGAAGCGCGTGCTGCCATGCAGTCGCTCGGCCAGGATCTCGACGCGCTCATCGCCCTCGAGGAAGAGCCGGGACTCGGCAATGGCGGACTCGGAAGGCTCGCCGCCTGCTATCTGGACTCGCTGGCCACGCTCCAGATACCGTCGGTCGGATACGGCATACGCTATGAGTTCGGTATCTTCGACCAGGTGATCCGCGATGGCCGGCAGGTAGAGGCCACCGACAAGTGGCTGCAGAAGGGCAACCCATGGGAGATCGTGCGCCCCAACGTGAACTACTATGTGCGCTTCGGCGGACACACGCAGGTCGAGAACGATGCGCAGGGCCGCTATTGCGTGCGCTGGATACCGGCGCACATGGTCAAGGGTGTGGCTTGCGATACACCGATGCTCGGATTCCGGGTCAACACCTGCAACACGCTACGCCTATGGAAGAGCGAAGCTGTCGAGTCCTTCGATCTGGAGGACTTCAACGCCGGCGACTACTACCAGGCTGTGCAGGAAAAGGTGATTTCCGAAACGCTGTCCAAGGTGCTCTATCCCAACGATGAGCCCGAAGCCGGCAAGCGGCTGCGCCTCGCGCAGCAGTACTTCTTCGTTTCCTGCTCGTTGCAGGACATGCTGCGCCTGCTCGATATCAAGGGCGAACCCATCGCGCGCTTTTCCGACATGTTCACGGTACAGCTGAACGATACGCATCCTTCAATCGCCGTGGCAGAACTGATGCGCCTGCTCGTCGACGAGCGGCAGGTCCCTTGGGACGAAGCCTGGAATATAACCCGCGGCACGCTGGCCTATACCAATCACACACTGCTGCCCGAAGCGCTCGAAACCTGGGGGCTGCCGCTTTTTCGCAGCCTGCTGCCGCGCCTGCTCGAAATCATCTATGAGATCAACCGGCGCTTTCTCGACGAGGTCCGGCAACGTTATCCCGGCGACGATGCACGCGTGGCGCGGATGTCGATGATCGACGAGGCCGGCGAGAAGAAGGTGCGCATGGCGCATCTGGCGACTGTCGGCTGCCATGCTGTGAACGGCGTGGCAGAGCTTCATTCCGCGCTGCTCAAACAAACGGTAATGCGCGATTTCGCACAACTGTGGCCCGAGCGCTTCAAAAACGTCACCAATGGCGTCACACCACGTCGCTTCATGCTGCTCAGCAATCCAGGGCTTGCGCGGTTACTGGACAAGACGGTGGGTGAGGGATGGCCGACCGACCTCACACGGCTTCGAGCCCTCGAGTCGTATGCCGACGATCCGGGCTTTCTCGACGAATGGCGCCGCGTCAAGTATTCGAACAAGGCGATTCTCGCGCAGCACATTCGAAGCACGACAGGCGTCGAGGTGGACCCTGCCGCGTTGTTCGACATCCAGGTCAAGCGCATTCACGAGTACAAGCGACAGCACCTGAACGCGCTGTACATCGTCACGCTGTATCAGCGTTTGCGCCGCGACCCGCAACTCGCTGTCGCGCCGCGCTGCTTCGTATTCGGCGGGAAAGCGGCGCCGGGGTACGCGATGGCCAAACTCATCATTCGCCTGATCAACGGCGTGGCGGAAGTCGTGAACAACGACCCGTCGATAGCGGGACGGCTCAAAGTGGTGTTCTACCCGAACTTCAATGTGAAGAACGCACAGTTCATCTATCCCGCAGCGGACTTGTCCGAGCAGATATCGACTGCGGGCAAGGAGGCATCGGGTACGGGCAACATGAAATTCACGATGAACGGCGCACTGACCATCGGAACGCTCGACGGCGCGAACGTCGAGATCCGGGAGGAGGTCGGCGAGGAGAACTTTTTCCTGTTCGGCATGACCGACTCTCAGGTCGAGCAACTCCGGCGAGACGGTTATCGTCCGGCAGACTGCGCGGCTGGCAATGGCGAATTGCGCGACGCACTGGATCTGATTGTCAGTGGGCATTTCTCGCGCGGCGACCGGGATATGTTCCGACCGCTTGTCGACAATCTGCTGCACGCCGACCCATTTTTTGTGCTGGCCGACTACGCGGATTATGTGGCTTGCCAGGAGCGTGTGAACAGCGCATGGCACGACATGCGGCGCTGGACTCGTATGTCCATCCTCAACACCGCACGTTCGGGTAAGTTCTCCTCTGATCGCGCGATCGGCGAGTACTGTCACGAGATCTGGAGGATCCGCCCGGTGAGTGTCGCCCTTGAGCGGCTCTGAGAAACGCGACGTTCCTGTGCTTCTCGCGCAACCAACTCGCGACCGCCTCGCCGCGTTATGCAAGATAGCGCGGACTCGCGCCTCAACCAGGTGAACTCATGGATGACTGCTGGTAGTTCTGGATTCCGACCTTGTCGATCAAGCCGATCTGTATCTCCAGCCAGTCGATATGATCTTCAGTGTCATCGAGGATGTCCGAAAAGATCATTCTCGACGCGTAGTCTTTGACTGATTCACAGTATGTGATCGCCTCTTTGCAATGGGCCTGGGCGGACTGTTCGAGTTTGAGATCGCATTGAAGGACCTCGAGTGTATCCTCGCCGACGAGAAGCTTAGCCAGATCCTGCAGATTGGGTAGGCCGTCGAGCATGAAGATCCGCTCGATCAGCTTGTCGGCATGCTTCATTTCCTCGATTGACTCGTCATATTCGTGTTTGCCGAGTCCTTCCAGCCCCCAATGCTTGTAGAGGCGTGCATGTAGAAAGTACTGATTGATGGCCGTCAGTTCGTACTTCAGTTCGGCGTTCAGATATTCAATGACTTTTGGATCGGCTTGCATGACAGCTCCCGTCATTCCGCAGCGTTTCATACAGGATGGACGGCTGGCGTGAGCACGGCGGTAACGAGACAGGGAGCGCAAATGATTCTCTTTTGCGGACCATTTCTTATCGTCTGCGCAATAGCTGATTCCCTCGCCACGCACCAGCGAAGTACCTTGCGCGGTAACGTCATCAAGAATGACGCATTTATCCCAACGAAAAACCTTGCATTCTTCGCTGGAAAAACTATTTTCAAATAACAAAACGATTCTTGGCTCGGCAACGGAGGAGACCCATGCCGGCTACTCGTATGATGATTGCGCGTCGCGCCGGCGTGAGCGTCGCCACGGTCGATCGTGTGCTGCGCGACGACCAGGGCGTGCGCCCGGAGACAGCCGAACGCGTTCATCTCGCGCTTGCGACATTGCGCGACGAGCGTGCAAGTCGTGGTCGTCCGGCAAAAGCCACGTCATTTCGGGTCGCATTCGTTCTGCCACAAATCAATTCCCGCTTTCTCGATCAGGCCGAGCGCGATATTGCGCTGTCGGCGAGCTTCTTTCGCGAGCATCGCATCGTCCCGTCGTTTTATCGATGTGACCTGTCGAACCAGCGAGACGCCGCATCCTTCGCCCAGCAGCTGACCGACTACGACGCACTCGTGCTCGTGCCGCTCGATTACCCGTGGGTCGTGCGGATGATCCAGGACATGACCGACGCGAACATGCCCGTCGTCACGGTGTTCTCCGATCTGCCGTCGAGTGGGCGCGCGGCTTATGTCGGCGTCGATAATCGCATCGCCGGACGCACGGCCGGGCTGCTGATGGGCCGCTTCGTCGGATCTCGCATTGGTACGGTCGCGGTGCTGTCCGCCTCGTCACGGTTGCACGATCAACTGGAGCGCCGCACGGGTTTCTCACAGGTTCTCGAAGAAGATTTTCGCAACCTGCGCTGGGTCACCGAACCCGATTTCGCCGAAGACGACGACAGCGCCGGTCTCGCTGTTCAAGGCCTGATTGCAGGGCACCCGGATCTGGTCGGCGTGTATGTGACGGGCGGCGGCATTTCCGGCATTGCGTCTGCGTTGCAGGAGTCGGGCGACAAGGCGCGCGTCATTCTGATCGGCCACGAATGTACGGCCGAGACGCGCGCGCAATTGTCCGAGCGCGCAATCGACGTGATCCTCGATCAGGATGTGCGCGGCATCGTCCATTGGGCTGGCCTGGCAGCCATCAATTTTCTGAATGATGTGCGGGGCGTGCTCAACATCCCGACGCCCGAAACCCGGATTTATCTTCGTGAGAATGCGCATGCCTGACGCTCGCGACACGCGGACAGCTTTCTGAATCCGCCAGAGCCCGTATACGGCGTCCGGCGCATGGACGCTGTCTGTCATCAGGTTGGAGACCCGAGAAAGACAAGGAGAAGACACATGTTACGTCTAACGTCAGCAAGGGTAGTCGCGGCGGTCCTCGCATCATTGGGACTTTGCCTGGGATCGGCGGCGCACGCCCAGGGCAAGCAGTTGACATTGTGCTGGGCGGCGTGGGACCCCGCCAATGCACTCGTCGAATTATCGAAAGACTTCACGGCCAAAACCGGCATTGCAATGAAGTTCGAGTTCGTGCCATGGACGAGCTACGCGGACCGCTTTATCAACGAACTCAATTCACACGGCAAACTGTGCGATCTGATCATCGGCGACAGCCAGTGGATTGGCGGAGCGGCTGTCAATGGTCACTACGTGAAGCTGAATGATTTCTTCGCGAAGAACAAGATCTCCATGGATGACTTCGTGCCGGCAACCGTTGTCGGCTACGCGGAATGGCCGAAGAACACGCCGAACTACTGGGCGTTGCCTGCCATGGCGGACGCAGTGGGCTGGACCTATCGGAAAGACTGGTTTGCAAGGCCTGAGCTGCGCGCCGAGTTCAAGCAGAAATACAAACGCGAACTCGAACCGCCAACCACGATGGACGAACTCAAGCAAACGGCCGAGTTTTTCCAGGGGCGGAAGATCGATGGAAAGACCGTGTACGGCGTGTATATCTTCACGGAGCGCGGTTCGGAAGGCATCACGATGGGCGTGACGAACATGCTCTACAACTTTGGCTTCGAATATCAGGATCCCAAGAAGCCATATCACCTCGAAGGCTATGTGAACTCACCCGGTGCAATCAAGGGACTGGAGTTCTATAAGGCGCTGTACAAATGCTGCACGGCGCCGGGCATGACGAACGCGTACATGCAGGAAGGACTCGATGCGTTCAAGTCCGGTCAGGTTGCGATGCAGATGAACTGGTTCGCGTTCTTCCCGGGGCTGTACAAGGATCCGAATGTCGGTGGCGACAAGATCGGCTTCTTCGTCAATCCGAAGGAAACAAAACAGTTCACGCAGCTAGGCGGGCAGGGCATCTCCGTCGTGTCGTACTCGGATCACAAAGCGGACGCGCTCGAATACATCAAATGGTTCGCGCAAGCCGATGTGCAGAAGAAATGGTGGCAACTCGGCGGCTATTCGGCGGCGAAGTCGGTCGTGGATGCACCGGACTTTCCGAAGAGCGCACCGTTCGCGCCCGCCTTCCTGAAGTCGATGTCGATCGTCAAGGACTTCTGGGCGGAACCCGCCTACGCCGAGTTGCTGCTCGACATGCAGAAGCGCGTGCACGACTATGTGGTTGCCGATAAAGGCACGGCAAAAGAAGCACTCGATCTGCTGGTCAAGGACTGGAACAAGGTCTTCAAGGCGGAAGGGAAGTAGAGACGCATTAGCAATCAAAATATCTCGGCTCGCGGATTAGCGGGCGGGTCATCCCCGCTAGTCCGCGAAAAGGAGTCGGCATGTTGGCAAACAAGCCTTTTACTCCGGAAGGATTGCAGGCGAAACGGCCGCCGCGCGCGGCTGCGCGCCAGCGTGGGCTGTCCGACAGGACGATCGCGTGGCTGTTCATTCTTCCGACCATCGTATTGCTGCTCGCGATCAACATCTTTCCGTTGATCTGGGCATTGCGCCTGTCGTTCACGAATTTCAAGTCGAACATGCCCAGCGTGCCCGCGCGCAATGTCGGCATCGACAACTACACGGACATTCTGACCGACGAAGACATCTGGTACGCGATGCAGGTCACCGCGCGCTTCGTATTCTGGTCGGTCGGACTGGAAGTCCTGCTCGGGTTCGGGCTCGCGCTGCTGATCAACCGGCAGTTCAGAGGCCATAGTGTCTGGACGACGCTGATCCTGCTGCCGATGATGTTGTCGCCCGCCGTGGTCGGCAATTTCTGGACCTTCCTGCTGCAGCCGCAAACCGGTCTCTTCAACGACATCGTCAGCTTCTTCACGGGCATTCCGCCCAGCTCTTTCCAGATGATCGGCGACGTGCCGCTCGCGCCATGGACCATCGTGATGGTTGATACATGGATGTGGACGCCGTACGTGATGCTGATCTGTCTCGCCGGGCTGCGCTCGATTCCCGACTACATCTACGAAGCGGCTGAAGTCGACCGTGCCTCGCCGTGGCGCCAGTTCTGGTCGATCACACTGCCGATGACGCTGCCGTTCCTGATGCTCGCGATCCTGTTTCGCGGCATCGAGAACTTCAAGATGTTCGACATGGTGAATCTGCTGACATCAGGCGGTCCTGGCTCTGTAACGGAAACCGTATCGATCACGCTCAAGCGCGCCGCGTTCGAGAAGTGGCAGACGGGCTATTCGTCCGCGCTCGCGATCATCCTGTTCGTCGTCGTATTCGGTGCTGCGAATATCTATGTGAAGGCACTCAACAAGGTGAAACAGCGATGACAGACCTTGCCCTTCAACAATCAGTCGTAGCTGCCACGCCGCGCAGCAAGACGTTTGCCGCCGTCGTCGTGATTGCGTACGCGCTCATTGCGACCTTGCCGATCGTGTGGATCATTCTGACGAGCTTCAAGACGCAAGAGGACGCGATTGCCTATCCGCCCGTCGTGATGTTTCAGCCATCGATGGAAGGCTATGTGAACCTCTTCACGATCCGCTCGCGGCAGACGCCGGAGTTCATCGCGAGCCTGCCGCCCGCAACGGCCTGGTATGACCGCGATGTGCGCAAGCGCAACATGGTGATCGCGGGACCGTCGAAGGTCTTGCCGCGCTTCGTTAACTCACTGGTGATCGGCTTCGGCTCGACGTTTCTCGCGGTGTTTCTCGGCACGCTTGCCGCCTATGCGTTCTCGCGCTTCAAGGTGCCGCTCGCCGACGATCTGCTGTTCTTCATTCTGTCGACGCGGATGATGCCGCCCATTGCCGTCGCGATCCCGATCTACCTGATGTACCGCGCGCTCGGGCTCGCGGATACATACCTGGGCATGATCGTGCTCTATACGGCCGTGAACGTGTCGCTAGCCGTGTGGCTGCTCAAGGGCTTCATCGACGAGATCCCGCGTGAATACGAAGAGGCCGCGCTCGTAGACGGCTACACCCGCATGCAGGCTTTCATCAAGGTCGTACTGCCGCAAGCGATCACAGGCATTGCCGCCACGGCGATCTTTTGCCTGATCTTCGCGTGGAACGAGTACGCGTTCGCTCTACTGCTGACCAGCGGCGACGCGCAGACGATGCCGCCGTTCATTCCGTTCATCATCGGCGAGGGCGGTCAGGACTGGCCGGCCGTTGCGGCCGCCACCACCCTGTTCGTGCTGCCGATCCTGGTCTTCACCGTCGTGCTGCGCAAGCATCTGTTGCGCGGCATCACTTTTGGAGCGGTGCGCAAATGAAAGCCCTACCTGCCACGCCGCGGCGGCGCTTCCTTCGCAGGCGCTACTGGGAAAGCGCATCGATGGCACTCATTGGTCTGGGCATTGCCATGCTGGTTCAACCGTTCACCGTCGACCTCTATACATGGTCGTTTCCCGTGATTCTGGTGGGCGCGCTGGCCTTTGTCGTGACAAGCCATTTCCCGGACTGAGCCATGTCGACGATCGTTCTCTCCAATCTCCACAAGCGCTTCGGCGAATTCACGGCCGTGCACGATACGAATCTCACGGTGGGCAACGGCCGTTTCGTGGTGCTGCTCGGACCGTCCGGCTGCGGAAAGACGACCACGTTGCGGATGATCGCCGGACTCGAACTGCCGACGTCGGGCCAGATCCTGATCGACGGCGAAGACGTGACGGCACTGCGAGCGCGTCAGCGCGACATCGCATTCGTGTTCCAGATGTTCGCGCTCTATCCGCATATGACGGTGCGCAACAACATCGCCTTTCCGCTGAAGAACGAGGGTATCTCGCGCCGCGAAATAGCGACGCGCGTCGAT
>WNGR01035837.1_pt1 | contig 11350 bp, 4 predicted proteins | sample 5407581 | NCBI WGS metagenome assembly WNGR01 (sample SAMN13153383, study PRJNA577476) | soil metagenome | isolation source: 80 cm soil or saprolite under Garry oak tree replicate 2 | place: USA:California | collected 2016-06-15 | reverse complement strand
AGGGAGGTCATCCTCTCAAAGCAAGTCGACCTGTTCCGGTTGGTCAATCGCCACTATTATACCTTACAGAACTGGCATGACCAGAATACCGGCTGGCGCATCCAACGCAGCGCAACCGTCATCCGCCTGGTACGGCAACTCAGCGCCACAACACCCGGGTACGTCTATGATCGCCTGCGAGAGCCGGGAGACTTCGCCTGCCTTACCTGGATTCTCTGGTACGCAGAAAACCGGCAGCTTACAGGTCGTGGCAACGACCAGCAGTTTTTACTCTCCCAACTGGCCGAGCAGATTTCAGAGCAATCCCTTATAGGTGTTGAAGGCGAAACGGGATTCGATTTTCGCAGGCCAGCGGACCGCTATAGCATCCAACGCGCACTGCAATACCTGGAAGACCTGGGAGGTCTGCGCCTGGTGGATGGGCAGACGAAGGAATGGGTCGAGCAGACGAACGATGCCGACGTGCTTTACGAGTTCACGGAGGTCATACATTCCCTGGTTTCAGCGCTCAACCCACAACTGCTGACAATGGCCGCAGCTTACCTGAACGACGAGGGAAAGACGCTGCGGCCCACCCTGCTACAAGATATGATCGGAAATCTTTTTCCCGTCGCCAGCACCAAACCGCTGATTCGCGCCTGGCGTACACTGCTGCTCGGCCCGGCATTGTTCAGGTATGACGATGCTGAAGCGTTTGTTGAACTGGTAGCACATGCCGACGAGGTAGCTAACGAATTGCTTGATACGTTTGGCTGGCTGCTAGATGTGAAACGGGATTACGCCTGCATTGTGCGGGCCAGTGGTATGTCAACAGGCCCGGTAACGAGCCTCACTCCCTTTGGCACCAGCGACCAGATGGCGCTGCTCATGTGTACCGCCATACGGGAACAGGTGAGCGGAGGCGCGTGGCCGAAGCCCGATAGCTATGGCTGTTTGCATGTCACGACCGAGGACATGAACGCGCTGTTTTATACGCTGCGCGAGCGTTATGGCGAGAACTGGGGCAACGAGGCGCGCAGCAAAAGTTCTCGCACGTTGTTGAACGATATCTATAGAAAAATGCGCCAGGTTGGTCTTTTGCGCGGACCTGATGGCGCGGGAAATGTGTTGATCTTGCCTACGGCGGCCCGGTACAGCGTTACCTATGAGAAAGCGGGACAGGAGTCAAAGGCAACATCAAAGCAAAAAATAAAATCAATGGCGGCAGCTTTGCCAGGTATGGACGAGGCGGAATGAGGATAGTCGCCGAGGTCGCTTCGGAAGAGGGAAACAACTATGCAATATACATTAGATAATTTTACAGAATGGTCCACATCACCAAACGGAGCATCAGAGGACGCCCTGGCGCGCCAACTCGAGCTGTTCGTTGAGGTGCTACAGGCGCAGGCAGGAGGGCCGCGCGGCTATCGTCTTCGCCGCATCATCTTGACCAACTTCTGGCTCTATGGACTACAAGAATTTGAGATACCGCATGGACGGCTCTTCCTGGCAGGAGAGAATGCCTCGGGGAAATCAACAGTTCTGACGGCAGCGCTGCCGCTGGCTCTCGATGGCGATCTTCGCCCCAATCGGCTCGATACTTTTGGGGGCCGCGAAAGGCACATGGAGTACTACGTGCTCGGCGGAACCGAATCCGCCACGCCCTACAGCCACGAGCGGCGCACCTCCTACATCGCGCTGGAGTTCGAGTGGTGCGATCCGGATCATCCCCCTATCGCGTCCGAATTCCGCCAGCGCTGGGAGAATGGAGAACAGGAAAAGGCGCGCTTCCTGACCATCGGCGTCAGCCTGGCAGGAAACATCAATGCCAGCGACCATATACGCCCACTGCGTTTTTTGATCACCGATGGCTCACGGTTGGGATACGAACTTCACACCGTCTATGAAACGGGCAGCAGGCACGATAAACGCGCCTTCGACCACAGCCGCTTTAAGCAACAATTGGAGGGGCACGGGATTATCTGCGATACCCAGGCAGAATATGAACGCCAGGTAGCACGCTACCTGTTTGGCTTTAGCGATGTCAAAGATTTTCAGAAACTCATCAATCTTTTGCTGGTACTGCGCCGTCCCAACCTGAGCAGCGAGTTGAGTTTCTCGCGGGTGCACGACTATCTCAAGCAATCACTGCGCAAGATCTCCGGAGAGACCACCTCCCATGTGATTGGGACGATCGAGCGCATTGATTCCATTCAGGTCGAAAAAGAACGTATCCAGGAGGCCTACAGCGCCGCGGAACGCCTGCACCGTTCGCAGCAACAGCTTGCGTTGAGTAGAGCGAGGCTGGCGGCCTGCGAGTATACCGGCGCGCAACTGGCTGAGGACAGCGCGCAAAGCCGTGTCACCAGACTGCGCAGGGACCTGCACACAGCAGAGCATGAGCGCGGACGGGCTGATGAGCGTGCACAAACATTGCAGGCCGAGCAGTACCAGGTGAGTGGTCAAATCAAGGCCCTGGAAGCAAGCGCGGGACTTCAGGTAGCCAAACAACTGGCGGCGGCGCGCGAACGCACACGCGAGGCGCAGGCACAGGCAATGCTCCAGGAACAAAGCCTGCAGGCGGCGCGCCAATCAGGGCAAGCAAGCGCGGCGAGCCTGGAACGCCAACGGGTACGGTTCGAAAAGATGAAAGCCGAGAGTGCTGCACATGTGCGCGAACTGCGCGCTATGGCCGCGGAAGAAAGCCAGTGGGAAGTTGCGGCTTTCCAGCTAGAGGAAGCCCTGAGCCAGGTCAAGAGTATCTCGACAGAAACATCATCCGCTCCAGAAGTTCCTGCGAGTATTCCGCTTCTGGCAGGAGAGCAGTCAGAAGAGCGCATTACCTGGCTGCACCAGCTTGAAGAGTTACACCGGCAGCGCGAGAAGCAGGAAACGCAGGTACAGCACGCCCGTCAACTTGAAACGACGCGCTTTCAGGAATTAGACCAGGCGCGCCGCCGCTTTCAATCTGCTCAGGACCGCTCCGACGAAGCGCGGCTCACGCTCAACAAGTCATTAGAGCAGTTCACTTCACAAGAAACCTTGCAATTTCTCGAGGAAACAATCTCACCAGAAGGCGATATAGCCGAGGATGACACTTTGCCCGCCCGCGTGGTAGAGCAGTACATCAGTGCTTTGAACAACTACCGCCAGGTGATTGAAACGCTTGAGGGTGAACTGACCCAGACAGCACAGCAGGTGCGTGCAAAACTGAACGAGTACCAGGTGGCGCAGGGAGGGAAGAAACACGAACTCGAAGAAGTGCAGGCGCTTTATGAGCAGAAACGCGCGGAGCCAGAGTTCACGCCGCTGCGTCCAACGCGCCACACCCTCGCCCGTGCCAGGCTCGCTGAACAGGGCATTATCGCTCTGCCGCTCTACATGCTGCTTGACTTTACCCCCGACATCGATTGTGAGAGCGAGGAAGCCGGGCGTATTGAATGGATGCTGGAGGATGCGGGCCTGCTGGATGCGCTGGTAGTAGCCCCTTCCCAGGCGGCCCAGGCCGATGCGCTACTTGCAAGCGAAGGGCTGAGCGATTGCCGCCTTGATATCGATGGAATTCAAGTCCTCCTCAAAAATAGACGACCGGGCGCCGCCCAACATGAGGAGCACTACAGAGACGGACGCGATACAGCGAACTTCGACGGGCTGCGCTTCGATGCCACCGTCAACAACGGAGACAACCAGGATTGGGAGCCGGTCGTCAATACTTTCCTGACCGCTATTGGGCAGCGCACCGACGATACAGATGCGGCCAAGCTCTCGTTCAAGCAAGACGGCACATGGACACATGGGTTACTGTCCGGGCGAGCAGGCTTGCACGCTACGAAACACAGCTAGCAGAGATACAGGAGAAGCAGGCGCAGTTACGTAAGGCGCTGCCCGGTAGTGGCCTGGAAAAGAATTTGACCGAACTGGAACAGGCAAAAATTGCCCTGGACGATAGCAGGAATACGTATCAAAAAGCGCGTTTCCAGACACAAGAAGTGAGGCAAAGCTACAATAACCTGCTGGCCCGTTTGGAGCGAGCAAGCAATGGTGTGGCGGCATTCGCCAACGATCAGCAGCTCGTCCAGAGCGCACTGTTGGGAGTCATCAAGCTCAAAAACCAGGCGCAATCGCTGCAAATGCAACTGTCAAGCCTCATTTCCACCTGGGAGGAGTTCCAGAAAGCGCGCGAGGCACGCGAACAGGCCGTGATCAACGAAACGAATGTTGCGCGCTTGTACGAGCGCATCCGCTATCAAGCGTTACAGGCGCAAGCGGAAGAAGAGGAACTCCAGCGGGTCGCCGAATCCTCCAATGCCGAGGAGCTAAGCGAGCGATTACAGGCGCTGCGTATACATCTTGAGACACTCGTCAGCGAACTGAACGAGGCAAAGATCGAGTATAGCCTGGCCAATGAGCGTGCCAGCAACGCGACAAACCAGTTGGTGGAGGCAGAAGAACGTTTGCAACAGACGCAGCATGAGCGAAATGAAAAGCAAGCGCAGTGCGTTGATCTGCTGGCAGCTTACCCGGTAGAGGAACTTGTAGCAGTGCAACAGGTGATTTCAGAAAGCAGGCATGCCGCCCAACGATTACTCGGCGGCGCGCTGCGCGAAGCAGATATTCCTGGGCGCAAAGAGGAGTTAGAGAGCGCCTACCGGGAGGCATACAACGTACTCTCCCGCACATTCAACCGCGAGCAGCCCATCCTTCTCGAATATGGGCCGGACCTGGATGACCAGGGGATAGTACTCTTCCTGAATGAGAATAAGTGCAGGGCGGTGGAACTGCTCGAACTCTTGAGCGAACGCATCGAGATGCAGAAAACGCTGCTGAACCAGGAAGAAACGAAGCTGTTCGAGGACTTCCTGCTGCACGAAATTGCCGAGGCGATTCGCACCTCCATCTTTGAGGCGGAGGAATGGGTTCAACATATCAATAAAGTGTTGAGCGGCCTGCCTATGATTGGTGAGCACTACGCGCTCCAGTGGAAGCCCCCAGCCGAATATGACCTGGCGAAATTAGGCAGCCACCTCGCCCAACATTACAAACTGCTGCGCAAACCAACGCAGGCGCTGACCGCCGAAGAAACGGAAACCTTGATGAGCGCATTCCGCCAGGAAATCGACGCGGTACGGCTGCGGCAGCAGGAGCAGGCCGACATGAACTTCATGGACGCGCTGGAACAGGTCTTCGATTACCGTGAATGGTTCCACTTTGATGTGCTGGTGACAGCTCCTGGTGGGCAACGGCAGCGTTTGACCGACCGCGTGGCAGGCACACGCAGCGGCGCCGAGCAGCTTTTCGCGCTCTATGTACCACTCTTCGCAGCCCTGGGCGCCCTTTACCAGAGCGCGGCCAAAGGCGCACCCCGGCTACTGGCATTGGACGAGGCATTTGATAAGGTGAGCGTCGCCAATACGCAGCGCATTATGGAGTTCCTCGTCTCGCAGGATTTCCAGTGGATTATGACCGGGCCGCAGATCAGCGGAACGGGCGCGAAGATTGCCGCATGCGCGAGGTACCTGATGATCCATGAAAAAGGCTCGCCCATCGCTACCGCTTCAGCTTCTTTCTGGAGCGATAGCCAGAGCCTCTAGCCTTGCGCAACATGGAGATAGAGGTGAACGACCAGCCAGACCTACATGCCCAGAGAGCGGCCCAATTCTTCGCCCAGGCGGGGTTATCCCGCCTGGTAACAAAAATCTATGAGAAGTACATCGAGGTGGGACAGGTGGGAGGGCAGATTGTACTACAGGACTGCACCGCGCACGAGCGGCGAGATATTGCCAGCTTTCTCGGCAAACCGCTTTCGACGAATACAACAGTCAAGCTAAGGCTTGCCGGTATCGATAAGGCGCTTCTGCACAGTTTTCAGTGTACCTTGCCCGATATGCTCCGCGCCTACTTTCCTGAACGGGAGATTGTCACCCGCGCGGAACAGCGAGCCATACATGCCGAGCACCAGGCACATTTTCACGAGGCTTTGGCAGCTCTCGCCGCAGAACTTCCTGAAGATTCACGTGGGCGATGCTGGCTCCAACAAGGGCCGCACGGGCTGGAGTGGCTCTTTTCGCGTTACAAAAACACGCCAAGAGCCGAACAGGAGCGACAACTGCTACAGGTACGCTATGTCGCTCATCTGCTTGACCAATTGCCAAAGCCCGAGGCGCCTGAAAGATTGGCGCTATTTGCTCAACGCACCAGCGGTGATCCACATATGCTCGATGCCGATAGGGCGACAGGTCGCCTCTTCCTGCTGGCGCTGCATGACCTTACAAAAGACAGAGAAGATAGCACTCTGAGTCCGCAAGACCGCGCACAGGAGCTGCGCCTGTATCGCGATGCTGGTCTGCTTGTCGATACCATCTCCTCAAGTGTAGCAGTGTTTAACCTGGCAGGGGCAACATATCGCGATGGCACACCTGACCAGCTTCTCCAGGCGGCAGGCAGGCGAGTCTTGCTGCTGCCTTTGCGCCAACTTCTCGATTGGCAGAGCGCTGCGCCTACGCAGGCAGCTATATATGTGGTTGAGAACCCGCAGGTTTTCGAAGAGGTGATCGCGCCCAGCGTAGCAGCTTTGAGGCTACTTGATTTATTGCTGGCAGATTCACCTGATCACCGCTTCTACTATAGCGGCGACTTCGATCTAAAGGGACTGCAGATCGCCGCCTATTTGATGGCACGCTATCCGGATCGTTGCCACCTCTGGCATTTTGATGTCGATTCATACCTCTCTGCTCTGCAATCCGACGGTATACAAGCTTCTGCAAGCGAGCTGGATCTGCTCGACACACTTCCTTCGGACTTTGCGCCGCTGGCAGCAGCGATGCAGGAGAAGGGAAAATGGGCATACCAGGAAGGAATTGCCCATTTACTGACCGATGACATCGGGAAGAGTGATGCTCCGATTAGCGAAAGATAACGATGAGGTTATTTTCTTTTCTTCTTCTTTGGTGTGCTCAGTTTGCTACTCGCGGTCCTTTGCTGAGCTTTCGTCAGATTTAACACCTGGCGGAACAACATCACACTCTCTGAATCCGGGTCGATGCGCTCGGCCTTTTGCAGGAATATTTCAGCCTGGCGATAGTCACCGCGATCCATGTACATCGTTGCCAGGTATAAATGCAAAACGATTGAATCGGGATTAGCACTTATACCATCCTCAATAGCCTCAAGGGCTTTCTCAGGTTCGTTCTGATCGGAGTATATTTTGCTGAGCGAGTAGTAGAGATCTTCGTTATGCGGTTCTAGCTCAATGGCATGTCTGTAGCTGTCTTCAGCCTTTTCATAATTATCGAGCGCCTGAAACGCTTCACCCAGGTCGGCCCATGATTCGGCAGAGTCCGGTTGGATATCTACCACGCGTTGATAGTGGGTCAATGCCTCCTCAAAGCGCTCTTGCTCCGTCGCAATCTCGCCCAGGTGCATCTCGATATGAGCTACCTCAGGTGGATCATCCGTCATGGCTTTGGCCTGGAGCAGGTGATCCTCTGCCTCATCAAGGTTTTCATCCTTGTCTATAAGTACCTCGGCCAGGGAGATGCGCGTCTCAAAACGATCCTCAAGAGCCAGTGATTCGCGCAGATTCTCCTCGGCCAGTCCCTGGAAATGTTCACCGCGCTCATCGTCACCCTGGTCAAAGTACTTCGCGCTCAGCTCTCTATGCGCTGCTGACATGCGTCTCAAGTTCCTTGCGCGATCTTCATCTACAAGATCCGTCAGCGGTTCGAGGTAGACGAGGCCACGCTCAAATTGCCCCAACATGAACAAGTGAGCAACAGCTTCCTCGTATACTGAAGGATTACCCGGCAACTTCTTGACGAGTACATCCATATAAGAGGCCGCTTGCATCAAATGCTGGAGCATTTCCAATGCATATTGCGGAGCATTTTTATCGGTCGGCTTATGCTTTCTGGTAATCTCACCAATGCGGTCGATGTGTTCATCTTTGATCTTTTGCAACTCTTCAACCGAGAGATTCAGTGCATTGATACCCTCATCGGTCATGCTCTGAATTCGCCATGCGCCTTCCTCCTGAACCAGGGAATAGCTTGCCCAGAACCAATGTCTCCCCGTTTCTTCGTAAACTGCAGTTGCCTGGGGCATTTCTGGCAGTGGTTCGCTGTCGATGGATGTCTCATCTAGTTCGATGGACCAGCCAGCTTCGATCACCTTGTTGGTAGGAGTGCGACCTGCGCTCCACCTGTTGGGAAGCCAGAGCTTCGGTTTTTGAGGTTCTCGCTCAAAGATAATGCCTGGCTCCAGGTCGATTGGATTTGCTTCGTCGAACCAGACATCACGGCGGTCAATCCACTCCTCTTGCGAAAGTCCTTCACGGAGTGGACTGTCACTGGAGAGGAGGTCATACGCTACATCGAAGTCACCATCAACCCACGATTCGACAAAGGTTGTAACTACCGCCTGGGGATTTAAGTCATCTAAATCAGGGTAATACTCATCTTCTTCGTCCTCTTCTAAATCGAGGTAATCCTCATCCTCTTCGTCCTCCTCTTCTAAATCGATATCTTCGTCATCGGGGATGGGAGCATCCAGGATCAATTGCTTTATTAACGCTTGCTGATAGCGATAGTCCTTACTCGGCTGGGTCCCATGCCTCTGGTTGGCAGCAAGCGCATCCAGGAGTAAACGGCGCCCCCTGGCTAGCGAGCACTCCTTTATTTTCACTCCTGGCATTTCCGTTTCCATACGCGCAGCAAGTTTTTCAAAACTTCGCTTGCTCTGGATACTGGTGAAGAAATCTTTGACGCCTTCATGCAAAAAATCGAGCAAAAATCCAAGGATGCGCACATCTTTATAATCATCACCTTGTTCCCAGGCGAGGATGAGTTGCACCTCACCTGATCCGAGTGAATCGGTCACCTGACCTCTCCAAAAGCGTGGAGGATTGCTCGGAACCACCGCCTGAACAACAGGGGTTCGTTCAATGGGTGGTTTCCAACGAGGGTATATTCTTGTTCCTTCGAGTTGTATGAGTGAACGGCGGGCTTCTTTGCGGATATCTTTGATGGAGCTCAACTCGTTGAGCGCAACCAGGACATCTGCTGCATCGGTATGCTGCTCTTTCGACAATGCCTTGAGCAAAGCCACCTGGGCAGCTTCCGGCATGTCGTTAATGTCAGTCAGCGCGGTTTCAGCCTGCGCCCCGTCGGTACTCTCATGTAACTTAGCAGCAATCTGGTGATACTGCTCAAATACTCGCTGCGCTCGCGCGGTATCTTCCTGTGAAACAGATATATGTGTCGTTTTCTTCTTTGCCATATCTAACCATCCTTTTTAAGAGCACTAATACCCTTCTTGGGACTATTGTACTACTCTCAAAGAGATTGCACAATCTCTTTAGTAGGTGCATGGTAAAAGCTGGCTATATGCTCTACAAAAGGATGATTTCTCAGGGTAAAAACGACAACACCTACCCGGTCGTAATCGTGCCATCGCCGTTGACGTGAATGGAGACGCCTGGTAATGGGCCATTTCCAGGGCCGGATACATGACTAAACCCGTTCATGGGATCAAAAATTGCGCCATGCGCCGGACAAACGAGTTTTTGTTGTCCTCCATCATAGTAAACCGGTACCCCTTCGTGTGTACAGGCCTTCTCACAGGCGACGAAATTACCATTTTGGAGGCGGATAAGCAGACTCCCTTGCCCATCCGCAGGATTATTGAAGTCATGCGAGGTATTGACCTGCTGGTTAGTATTGCCAATCACTGTACCCGTATGAGAAGGCGGCGTTGGTGCTGGCGCGGGTGGAGCTTGTGTGGGTGTTGGCGGCTGTGTTGGCTGCGCAGTCGGCGATGGCTGTGCCGCTTTTGTTGGCGACGGTTTGGGAGTAGGCGTCCTGGCCGGAGTTGGCGTATTCTGGGAACCTCTGGTCGCGCCAGGAGCCGGGGTCTTCCCTTGTGTGCTGGTTGGGCCGGAGGTAGGCACATTGGCAATCTGCGTCTGGGCCAGCTTCATACTTTGCGCAAAGTGGGCAAAGCTAATGCCGCCTACCGCAAGCACACCGGCTACAGCGCCACCTGTAGCAATAAGCGTTACTAACCGCCTGCGATCTTGCTGGGCGGGATGACGTCGTGTACCTCCTTTAGTAGTCATCAGGCGGACCGGCGGGCGCTGGGTAAACGTTCCTGGTGTAACCGACGGCGTCTTTGCCGAAGTAGCAGACCACCAGGCAAAGGGATCAATACCGGCCAGGGAATCACCTTTACTGCTCGCTTGCGATCGCTGGGCATCTTTGTCTGAAGAAGAAGGCAATACCGCTGGCAGATGACCGGTAACAATGGGCGGCATCAACTGCCACTTTCCTGATGGGAGTACATCCTCATCAAACCAGTTGACCGTGGGCGGCATTGTAATCTGTGGGTCATGCGCCAACTGCCGTGTTCTGGTCGCAGGCGTCTTCGCCGCTGCTTCCAGGACGGTGAGAACACGGTCAAACGCGCCTGCTATTTCGCCTGCGCGCTGATAACGCCGTGCCGGATCACGCTCTAACGCTTTGCCAACGACGAGATCGAGGGCTTGAGAAACATCGGGAGAGACTGTATGCAGCGAAGGAACGGGCTGTTGAACGCGTTTGAGGGCGCTTTCCAGAGGTGTCGAACCGCGAAACGGCAGGGTACCACTCAACAACTCAAAGAGCATAATGCCAAGTGCGTAGATATCGGAACGGGCATCGGTAGGCATGCCCAGCACACGTTCCGGGGCCATGTATTCAGGACTGCCCAGGAATGTGCCGCTCTCGCTAAACAGGTGCGCCTGGGGTTGCTTGCTCTGTGCATTTCCGTGGACCTCAAGCAGCGTTTTCAACCCAAAACCGGCAATTTGTACTGTCAGCTCATTGCTCACGAGTACATTGGAAAGGCTTAAAATACCGTGCGTGACCCCTTTGCTATGCGCATAGTCCAGGCCCGCCGCCAACTGCTTGAGGATATCCAGTGTTTGTCGAGGCGTCAGGCGAGTTTGCTGCTTGAGTACCTGGGACAGTGAAGCTCCCTTCACAAAAGCCGTCACCAGGTAGGGGAAGCCAGCTTGCTCACCAAAGTCGTGCGTCGAGAGAATGTTGGGATGCTTCAACCCGACAAGCGCCGCCCCTTCCTGGGCAAAGCGCTCAGCAAAACGCTCGCGCACCGCAATGCTATCGGGGAAGTTGAACGTCGTCACCATGGCGGTGCGCCCCTGAGACTTATGTTGGGCCATATACACAGCGCTTAACTGACCATGTCCAAGCAGCCGTTCTACCTGGTACTCCCCCAGTGTCCTGCCAACCAGTTGATCTACGCTTAACACTTGCATTTCCTGATCTCCCTCGTAAGTTCTTTCCTCTCTGCCGTTTACGTGTCACCTGTTGTTCGTGTG
>WNGR01021859.1_pt1 | contig 11350 bp, 23 predicted proteins | sample 5407581 | NCBI WGS metagenome assembly WNGR01 (sample SAMN13153383, study PRJNA577476) | soil metagenome | isolation source: 80 cm soil or saprolite under Garry oak tree replicate 2 | place: USA:California | collected 2016-06-15 | reverse complement strand
AACCACTGATCGGATCACTTAGGGTTGGCAGAGGACCCCTCAGCTTCTGAGGTAATCTACCTCCATAAATATTTTCAGATTTATAACTATTTTATTTCCCAAGATAGCAAAAATGTCAGCTTGAGCCATCGCAACACTAATATTGCCAGTGTTACCTTCCTGGTAATGTAAAGTCGGTGTGTTCAATGTTGGCGATGACATCCCCTCCCCAACCACTGGCAACCATTTCATCAACCCCAACCATCCCAATTCTTGACAACAGGCGCATGGTACCGCACATGTTCGAGCCCAGCACAAGGCCCATTGTCACACTTAATGGGCTTAAAGAGTTCCATTAGTTCCAGGGCCGCATCTATGACAACGTGCTTGGGACCATCAAGCTCTTTGAGCACCTTGTCCTCCCAAGCCTCAACAGTCCCGAGTTCGTGCTCTTGCCAGACCCCACAACATATGCCATCTCCAACCTCTAAATGCCGTGCCACCGCTCCACCATGCCCTTCCAATCGATCATGGAGCTGTCTCAAGGCGACGCACTACTCACCCAACAAGTGCGCACAACAACATTGTCTTCTATGGACGACACAACCACGAGATGCTCTTTGGCGTGCGAGTGCATGGCGCCTCAATCAAATCAGTTTGCAGCACGGCGCCTCACGTCAATGGCAGCTGCGACATCAGTGTCGGCGGCTGGGCAATGGCAATGGCAGCAGTGACAGGCTGCTCCCTGCGTCCTCCGTATGAGCCGACCTCTCCCAGCTTTCCCAGCTCATGCTCACCAGCGCACTGCCCTACCACAGGGAACAGCCTCTTCTACTGCATGCCAGCCATCTGCGTCCTGTGCCCATACATCAACCGTCCCGTCGACATCACCCGCCATTCCCTTCACACCCACCGTTCCGACCACGTCTGCCCCTGCTCTTTCAACTATTCCAGCTTCCACCTTTACTACAAGTATGTCTTCCCCCGCCCTTGCCTCCTTTCCCCAGGTCACAAGCCGTTGATGGCTGTTTTCAACCACCCTCATACAGCTGAAGATGGCAGGCAGCCCGTATTGTGACGGTCGTCTGGCATGGATATATCAATGGTTGTGAGCAACAGTACGGTACGGGACCCAGTCTGGTCGCTCCCCGAGCTCCTGGGGGATGTGGTTGTGCTCTTAGATGAAGGTGGTGGTCTGCAGCTTTGCAGTTTGGCAGCTAGCATGATGCGCTTCGCGGTGCGTCTGCCAGAGGGTGCAGCTGTCAGCATCTTGGCGTGGCTGTCATGTGCATTGCTACATGTGCATGTTGCGTGTCTGGGGTCTCTATGGAATGATACAGTCCTTGCAGTGAGTCGCGGGGGTCCACACAGGCTGGCACAGTTGTGACATCTTGCACGCTTATGGCTTTCTTACATGACAGTGCTGGTGTCTTGACTCGAGTGGGGTCAACTGTGCGTGCTGTCACAGGAGTCTCAAACGTGTTTGCTGGCACACGGGGTCGGGTATATCACCTAGGGCTGCGTGCCATTACCATACATGATGGCCATACAGCCATAATTGAACGTGTTTCCTATTGCTCACACACTACCAGCCCAACTTCACCCAGCTTTGCAGTACGACAATATATTTTATTGAGCCCCTGAAAATCCACACGATAAGTGAGGGTACAGACGATGGCCTTTCATGCAGAAATTGTAAGCGCTTACAATAGGGCTGTGAGACTTATGCGGAAATTGCAAGTGCTTACAATGGGGTCATGAGACTTATGCAGAAATTATAAGTGCTTACAAATTAACTGTGTTTGGCCTCGGAAATTGTAAGCGCTTATATCTTATCCTGACAGGTCCGTCGATGATTGCGGCCTGATCACAAGTGATCATTATTTCATCAATAATAATAATATAAGCTTATATTATGTTAAAACCTGCGTAAGCAATTTCGACTTTGGTAAGTGAATAAAAATTTTAGGTTTTTTTGCTGATGACAGTCTCTACTGTAACTACAGGCTCTACTGTAACTACAGGCTCTACTGTAACTACAGGCTCTACTGTAACTATAGGCTCTACTGCAACTACAGGCTCTACTCTAACTACAGGCTCTACTGCAACTACAGGCTCTCTGTTACGTTCCAGCCCTCAGCCATCCCTGCCACACGTGTAGGAATGTTGCAAGACCTCAACCACACTCAAGACATGCCAAACAAGGCTGAGATTCACCTCTGGACACACAGAGAGTGTTACGTTTTGTATCAAAGACACTTACCTAATGGTTATGACTACATGGGTAGGCAGTACTTAGTCATGGACTTCCTCTCAGTCAGCACGAATATCACATGTACGATAGTATGGCTCGACCCTAGGATAGTAGTACTAGGATTCAGGATTCATGAGGCGCTTTAAAGCCCTTGCTGCATAGTACTTAAGATGTAGTCGTAGAAGACCAAGCCCCCCCAGCTTGGTCTTCTTGAATCGCCACCTGCATTCCTCTTCTACTCCGCAAGATCTAAGGGCTCTATCCCTTTCTCTACTTGAAAACACAGAACGACCATTGCCTTGCGTCCAAGTGTCATTGGACCTTGTAACCCATCATAGCATGTGACTATAGGAGAAGTCTGTGTCTATCACTGCTAAGTTGTATCGCACGCCTTGTTCGAGCCTAAGTCAAGGCTCATGTTCAGTGGCAACGTAACATTAAGACCAAGCTCATTGTGGCACACCTTACCACCAAGGATCGTTGGGTCTTCTTGCCCTACTCCATTGAAGAATGAGGAGAACGGAATGTACCACTTATATACCTTAAAGAAGCTAGGTGGAGAACAGTTCGAGGGAGCACTGGGTACTTCGTCAATATCCCAACAAGACCATCTCAATACTATCCAGTTGAGTTCAACCATAACTTTGTGTGTTGGACAGAGATTACTTGGAATGCTCCACAAGCAAGGTGGGATGTCATAAGACCAGCCAGACCAGATTACCGTTGCGAAATATTTGAAGACGAGGTACAGACGGCGGGACAAGTGGGACCAATAGATGGACAATCCCCGCTTAACCCAAGAACCCCAGCACCTTCCACAGAAGACGAGGATGAAGAGAGTCACCAGTCCGAAGACACAGTTGAATCAGGAAGGCCAGGGAATACCACGGAAGAAGAAGGATTAGCTGAACTAGCTGAGTCAATTCATATCAATTCACCACACATGGTGACCATGACAGAGACAGAAGAGCAAATTATCGTTGAAGAGCCAATTTATGCACGACGAGAACACATGGAGGACATCAACCCATATACAGGACACTGACATGAACGAGTGGCCAATATAGTAGATGATGAAGCAGCACTATGATGTGCCACAGGACCTGATAGGGCCAACCCACCCAGCGGAGGACCGGAATTGCTACCTGAACTTCTGCCAATTAGACTCCCTCAAGATGACTGACCTGGAAGAGGACTCCCTGGTGGAGGATTCCCAGGAGGGGGCAGATTCCCCAGAGGTGGAGAAGGATTCCCCAGAGGAGGAGGATACCCTGGAGGAGGAGGAGGTCCCCTGGGCGCCGCACCACCTGGAGGAGGATGGGGTCCACCACCCGCACCTTTACCACAAGGCAACAATGACAAGCTGGTAGGGGAAACACCCACTGTCTTCGATGGAGACCAAAAGCAAACCCAAATGTTCATCAACCAATGGGAATTATACTGGGGCGTCAACAACAACAACACTATAATGATGAACCCATACCGACGAGCTACATTTTTCCTCACCTATGTAAAAGGAGCATGAGTTAACGAATGGGTCATAGCCGTAAATCGATGGCTAGCTCAACAAATACAAGGAGGGATCAATCAACTAGATGAAAGGCTATGGAATGAAGTAGCTGTGTCGTTTGCTCGATGATTTGCGGATAGTCTCGCACAAGAAAATGCCCGATCCACACTCAGAGCTGGGATAAAGATGAAGGGAGAAGACATCGACACATACGTAGTAGAATTCGAGGAACTGACTCGTCTCGCGGGATACCATTTCGACGTTCCCCAATCTATTGAAGCTTTCACTGATGGGCTGCCAATGGGCTTATACCAACAAATCCTTGAAATTGATCGACCAGTAACATACGAACAGTGGAAACAAGCCGCCACCGATTGACAACAGCAATACATCCACAATGAAGGCACGCCTAAAAGCCCACAGAGGGGGGTTTACATCTGCAAGACCACGAGGATGGGCCCCAACAAGGCCACTTTCAGACCCAAATGCAATGGATACATCGGCTGGACGAACATGTGGATGCATTGTGGGAAGCAAAGAAATGAACCCGACAATGATGCCCCGAGGAGGGTTCCTTCAAAGGGGATGAGGAGGTGGAAGGCAGAGAGACCTATGCAAAGTTGAGTGTTACATGTGTCATAAAAAGGGACACCTATGTCGCAACTGCCTGCAGCATACCTGGAACCGAAACAATACCCGACAAACCCCACGCTCTAGCCAGGGATGTGATGCGATAGTAGATGATAGAAGTATCTGTGATGAAGAACAAACTCTCATTGCACGATCCTCCACTCAAACCCTGCAACAACAAGCAGACACATGGTTAAGAGGAATGGCAACTGCAGGAGAAGACATGCAAGAACTGGTCATGAGGGACCTTGTAGGAAGAGAGGGTTTTCAGAACGCCTGAACCCATTGGCCTGGGTGAGGGCGGTCCACAAGTTCAATTCTGTAATAGTGACTACATGATTCCGATCTATGCATATCCCCATCTCTATCAGAACTAGCAACACAATGGCCGACATCAAAGCACTTGTAGACTCTGAAGCAACCGACTGCTTCATGAGCGAAGCCTTCATCAGAAGGATGAAGCTAGGGAAAAGACCCCTACAAAAACCATGAAAAATATGGAACATCAACAATACAGCCAACCAGGCTGGATCCATTACGCACTATGTGGATCTCAATATACAAACCAATGGGATCAAGAAAACAATACGATTCCTCATCACGAACATAGGAAGCGAAGATATCGTATTAGGATACCCCTGGATGGCCGCCTTTGAACCTCAGTTTACCTGGGGGAGTGGAGTCATTAATGAAAAAGCGCTACCTATTATCATCTGGTCAGTCAACCCTTCAATCCCTGGAAAAGAATCAGTGATCGCACGTGTTCAAGGGACAATGGGGGATTACCACCTACAAGCCACGACTTCCACCAAGCTGGCCATCAAGGCACAACAGTATATGAAGAAGGTGGAAGTCCCTATGGACTACCAACAATTCGCCAAAGTATTCAGCGAAGAAGACTCAAAATGCTACCCACCAAAATGAGCATGGGACCATGCAATCGAGTTCAAAAAAGATGCCCCAGAGGCAATAGACTGCAAAGTGTACCCCATGAACCGGATTGAAGATGAAGCCGTACGAAAGTTCCTCAGCAATGAACTTGAGAAGGGGTATATTCGTGAGTCCAAGTCGCCATATGCTTCTTTATTTTTCTTTGTTCGCAAAAAGGATGGCAAAATGTGACCAGTGCAAGACTACCAGAAGATCAACGCCATCACCATATGAAACCAATACCCCCTTCCACTTATTGCTGACCTTATCCGCAACCTCAGTAACGTGCACATATATACTAAGCTCAATGTCAGGTGGGGGTATAACAACGTGTGCATCCGCAAAGGTGACGAAAAGAAAGCCGCATTTAAAACCAGATACAGGCTTTTTGAACCAACCATAATGTACTTCAGACTCACAAATTCACCAGCAACATTTCAAACGATGATGAACTACATATATGTTATGTTTCATATCAAAGACACTTACCTAATGGTTATGACTACATGGGTAAGCAGTATTTAGTCATGGACCTCCTCTCAGTCAGCACAAGTATCACATGTATGATAGTATGACTCGATCCTAGGATAGTAGTACTAGGGTTCTGGATTCATGAGGTGCTTTAAAGCCCTTGCTGTGTAGTACTTAAGATGTAGTCATAGAAGACCAAGTCCCCAGCTTGGTCTTCTTGAATCGCCACCTGCATTCCTCTTCTACTCTGCGAGATCTAAGGGCTCTACCCCTTTCTCTACTTGTGAGCATAGAATGACCATTGTCTCATGTCCAAGTGTCATTGGACCTTGTGACTCATCATAGCACGTGACTATTGGAAGAGTCTGTGTCTATCACCACTAAGTTGTATTGCGTGCCTTGCTCGGGCCTAAGTCAAGGCTCATGTTCAGTGGCAACGTAACATTAAGACCAAGCTCCATTGCCGGCAGCCCGCACTGTCCCGTGCTTCAGCCGACTCAAGCCTCTACTGTTCCACATTCCCTTTGGCTTTGTGACCTCACTTAGTTGCCCCTGATCCCCCTTAGTACTTTCATATATATATCCTGTATCTACTATCTTTAACACCCAGTAAATCTTAGAGCTTCCCTCAGGGCTTCAGTGCTCTGTAGGGCCCAGTGCATCTCATTCCCCGCATTCCCCAGCATCCCGCACTCGCTCGCACCCTTAGATATTCTAGAGCAGCGCATCCCCGGTCAAAGTGATCCCTTGTACGAAGTTATACGCCGTTGTAAGGCTAGCCTGAGCGTTAGGCTCGAAACCATCCATATTCGGCACTCTCATTATCGGATCGGACTGCCTACCATTTCGGATTCGGATTCCCACAATGTCACACACTTATATCTCTCCATCGATCGCTCCTCCCATCTCACCCTCACTTTGCACACACACACACACTCTCTCTCTCTCTCTCCTCACCTTGTCTGTTACCTACTTGTTCACCCTCATGTTGCAATGGACACCGCCGATCGCCTCGCAAGTTCGTAGGCCGCTCGCTCACAAGCTGAGCATTTCCGCGTCTTGTGCTCCATTCCACACTGCTTGTCGATCACTTCAACCACACCACTTTGTCTTTGACAGTGGCACGGCTTCATTCCTTTTAGCTAAACTTTCTAACCTCATTTGCTTAGTGCGCGTGCCATCGTCCCTGCAAGGTTACCACCCTCATTCTGTCGTGTTCCGCCACTTGTACCTTACCACTTTGTTTCCACGTTTTGACTCCTTCCCTATCCTCTCTTTACCCTACCTTAGGCCTAAGGACTTTCTTTGTATTTAACCACTTGGTTTCTGGCTGAATACAGGGAGCGCTCGTAAGCCATTGTTATCTCCCCTTTTCTCTCTGTGTGAACTCGGATCGTGTCAGGCCCAAACGAGGGCACTTGAAATCGAACTTCGCTCATCGTCGCTGCCTCGGTCAGCACTCAACTCAACTCGACTCGTCTCATCTCATCTCATTTTCGTTTTCATTCTTGTGCTCCTGGCTCTGCCCTTCCTCCTCTTCCTCTTCCTCCCCTCTTGGAGTAGAACACACTCCGCCTTCGAACTCACCTAGGACCCTCTATGTCCTTACACTGTGTGGAGGCCTGCACGACTGGCTTCGGCGCTTCACGCCTCCCTGAACCCAAGGCAGCTCGGGTTGCTTGGGCAGTGTCCCACAGCGTAGAGACAACCCAGCTCGTCATTTCTGGTGGCCAACATGGGGAGGTAGAAGCGTTCTTTCGTCTGTAGGCCTCAAGAAGTGATTCCCGACTGCGTTTTCGTTCCAAAGCGACCTCCAGCCAATCAGTGGCTCCCTACAATCAATACACCCAATTCAGAGCATCTCCGATGTTCTCCTTCAATTCCCAACATTCCCTTCTATTTTCTGAATCTCTAGTGCGACATTTTTGGCCGAGTTTCACCGCTTTCTGCGACAGGACCTCTAGCACGATTTCCCCCTCTGCAGCAAAATCGGATAACACAAGTGATCTCATCCCCTTATCCCGAAAAGTCCCGACCACACTCTGAAGATCCACCGACAGAGTGGCCGATCAGTAGCCGATTCCCTTGGCAAAAACACACCACCACAAGTGATGTTACCTCGGGGCATGCCGTTTAGGTGCGAGAGGAGCGTGCCGACCGATCTCACAGATCCCCACAAGATCTTCCGCTACTTTGAAGACTTAGAGATCTTGTTTGCAAAGCACAACATTTCAGACTCACAGGAGAAGAAGCAGGCGGCAGTGTACTATCCCAGTGTGAAAGTGGAAGCACTATGGAAGACAACACTCACGTTCAGCGATCCTACATATTTGTATGAGAATTTCAAAGCAAAGATTATCGCACTGTACCCGGAAGCTAAACCACAGCACACGCTTGAAGAGCTTGAGAAACTCATAGCAGACTGTACGCGCACCCCGATTTGCTCCAGGGAGGAGCTTGGAGAGTACAACCACAACTTCCTTCTTGTATCGCACTTCCAAATCTCCAAGGATCGCATCTCCTGGATAGACCAATCATGCTACTTCCTAGCCAGTTTTGAACCGATCTTAGCTGTGGCAATTCACTCCCTACTTGAGCGAAAGTTTCTCGATCACCTCCCAGTTGACCCGTACAAGACAGAAGACATCTATGACGCTGCACTATATGCCCTCGAGTGGCAGTGCCACTACGCACCTCTAGCACAAGCACCGCGGACCCCTTTGACGGTGTTCCCTACACTTTCAATATCACCTCCAGCTACGCCCACACCACTACAGCCCCCGCCGCTGACACTACATGTGTTCCCACGCGTCTTACAGTCCCCTTCTCCTGCACAGTTGAACCTAGCCACCGCAACAAATGCACCCACATGGCAGCATGCCAGGTCTCTCACGCCAGCGCAGCGCGATGCGCTGCCGATTTCCACTGCAGTCACAGTGACTCCCGCACCAGTTCTACAACCACTGGTGCCAATCCACACATTTCTACCAGTTCTCGAGTCCCCTCAGCCTCCACAAACTGACCCGACCGACGTGACACTTGACAGGCTCATTGAAGTAATTGCAAGCATCAAGGCCCTAGAAGCAAATTGAGTGATTCCTTTTGCCAAGAAGAGCGCAAAGCCACATTCTCGACAATCCGACAATGTGCAAAGCCGAGCGCTGCGCTGCAAGTTCTGTAGAAGTGCCACACACCTTGAGGAGGAGTGCGAAGAAGCGGAGAAGTACATCCTTACCGGGAAGTGCAAGCGCGATGTGTTTGGGAGGCTCGTCCTTCCCTCAGGAGCAGAGGTACCACAGCGCATCAAAGGCAGGAGCCTCCGGGAGCGATTTGAAGAGTACCACAGGCAGTACCCAGGTCAGCAAGCGGCTTGGGCCTATCTAGAGGACATCGCAAGACTGCAGAGGCTGGTGCCTCAAGACACAAAGGAAGCGATGTCTCCGACGATGGGAGCGATGACCACAGCCACCGAAGTGGCAATCCCTGCGACTTGCGAAGCCCCTAGACAGCCGCACTGCCCCGAGTGCATGCTACACGACCCACGAGCAGCCAGCGATCAAACTCGAGCCACAGGACAGTCCAGCGACCCTAGGAAGGCCACGGTGCGATTCAGTGAGGCCCTGGCAGTGCCCAGGATCACAGCGTGACCCATTTCCGGCTGGAGCGGGCCAGAGAACTACGAAGTGGCATCAGGAGTGCCACCACGGATGCATGAATCGAACTTTTTGCCATGTTTGAAGGCCAATGCCCCAGAAATGTGCAAGAGGATAGCTCATGATCTCAGCGATGCCCCAATGAAGATTTCACAAAGGGAATTGCTTTCCCTAGCCCCAAGCATACGAGCGCAGGTAGCTAGTGCAGCAGCAAGGTTCCCAGCGCAGGTAGCTAGTGCAGCAGCAAGGTTCCCAGCGCTGCCAGAGGAACAGGCGATGTATTTGGTCCAGGAAGTTGCGCCACAGCTCACGCGTGACCCCAGTCTAGGAGAAGCGAAGCCATTGGAGCGTTCTCAAGTACTACCGCCAGCTGTTAAAGCCTGCGGGCCCTCGGTGCCCTTGGAAATCGGGCAGAAAGTCCCCTGGTCATCTAGCAAAGACCCGATCGTGCAACCACCCCGTTTCAGCCACGTCGAGTCCTGCATCGTTCCTGTAAGCATCCCCGATACCAGCAGCAATCCCCCAAGTGTCAGCGATACAGCCCGTGTCCCGCCTAACATCCGCCAACCCATCAGCGATACAGCGAACGTCTCACCCGCTAGCGTCCCTATCAACATCGGCAATATGTCTAGTGTTCCCATTAGTACCCACATCATCCACAATCCAACCCACATAGCCACCCCCAGTGTCTCCAACCCTTTCTGCGCCCCCCTCAGCGCCCATGATTATTGTAGCATCTCCTCTCGTGTCCACTCTAGCGTCTCCGATACCTCCAGCATTTCTCTTACTAGCGTCAGCGATTCACCCAGCCTCCACGATTCGATTAGCATCATCCTCAGCGTCCCCAATTCACACTGCGTCTCTCTCTGCATCTGCGATTCGATTCACATCTCCTTTAGTGTTTCCATCAGCATCCCCGAGTTTCCCAGCGTCCATTTCAGCGTCCCCGAGCATTCCCAATTAGTGTTGCGAACCCCCCATACCCCATATGCGATCAGAAGCTGGCCGCGATGGCCATGAATTCAGGTCTCTCACCTAGTATTGGCCCGCGTGCATCAGCGGGCTCGGCATCCACCACCAGCATCCTTCCGTGCTGCCTTCCCACATTTTTTCTACTTCGTAAGCCGGCGCAACGAGCTGTTCAGTGTAGAGCCCAGCGACAATCGGTCTGCGACCCACCACCGAGCGACCGCTCTCCAGTTGCTCTTCCACCCGCGCAAGCCCCCGGACATAGTGCGCCAAGCATACGCGATGATGCCGATGCGATTGTGATCCAGCGACTCTACGATTTCCAAGACAAGTGACGGAGCCACGCGCTCCCGTTCACCTGCAGTCCAAGAGCCAAGGAGGACTGGGGACAGTCTATCTTTCAGTGGGGAGGAGAAATAGGCCCCAGTACCGTCGCATCGGAGTCATTTCGCGTCAGCTAACAAACTCGCACTCGCATGCACCGCATTCAAGCCTACCCACCATGCCCCTGGCACATTGACCTTCCACTTTGTTTATACAGTTTGCGACCCGACATGCGTTTTTATTTCAAAGTTTATTGTTCACATTCGACAAGCACCCGTTTTCAAACTAGTCCGACTGTTACGTTGCCACAGAACGTCTGCCTTGACTTAGGCCGTACGGATGGCGCACGTTACGACTTGACATGGGTGGATGTACGCGGACTCTTGATAGTCACGTGACACATCAGTCACAAGGTCCGATGACACTTGGACGCAAGACAATGGTCGTTCCTGTGTAGACAGAGAAAGGGAGAGAGAGAGCCCTTAGATCTTGCAGAGTAGAAGAGAAGATGGGTGGCGATTTAAGAAGACCAAGCTGGGGTGCTTGGTCTTCAACGACTACATCTTAAGTACTACAAGAAGAGGGCTTTAAAGCGCCTCTCGAACTATGAACCCTACTATCGCTCTCCTA
>WNGR01008708.1_pt1 | contig 11351 bp, 6 predicted proteins | sample 5407581 | NCBI WGS metagenome assembly WNGR01 (sample SAMN13153383, study PRJNA577476) | soil metagenome | isolation source: 80 cm soil or saprolite under Garry oak tree replicate 2 | place: USA:California | collected 2016-06-15 | reverse complement strand
CTGGTCGAGCACGTCGGCGACCCGCCGGTCGGGAATGTCGGCGGCGGCGGCGATCACCCGCAGGTGGTCGCGGGCCCTGCGACCCGGATGGAACCCGGTCGTCTCCAGGACCGCGCCGACCGTGCGGCGCGGCCGGGGGAGACGCGCGTACGGCATGCCGCCGATCACGATGACCGGGCCGCACGCCAGCAACAGCCATGGGCCGCGGATCGTGGCCAGTTTGCGGAACTCGCTACGGATCAGCACGACCGCTCTCCGGTCAGTTCGAGGAACGCCGTTTCCAGCGTGGTTTCGGTGCCGGCGACCTCCAGCAGTCCGCCTGCGAACCGCAGCCGTCCCGCGCTGACGATCACCACGTCGTCGACGGTCTGCGCGACCTCACTGAGCACGTGGCTGGCGATCACGACCGTGCGGCCCTCGCCCGCCAGGCCGCGCAGGAAGGTACGCAGCCACGCCATGCCGGCCGGGTCCAGTCCGTTGGCCGGCTCGTCCAGCAGCACTGTCTCGGGATCACCGAGCAGCGCCGCGGCCAGGCCGAGTCGTTGCCGCATGCCGAGGGAGAACTCGCCGACCCGGCGCCGCGCCGCCGAGGTCAGGTCGACCTGGTCGAGCACGTCGGCGACCCGCCGGTCGGGAATGTCGGCGGCGGCTGGTCGAGCACGTCGGCGACCCGCCGGTCGGGAATGTCGGCGGCGGCGGCGATCACCCGCAGGTGGTCGCGGGCCCTGCGACCCGGATGGAACCCGGTCGTCTCCAGGACCGCGCCGACCGTGCGGCGCGGCCGGGGGGGGCGCGCGTACGGCATGCCGCCGATCAGCGCCGTGCCCGACGTGGGCCGGACAAGGCCGAGCAGGATGCGCAGTGTCGTCGTCTTGCCGGACCCGTTCGGCCCGAGGAAGCCGGTGACCCGCCCGGCCCGCGCCGTGAAGGACACGTCGTGCACGGCCGTGACCGGGCCGAACGTCTTCGTCAGCCCACGGACCTCGACATCCGTCATATAGTCGCCTCCGTTGTGAACAGCAGTTCATGAACGAAGGTTCATCGTAGGGTGTATCGAGGCCCGGCGGAAGCCTGTGGGTGCCTAGAACCCGCGACGCGGCCCGAGCTGACGCATCAGGCGGAGGAAGTTGACGCCTTCGACCGATCCGGTGCCGTCCCACGGCTTGACCTCTTCGACGAACGTGAAGCCTCGGGACCGGTAGAACGGCAGGCCAAGGTCGTTGCCCTTGGCGACCGAGACCCACTGTTCGGTCGCGCCGAGTTCCTGTTGGTGTTCGGTCAGCAGCGCCAGGATCTCGGAGCCGTAGCCCTGGTTCAGGTGTCCCGGCGCCACGGAGAGGATGTACAGCTCGCCGGCCTGTCGGCCGATCATGCCGCCGCCGCCCGCAGCGCGGACCGTGGCGTGCTCGTCGGTCGCGACCAGCCAGCCGAGCCATCCTCGGCCCTGCGGCCGGATCCTGGCGGCGATGTAGTCCACGTCGTAGTACCGGGCGATCACGTTCTCGATCGTGGCCGGTAGATAGATGCCCTGGTAGGTGGCCCGCCACGCGTCGGAGCAGATGCGGCTGATGGCGGGCACGTCCCGCACTGTCGCCGGTCTTACCGACATCGGGCCTCCTTACATCACGACGGCACGCCGAGTTCCTCGCGGAGTCTCGCGGCCGCCGCTCGATGCGCGGCCGCATCGGCATCCGGTTCCAGCGCCGCCGCCAGGCCCGCGTGCGCCCGGGCTTCCTCGTAGCGTTCACCGATCCGCTCGGCGATGCCGAGCGCCTGCCGGTGTGCTTCGACGGCCTCGTCGTGCTTCTCCAACGCGAGGCACGCGGCCCCGAGGCCGTTGAGAATGTCGCACTCCAGCGCCGGGTCACCGGTGCGCCGCACGATGCCCAGCGCCTGCTCGAACGTGCCCAACGCCGTGATGGGGTCGCCGAGATCGGCGGTGGCGAGGCCGACGATGTTGAGGGTGTGCGCCTCACCCCACCGGTCGCTGATCTGACGGCTGATCGCGAGCGCGTGCCTCTGGTGCTCCTGTGCCTCGGCCGGCCGCCCCAGCCGGATCAGCGCCATACCCATGATGTTGTGGGTGTGGATCTGTCCCGAGAGACTGCCGTGTTCCCCGTGGATCGTCATCGCGCGCTGCTGGTCCGCCAGAATGGTGTCGTAGCGGCCGAGGCGCACTGCGGCCAGGCCGGCGGCGTTGAGCAGGTCGCCTTTATCCCTCGACGATCCGATCTCGTCGGCGACCGCCATGGCCTGTCGGTGCAGTTCGAGCACGTCCAGGTACCGGCCGAGGCGCCAGTAGATGAGGCCGAGCAGGTCGACGGCGTTCAACCAGACGGTCCGGTCGTCGAGTTCGGCCGCCAGCTCATCGACGGCCGCGTGGCAGTCCAGCGCATCCTGGTACCGGCCGAGGCGCCAGTACACCAGGCCCGTGGTGGTCAGGACCTGGGCCTCGCCGTGCCGGTGGCCGATGGCACGGAACATGCGGAGTGCCCGGTCGAAGCAGTCGACGGTTCGCTCGCTGTTGCCCAGAAACCACTGGCCGAGGCCGATGGTGGCCAGCAGTTCGGCGCGGACGGCCGAGTCGCCCTGGCTTGCCGACGCGGTGAGGGCGGCCTGCTGGGTGGTCAACATGTCATCGACGTAACCCTGCCTCCGCGGCAGATGTCGAATGGCGAACGAGAGCTGCCACGTATGGGTGTCCATGCCATGTCGGCCGCTGTAGGAGATGGCGAGCAGGAGGTTGGGTCGCTGCGCCTCGAACCAGTCAAGGACCTGTTCCACCGTCCGCAATGGCGGCAGGTGGGCAGGCCGGTGCGTGAGCGTGAGTTCGACCGGGCGATGGGGCAAGAGCATGTCGTTCGCTTCGTTCGCCGCGACCAGCCAGTAGTCGAACAGTCGTAGGGTCGCGTCCCGGCGGTACTGCTCCGGTTCCTGTTGTTCGGCTAGGTGGGCCGCGTGGTGGCGGACCAGGTCGTGCAGGTGGTAGTGGCCGGGCCCGTCGGACTGGAGCAGGTTGGCGTCCACCAGGGCTTCCAGCAGCCGGTCGGCGTCGCGCAGGTCGATGTCGGCCAGGGCGGCCGCGGCGTAGGTGTCGATGTGGCTGCCGACGTGCAGGCCCAGCAGCCGGAACAGGCGCTGCTGCTCGCCGGTGACGACCTTGTAGGACACCTGCACCGCGGCCGCCACGCTGCGCTGGCCGGCTTCCAGCTCGGCCAGCCGGTACTGGCTGTCCCGCAGCCGATCGGCCAGGTACGCGAGGCTCCACGTCGGCCGGGCCCGCAGCCGCGCCCCCGCGATCCGGATGGCCAGCGGCAGCCCGTCGCACAACGACACGACCTCCGCCGCCATGCCCGGTTCCTGCGCAGAGCGGGTCGCGCCGACGATCTCGTGGAACAGCGCGACGCCGTCGGTGGCGGGCAGGACGTCCAACGGCAGTGGCTGGACGTCGTCGATGCCGATCAGCCTGCGGCGGCTGGTGATCAGCACGAAGCAGCCGGGCACGCTGGGCAGCAGCGGCCGTACCTGGTCCTCCGTGGCCACGTTGTCCAACAGGATCAGCGTCCTGGTGCCGGCCAGCCGGCGCCGGTACAGCGCAACGCGGTCCTCGGGATCGGGCGGGATGCTCTCGGCGGGCACGCCGAGTTGCCGCAGCAGCCGGAAGATCGCGTCGTTGGGGTCGGTCGGGTCGATGCCCTCGGTGAAGCCGTGCAGGTCCACGAACAGCTGCCCGTCCGGGAACCGCGGCGCGAGCCGGTGGGCCACGTGGACCGCGAGCGTGGTCTTGCCGATGCCCGCCATGCCGTCGATCGCGCTGATCAGCGCGCCCTGCCGGGCGAGTTCTTCGATGGCGCGGATCTCGTTGTCCCGCCCGGCGAACGACGTCAGGTCGGGCGGCAGGCACTCGGGCGGGACGGTCGCGGTAGGCGCGTCGTCGTGGGCTGCCGGCACGGCGAGCCACGGGTCGTCCCGCAACACCAGTTGATGCAGCTCCGCGACCGCGGGACCGGGCCGGATGCCGAGTTCCTCGTCCAGCCTGCGACGCAGTTCCCCGAACGCGTCGAGTGCCTCCGCGCGCCGGCCGCACCGGTACAGCGCGATCATCAACTGGCCCCAGAGGTGTTCCCGCAACGGCCGGTGGGCCACCGCCTGACCGATGTCCGCGACCACCTCGGCGTGTTGACCGAGGGCGAGGCGCGCCTCGTGCAGGTCCTCGATGGCGCTCCAACGCTGTTCGTCCAGCCGGGACTGCTCCGCGACCAGGGTCGCCGGCAGGCTCACGTTCTCCAGCGGCTCGCCCCGCCACAGCCCGGTCGCCCTGGTCAGGTCCTGGACGGCAGCGGCGAGATCACCCGAGGACAGCGCCTTTCTGCCGTCCGCCAACAGGTCCTCGAAACGCAGCAGGTCCACTTCGGACCGATCTGCGGCCAACCGGTACTCGCCACGCCTGCTCTCGATGCGTCGCCCGCCGCCGGCCGGCTCCGGCAGGACCCGGCGCAGTTCCCACATGTACGTCTTGAGGTTCGCGCCCGACGATGCCGGCGGTTCGTCGCCCCACAGCAAGGTGACCAGGCGTTGGGTGCTGATCCACTCGCCGGCCCGCAGTCCCAGGATCGCCAGCAGCAGGCGCTGCTTGTGCCCGGTGACGCGTACCGGCTGGTGATCACGTTGGTAGATCTCCAACGGACCCAGCACACCCAGCATCATCGACAGGACGCCCCCGCGCAGCCGCTCGTGTATGTACCGACGAACGTACCGGTACGAAGACCGAAGTGGTGCAGATTTCCGTTGTGACTGGTTGGCGCGACGGGGAGGCGGACGCCGTGGTGGATCGGGATGTCCGGGCGGCGGGCATCGGGGGGCTGGTTCCCGATCTGGTGGCACCGGTCGTGGCGCGGCAGCCGTACCGGGAGGCGGTTCGCTGCGGCATGGCCCGCTACACCTACCGTGACCTGGACCGGGTGTCGGCGGTGCTGGCCGGCGCGGCGGCCGCGTCGGGGGTGCGGGCCGGCGATGTGGTCGGCGTCTTCCTGGAACGGTCCGCCGTCATGGTGGCCGCGGTGCTCGGCGTGCTGCGCGCCGGCGGCACGTACCTGCCGCTGGACCCGGGGTATCCGACCGAGCGGCTGCGTTTCATGCTCGCCGACAGCGGCACCGGGGTCGTGCTCACCGAGCCCGCGCTGCGGTCCAGGCTGGCCGAGCTGGCCCCGGACGTCCGCGTCGTCACGATCGACGAGCCGGGGACGGGCGGTGTTGCGCTGCCGGTGGGTGGGCCGCCGGATCCGGAGTCGGGCGCGTTCCTGCTCTACACGTCCGGCTCGACCGGTGTGCCCAAGGGCGTAGCCGTGCCGCATCGTGCCGTGGTCAACTTCCTGACCGCGATGGGGGAGCGGATCGGCGCCACCGATCGGGACGTGTTCCTGGCGCAGGCGCCGCTGTCGTTCGACATCTCGGTGTTCGAACTGTTGCTGCCGTTGACCGTCGGCGCGCGGATCCACCTGGTCGACCGGGCCACCGCGATGGACGGCTCCGCGCTGGCCAGAGCGATCGACGACGGCTGGGTCACGGTGGTCCAGGGAACACCGACCACGCACCGGATGCTGGTGGCGGCCGGGTGGCGCGGCGGTGCCGCGGTCACGGTGGTGTCCGGCGGCGAGCCGCTGCCGGCCGACCTGGCCGCCGCGCTGCTGGACCGGGGTGTCCGGCTGTGGAACTGCTACGGACCGACCGAGACGACCGTCTACACCCACGCGCTGCGAATGTCGCCGGGCGACCCGGTCCGGCTGGGCGGTCCGCTGACCGACGTACGCACGTACCTGCTGGACGAGAACCTGCGGCCGGTGGCACCCGGCGAGGTCGGCGAGATCTGCCTTGCCGGGCCGTGCCTGGCAACTGGCTACCTGCACCGGCCGGCACTGACCGCCGAACGGTTCCTGCCCGACCCGTTCGACGCGGCACCGGGCCGGCGAATGTACCGGTCCGGGGACCTGGCACGGATGACCGACGCCGGCCTGCTGGACCCGCTCGGCCGGACCGACCACCAGGTCAAACTGCGCGGCTACCGTGTCGAACTCGGCGAGGTGGAGGCCGCGCTGCGGGCCGACGCCAGGGTGCGGGACGCGGTGGTGTTCGTCAGCGGGCAGGGCGCGGACGCGACACTCGTCGGCTGCCTGGTGCCCGAGGGCGACGAACCGCCCGACCGCGACGAACTGCGTGCGGCACTGGGCGCGCGGCTGCCCGGATACCTGGTGCCGGCCCGGTTCACCGTCCTGGACCGTCTGCCGCTGACCCCGAGCGGCAAGGTCGACCGGGCCGCGGTCGCCGCGTCCGGCGGTGGCCGCCCGCTGCACCCGACCAGCGCGGCACCGCCGGACACCCCACTGGAACGGGTCGTCGCCGGAGTGTGGCTGGACCTGCTGGACGTGCCACGGCTGGGCGTCGACGAACCCGTGCTCGACGCGGGCGCGAACTCGGTGACCCTGATGCGCGCCGCCGACCTGTTCGAGGAGATCTTCGGCATACCGGTCGCCGTGCGCGTGCTGTTCGACCGGCCGACCGTGGCCGAACAGGCCCGTTACCTGGCCGGCCACGGACCGGAGATGGCCGCGACCGCGGACCGATTGCTCGCGCTGGCCCAGGCCGGCTGACGGATCCATCCAGGGGAGGAACGACACGTGCCAACGGCACCGAATCCGTTACGCGGCATCGCACACGATCCCGCGGTGCTGGCCCGCCTGCGGAAGGAGGCACACGCCCGGCCGGCGCCACCGGTGACCACGCCGGTGACTGCGCCCGGCCAGGAGCAGGTGTGGTGGTTCGACCGGCTGACACCGGACGCGTTGTTCCACCACATCCCGTTGCTGGCCAGGGTCGACGGCCCGCTGGACGTCGTCGCGCTGCGGCGTGCGATCACCGCGGTCGTGGTGCGGCACGAGCCACTGCGCACCGCGTTCGTCCAGCGCGACGACGAACTCGTCGCGCTGCCCGCCGCAGAGCCGTTCGGCCCGATCACCGTGCACGACATCAGCGCCCGCCCGGAATCCGATCGGGCCGCCGCCGCGGACCTGCTGGTCCGCGAGACGATCCGGGCACGGTTCGACCTGGCTGCCGGGCCGCTGTGGCGTTGTGTGGTGATCCGGCTCGGCACGCGGGAACACGTGCTGGCGCTGGTGATCCACCACATCGCCGCGACGGGTACTCCCTGCTGGTCCTCCAGCGCGAACTGGTCGACGCCTACGCGGCCGCGGTGGCCGGCAAGCCGCCGGCGTTTCCGCCGCTGCGGTCCACCTACCGCGACTTCGCCGCGGGCCAACGTAACCGGACCACGGACGACCTCGACCACTGGCGACGCACGCTGGCCGAGCCACCGGAACCGGCGGTGCTGCCCTTCGGCCACGGCCGGTCCACACCCCCGACGTACGACGCGGACACCGTCGACCTCGTGGTGCCCGCCGGGCTCGCGGACCGGGTCGCGTCACTCGCGTCGGCACGGCGGTGCTCGCCGTTCATGGTGCTGCTCGCCGCGTTCGTCGGACTCCTGCACCGCTACACCGGCGACACGGACCTGATCGTCGGCACGCCGTCGTCGGGCCGGCCGCCGGGCGGTGACGACGTGGTCGGCTACCTCGTCACGATGCTCGCGCTGCGGGTCCGGTTCAACGCGGACCCGACCGGCGACGACCTGCTGTCCGCGGTTCGGGAAGCCAGCCTGGACGCGTTCGCGCACCGCGACACCCCGTTCCTGGACGTCGTGCGGGCGGTGGCGCCGCGGCGGGTGCCCGGCGTGCACCCGCTGTTCCAGTTCGTCTTCGCAGCACCCCCGGCGCTGGGCACACGCCGGGCGGGGGACACGACGTTCGAGTTCCGTGAGGGGCACAGCGGACACGCGCTGTACGACCTGGAGTTCCAACTGCCGGACGCGTCCGGCGAGCGGGCCGGATTCGTGAAGTACCGCACCGGCCTGTTCGAGCGGGCCCACATCGAGGCCATGGCCGACGAGTACCTGCGGCTGCTGCGTGCCCTGGTCGAAGAACCCGACCGGCACGTCGCCGACCACCTGCTGCGCGAGCCGGCGCAACGGGAGCGGGCGGTCGTGGCGTGGAACGCGACCGGCCGCGAGTACCCGAGGACGCGGTCCCTGTCGGACCTGTTCGAGGAACACGCCGACGCGACGCCGAACGCCCCTGCCGTGCGGTACGGCGACACCACGCTGACCTACCGGGAACTGGACGAGCGGGCCAACCGGTTCGGCCACTACCTGCGCCGCATCGGCGTCGGGCCGGGATCGCGGGTCGCGCTGTGCCTGCCCCGGTCGGCCGACTGGGTCGTCTGCGCGCTCGGCGTGATCAAGCTGGGCGCGGCCTACGTGCCGCTCGACCCGACGTATCCACCACAACGGCTCGCCGCGATGGCCGCCGACGCCGACCCGCTGGTCCTGGTCACGCGCGAACCGTGGGCGGCCGGCACGGCGGCGCACGTGGTGGCGCTGGACGACGTGCCCGACGATGGGCCTGCCGACCGGCTCGGTGCGCTGCCGGGCGGCGCGGACACCGTCGCCTGTCTCATGTACACGTCGGGCTCGACCGGCCGGCCCAAGGGCGTCGCGGTCACCCATCGCAACATCGTCCGGCTGGTCCGCAACACCGGCTACGTCGAGTTCCGTGCCGGCGACCGGATCGCGCAGGCGTCGAACGTGTCGTTCGACGCCGCCACCTTCGAGGTGTGGGGGGCGCTGCTCAACGGTGCCGAACTGGTGGGCCTGCACCGCGACGACGTCCTGGACGGCGCGCGCCTCGGGCGGCGCCTGCGGGACCTGCGGATCGACGTGCTGTTCCTGACGACCTCGCTGGCCATGCAACTGGCGATGACCCATCCCGATGCCACGGCAACGCTGCGGTACCTGGTCTTCGGCGGCGAACAGCCCGACGGCCGGGCCGTGCGCGAACTGATCGCACGCGGCGGCCCCCGACTGGTCAACGGCTACGGCCCGACCGAGACCACCACGTTCGCCGGCACCCACGAGTGCCGCGATGCGGGCGACACCGAGCCGGTGCCGCTGGGCAGGCCGATCGGCGACACCAGCCTGTACGTGCTCGACGGCGCCGGGGAACCGGTACTGCCCGGCGTGGCAGGCGAGCTGTACATCGGTGGGGACGCCGTGGCCCTGGGCTACTTTGGGGAGCCCGGGGCCACGGCGGAGCGTTTCGTGCCCGACCATCTCGGCGGGCGGTCCGGTGCCCGGCTGTACCGGTCCGGGGACCGCGCCCGGTATCGCGCCGACGGCGTCATCGAGTTCCTCGGCCGGCTCGACCGGCAGGTCAAGATTCGCGGCTTCCGGGTCGAACCGGCCGAGGTCGAGGCGTGCCTCGGCCGGTCGGACCTGGTGCGGCACGCGGTTGTCCGGGTCTGGCGCGACGGCGACGACGCCGCGCTGGTCGCGTACGTGGTGCCGGCGACCGACCTGGAGGCGGTGCGGGAGTACCTGCGCGCCGAGCTGCCGGCCCATCTGGTGCCGACCGTCGTCGGGGTGCCCGCGTTGCCGTTGACCCAGAACGGAAAGCTGGACGTCGCGGCCCTGCCGGATCCGGCGGGGTATCGCAAGGCTGTGGGTTCGGCGCCGCCCGCGACGCCGACCGAGCACCTGGTCGCCGACGTCTGGTGTGCGGTGCTCGGCGTGGCCTCGGTCGGGCGCGGGGACGACTTCTTCCAGCTCGGCGGCCACTCGCTGAAGGTCGTCGGTGTGGCTTCGCGGGTGGCGGCCGCGGCCGGTGTCGACGTGCCGCCGGGGTTGCTGTTCGAGCGGCCCACCCTGGCCGGTTTCGCGGCCGCCGTGGACGAACTGCCCAGCCGGCCGGCGATCCCGGCGCCGACGGCGGCCGCCCTGCCGACGCGCGACGTCGGTGACCTGCTGGACGAGCTGGACGCGCTGTCCGACGCGGGCGTCGCGCGCCTTGCCGATCCCGGACGGACGGATCCGCGGTGACCGGCGACATGCAGGACCTCGGGGTGAACACATCGGTGCTGGCCCGGCTGCGCGGCCTCGATCCGGCGCGCCGCGACGCCCTGCTGGCGGTCCTCGCCGAACGTGGCGCGGAGTTCGACGTCCACCCGCTGTCGGCGGCGCAGCGGCGGCTGTGGCTGCTCAACCAGATGCACCCGGACGCGGCCGCCTACAACGTGCCCTACGCGTTCTGGCTGCGTGGGCCGCTGGACGTGGCCGCGCTCGGCGGGGCGCTGCGGGACCTGATGGCACGGCACTCCGCGCTGCGCACCGTGTTCCTGGACGTCCGCGGCGAGCCCCGCCAACTCGTCCTGTCCACAGTGGACGACGTGCTCCGGGTCGAGGACCTCACCACGGGATCGATCGCCGACCGGCGGGCGACGGCGAACCACCGCGCGGCACAGGAAGCGGGCCGGCCCTTCGACCTGGCCGCCGAACCGCTGGTGCGGGCGGTCCTGCTGCGGACCGGGCCGCAGGAGGCGCTGCTGGCGTTCACCCTGCACCACATCGTGTGCGACGGGTGGAGCATGGGCATCCTGTTCGGCGACCTGGAACGGATGTACGCGGCGCGCCGCGCCGGCGGCCAGGAGGCCGACAGTCCGGCGATCGGCTGGCGGTACGTGGACTTCGCGCGCTGGCAGGAAGGGTGGCTGGACGGCGCGGCGCCCAGGACGCTGTTGGCCTACTGGACCGAGCTGATGGCCGGTGCGCCTGCCGTGCTGGAGCTGCCGACCGACCGGCCGCGTGCCACCGTGCCCACGGTCAAGGGCGGTATCGAGTGGTTCGAGTGGCCTGCCGACCTGGGCGCCGCCGTGCGTGACTTCGCGGCGGCCGAAGGTGTCACCCGGTTCGGGGTGCTGCTCGCGGCGTTCACCGCGCTGATGCACCGCTACAGCGGACAGGACGACCTGGTGATCGGCATGCCGGCCGCGGGCCGCACGGTGGCCGCGGCCGAGTCGGTGGTCGGCTTCTTCGTCAACATGCTGCCGATGCGCAGCTCGCTCACCGCGACAACGGATTTCCGGTCGCTCGTGCGCGCGGTGTGGCAGTCCGTTGTGGACAGTCAGAGCCACCAGGACCTGCCGCTGGAGCTGCTGGTCGACGCACTGCGCCTGCCACGGGACACCGCGCACCACCCGCTGTTCCAGGTGGTGTGCACCATGCTCGACGCCAAGGCGGAACGCCTGCGGCTGTCCGACATCGCGGTGCAACGACAGCCAAGCCACAGCGGCACCACCAAGTTCGACCTCACGCTGGCGTTCTGCCTCGACGAGTCCGACATCGGCGGCTGGCTGGAGTTCGACCGGCACCTGTTCGACGCCGGCACCCTGCGCGACCTACTGGCAAGCCT
>WNGR01034668.1_pt1 | contig 11352 bp, 11 predicted proteins | sample 5407581 | NCBI WGS metagenome assembly WNGR01 (sample SAMN13153383, study PRJNA577476) | soil metagenome | isolation source: 80 cm soil or saprolite under Garry oak tree replicate 2 | place: USA:California | collected 2016-06-15 | reverse complement strand
CGAGCACTACCCGCGCCGCCCCCAGCGCCCGTGCGATCTGGCAGGCGGCCCGGGCTGTGGATCCAGTGGCAATGCCATCATCTACCACGACCGCGACCCGCCCGTCCAGCGGCTCGCGCGGCCGCCGGGCCCGGTAGCGCGCGGCGCGGGCTTCCACCGCAGCCTGCTCCCGCACCTGGGCCGCCGCCAGATCGTCTTCCGATACACCGGCCGCGAGAGCGACCGTGGGGTTGATGACCCGCACCCCGTCTTCTCCGACCGCGCCCATGCCCAGCTCGGGCTGCAACGGCACCCCGAGCTTGCGCACGACGATGACATCCAGCGGCGCGCCCAGCGCCTGCGCCACCTGGAACGCGACCGGCACTCCGCCCCGCGGCAGGCCCAGCACAACGACAAGCTCGCCGCGCAAGTGACCCAGCCGGGCGGCAAGCCGCCGTCCGGCATCATCACGATCAGCGAAAATCATGACAGCCCCTCATGACAAGCCTCCTAGAGCCGGGTGAGCAGCCAGCGCACCGAGGGCCCCGGCGCCGCCCGGCTGGCGACCAGGGTGATGTGTTGCACGTCGCCGCCGATCGTGACGGTGGCCTGGGCGACGGGATGGCCCCGGCTGATCGCGTGCCCGAGCGTGCGGGGGGTCACCGTGATCGTGACCGGGGTGCCGGGCCAGGCGATCACGCTGACCCCTGCGACCGCGACCGCGGCAGGCCCGGCGGTCCACGCGCTGGATACGCTCCCCAGGACGGTGCCGGGCTGCACGACCTGGGCGTGTTCCAGGTCACCGCCGACGCTGCCGAGCAGGTTCTCGGCGGCGAAGATCACCCCACCGAGCTCGCTGGGTTGGGCGGAGGTTGCCTGCACGCCGAGCACGACGCCGACGATCGTGACCTGACTACCCGCGACCCTTCGGATCGCAGCGAAGGCCAGGCACCCGCCCGCTTGCGAGCTTGACCCCGTCTTGACACCGATGATCCCGTCGTGCCCGAGGCCTGCATTGACGTTGTAACCGGCAGCGTGACCTGCGGGAGGGCAACGATCTGGCGGAAGGCCGGGATCTGCAGCGCAGCCACCGTGAGCCGGAACTGGTCGCTGGCCGTGCTCACCGTGGCCGGGTCCACCCCGCTGGCATCCGCGTACCGCGTGCTGTGCAGCCCGAGCTGGCGCGCCCGGGCGTTCATCTTCGCCACGAACGCCGGTTGCGAGCCGACGTCCCAGCGGGCCAGCAGGGCGGCAATGTTATTGCTGGAGGGGACGAGCATCGCCTCCAGGGCCTGACGCTCGGTCAGCTTCTCTCCGGCCGCCACCCGCACGACCGACTGCCCCTGCCGCTCGTCGCGGGCATAGGCCGCCACGTCGGCCGCGGCCACGGCGATCACCGGGCCGGGCCCGGCCGCAGGCAGCGGACGATCACGCAGCACCACATACCCGGTCATGATCTTGGCCAGGCTCGCGATGGGCACCGGCCGGCTGCCCCCGTGCGTGCCCAGCAGGCCGATCACCGGCAGCCCGACCGCTGCCTCCGCCCGGCCGGGCCAATCAGGGTGCGGCGCGGTCCCGGGCACGACCCGCACGGTCGTAACTGAGGCGGTCAGGACCATCGTGGGGACAGGGCGCAACAGCTGCACTGCCACCCACGCCACCGCCGCAACCATAATGACAGCGCCCGCGATCAGCGCGCCTGACCGCAGCATCCGGCGACGGGCGCCACCCCCGGGGCGCAGCTCAGGGCCGCCGGCGGCTCGCGGCCGGCGGCCACTGCCGCTCACGACCCGAGGACGGAACTCCCTGCGGCGCATGACGCATCACCGGACCAACGCCAGGCCACCCGGTCCCAGGCGGCTTCAGAAGCCTGACCGGGAGCCGGAACAGCCTTGACGGCTGGTAGCAACAATGTTACCGACACTACGGAACGCTGAGGCCAGCCTGCTCACCGGCCAGGCCCTCAGGCCGGGCCGCGGATGACCATGCGCAGGTTCGGCTGAACAGATCCCTTGCAGGTCAGTAGTTGGCTACGTGCCGTGCCTGGTCCAATCATGACCAGCCGCCGAGGTGAGCTGTGGAGCGATCCCACCTCATCGCTCCTCAGGCTCCTGTGTCGCCGGGCCTATGGGTGCGGTCATGCGTTGCCTGATCCCTGGCTTAGCAGCCAGGCAGTCGCGATCAGCCTGCCCACAGCCACCCCCTCGTCTGCCGGCGGATCGGGGCACTGCTCAAGGGCCGGCGTGGTGCCCGGTTGGTGAACTACGGCCGCTCGCATCGGCGTCTCCGGCTGGATCGGCCTGGCTTGCTGGCTCTCCGCAGCCCGGCACGGCAGCCGAGCCGCTAGCTGGGCCGCGATGCTCAAGATCTTCCGCCGGTGCCGCGCCCGCGAGATCCAGCGGCCCGCCGGGCCGGGGACACCGTCTACAGCGACAGGTGGGCGCGCTGGTGCGTGATGCCCTCGATCTGCCCCGCCGCGTCGCTGAGCAATTGGTGAGCGAGGTCGGACAGGGCCCGCGCGGCCGCGATCTGCTCTCCGATCTGCGTGACCTCCTGGTCGTCGGGGTTACGGCGGGCCAGGCCGTGGCCAACGATGCCACCGGTCTGCTTGGTCAGCCGCGCCTCGGCCCGCTTCTCCCGGCCTTCCTCGTGGAGTGAGATCTCCACCGGCCAGCTATCAATCGCCGTCATGGCCACCCACCTCCTTCTAGCTGCTGTGCCACAGCGTTGCGGCTGGCAGACACGTCTCTATCCTGCGCCCGGCCCGCGGGAAGCGCCTGGGTCCCCGGCAGAAAGCAGGGCACATAGCAGGGCGTCATGTGGGCCCGGAGGGAGCGGTGATCTTCGGTCACCGGCGTGATGCTGGTGAGCGATCCGGCGGGCGCATCTCGGCCGCCGGGCGCTTGCGTGCCACTCCGCAGAATTCGTCCACCTCGGCTGGCTGCCCGGCTCCCGGGCTGGGGCCGAGCCGCCAGCGTGAACACGAAACCACGCCGGGTGCGACCAGGTCGAGCCCGTCAAAGAAGCGGGCGATCTGGTCCAGGCTGCGCAAGGTCATCGGCGGCGTGCCGACCTGGTTCCAGTGCCGCACCGCCTCCTCCATGGCCGCGCCAGAGACGGCGCTGGTGGAGCGGTTGATGACCAGGAACCTGCCCGGTGCCAGCGCCGCCATCAGCCGTTTGACGATCCGGTATGCCTCGCCGGTATCGGAGATGTGGTGCAGGACGCCCAGCAGTAGGAGCGAGACAGGCTGGGCGAAGTCCAGGGTCCGCGCCGCCTGGGTGAGGATGTCGCCCGGGTCACGCAGGTCGCCGTCGATGTAGTCGCAGGCCCCCTGCGGGGTGCTGGTGAGCAGCGCGCGGGCGTGCGCCAGCACCAGGGGATCATTGTCGGCGTACACGATCCGCGATTCCGGTGCCACCTGCTGGGCCACCTCGTGGGTGTTGCCCGCCGTCGGCAGCCCAGTGCCGATGTCCAGGAACTGGCGGATGCCGGCCTCGTCGGCCAGGTACCGGACCGCCCGCCCCAGAAAGGCCCGGTCCGCCCGGGCCTGGGCCACGATGCTCGGCAGCATCGCGGCCACCTTGTCGCCGGCCTGCCGGTCGGCAGGGTAGTTGTCCGTGCCGCCCAGCCAGTAGCTCCAGATCCGGGCCGAATGCGACACCGTAGTGTCCAGTCCGAGCCCGGATCTGCACTAGCCTCCGGGATTCAGCATTGATCCGCTGACCGGGAAGTCACGGGTTCCTCGTGGCCTTGAACTGCGATTTTGCGGCAGCTGGCCTGCCTGTGCCTGGCTTGGGCGTGCACCCGATGGGTGCGGTGACCGTTTCCGCCGGGCGGGATTGAAAGAGCTGCCGGATCGGTGCCCGGCGAGGCCGCGGTCTGCCTGACCGGTCTGGATAGCGAAGAGCGCCCCGGTTCTGGGAAATTACGCGGTAACCACACCATTGCAATTTCTCAGGCAGGAGCGCTCTTCGTCATGCAGGATACGGGCTGGGACCACGCGCTGAAAGTGACCGGGAACGGCGAGGGCCTGGTCGGACATGCCGGGGCGGTGCTGCTGCGCAAGCTGGCCGACCAGGCGGGCCTGACCGCCGCGCTGGGGCCGGCGCTGGCGCGGGCCGGGAAGTTCCCGCTGGTGGACCGGGGTATCGCGCTGGTTTCCATGGCGGTGGCGATCGCGCTCGGGGCGACCAGCATGAACGACATCACCCTGCTGGCGCACCAGGAACCGCTGTTCGGGGCTGCGCCGAGCGACACGACTGTGCGGCGGACGCTGGAGCTGGCCGACCCGCGGACCCTGGACAAGGTCGCCCGGGTGCGGGCCCGGATCCGCGCGCACGTCTGGTCGCTGATCTGTGCGACGCCGGCCGGGTTTCCGTGGCTGGCCGTGGCCGGGAAACTGCTGGCAGGCTGGCTGGTCATCGACCTGGACGCCACGCTGATCACCGCGCGCAGCGAGAAGGAAGGCGCGGCTCCCACCTTTAAGAAGGGGTATGGCCTGTTAACTGAACTACGGGCGGGGTCTTCCCAGTTCAGCGGGCATTCTCGTTCGGTGTTGGCTACGGTCCCTGCTCATGGCCGATGACGAGCTGTGCCTGGACGTAGCGGGGCTGGTCGTCCCTGTGGCCGGTGGGCTGCGGGAGACGGGTGACCCGTGGGAGCCGTTCCGGCTGGTTGACCCAGCGGGTGAGACTGTGTCCCCGGCCGCTGCCTATCTGAGAGACGTGCAGGCGTGCGGCCGATCAGAGCTGACGCTGCGGTCGTATGGGATGGATCTCCTTCGCTGGTTCAGGTTCTGCTGGGCGGCGGGGCTGGAGTGGGACCAGGCGACCAGGGCTGAGGCCGGCGGTTTCTGCCGGTGGCTGCGGATCGCGGAGAAGCCGGGGACGGGCGGCGGGTATGCGGCCGCCACCGTGGCGCACTGCGAGACCGTGCTGCGCCACTTTTACGGCTTCCACCTTGAGTCCGGGACCGACCCGATGGTGAACCCGTTCCCGCTGGACCGCGGCCGGGGCGGTCGGGCGGGGGCGCACCACAACCCAATGGAGCCGTTCCCGCGTAGCCGATCCGGCCTGTTCAGGCCGCGAGTGGCGCAGCGGGCTCCGCGGAGCATCCCCGATGAGCAGTTCAATGAGCTGTTCGCCCGGCTGTCCTCGCACCGGGACCGGGCGCTGGTCTCGTTCTGGGTCTCGACCGGGGCGCGTGCCTCGGAGCTGCTGGGGACTACCGCCGCCGATGCCGATGCCGGGCGGCAGCTGATCACGGTCATCCGCAAGGGGACGCGGGTAATGCAGCAGCTTCCGGCGTCTCCGGACGCGTTCGTATGGCTGCGGCTCTATCAGGAGCAGATGGTCGGCCTGGTCCCGGCCGGGCCGGACCAGCCGTTGCGGTGGACTCTGCGGCGCCCGTTCCGGCAGCTGACCTACCATGCGGCGCTGCGCATGTTCACCCGGACCGGCGACTCCCTCGGGAAGGACTGGACGCTGCACGACCTGCGTCACACGGCCGCTTACCGGATTTCAACCGGGACGTCCCGCAGCACGTGGTGCAGAAGATCCTCGACACAAGAACATCGACACCACGATCGGGTACAAGGCCGTCTACCCCGCCGAGGCGATCGAAGCGCACCGGGCGTTCATCGCCCGCCACCGCGCCACCCGGCCCAGCGAGGAATACCGCACCCCGACCGACGAGGAATGGGACGCCTTCCTGGCGCTCCCTATTCGAGAAGGTGTCAGGTGCTCACTCCTGAGGCCGGACTCCGCCCAGCGCAGCCGGCTGGAGGAGATCCGCGTCAACCTGCACGACCGCATCGCCGAAGCCGAGCGCGAAGGCTGGCCCGGCGAGATCGAGGGCCTCAAGGTCAGCCTCGCCGGCACCGAGGATAAGCTCGCCCAGATCGACGCAGCCCTCCGCCGGCAAGCCACCGCGGTCCAGCTCGGCACACCTGCATTCCACGGCATCGCCGGCCGCACTGTGACACCAGGCCACTGATGCCTAAACCGGACAATCGACCTCAAATGACTCAGTTCAGAGAAGCCTGCCTGACCTGCCCCATGTTCGTCACCACGGCCGAGTTCCTGCCCCAGCACCACGCCCAGCGGCACGCCACCTTGCAGCTCATCACCGCCGCCGAAGCCACCGGGCACGCTCGCGTCGCCGAGATGAACAAGCAGGTCGCCGCGAACCTAGAAAAGATCATCGCTGCGCTCCAGGCCGGCACCGGACAGCCCGAAGCAGCCACCGATGCGTCCTTACCCGCTCACCCCGCTGGCCGCCGCCGCCCGCCGGCACGAGCTGACCCGCGCCAGGGCGATCCAGGCCCTGCACGAGCTCGACCGGGCCGCAGCGGCCGTCACGTTCGCCGCCGTCGCCGCAGCCGCCGGCTTCTCTGAACTAGAAATGATCATGGAATTCGCTGGGCGGCGGCCAGTGCGCCGGAGGCGTGCAGGACCGCGGTGATCACCAGGTTGATGTTGCGGTGATCGAGCCCGGTGACTGCATTGCGCAGGTCAACGGGGATTCCTGCGGCGAGGCTGGCGGCGATGCGCAGGATCCGGTGTTCACCTCCTGAGCAGGGCAGTTCGCCGCCGTTGAGAGCGGCGATGGCGGCGGGCCAGTCGATCTCGGCCATCTCGGTGACGCCGTCGGTGATGCTGGTGCCCCGGTGGATGAATCGCCCGGTGAAGTCGTTTCGATGCAGGAATGACTGGTGGCTGACGAGCAGTTCGGCGGTGGCTTCGAGGTAGTAGAGGCCCTGGGCTTGGGCGCGTAGTGCCGTCGCCAGCGCTGGGAGTGTCATGAGGGGTCCTTGGCGGAGGTCCGGGCAGGGTATGTGAGTTCTTCGGCCGTGCGGGCGAAGGCGGGCAGGCCGATGTCGACCGGTGCCGGGAACTGGGAGCGCCGGTCGATCTGGGCGAGCTTGTCGCTGGCGCCGGCGAGGCTGATCTTGAGTCCTTCGATTTCGCCGAGCCAGCCTTCGCGTTCGGCTTCGGCGATGCGGGCGGTGAGGTTGCCGCGGATCTCAGCGATGCGGTGGCGCTGGTCGGGCGATGGCCAGTGCATGCTGCAACGCAAACAACTATGCTCGTGAATACAGGGGGTCCCGAAGGCGCGGCCGCATATTCCGGTGGCGACCTTTCGCCGCTCGAAATGGCCAAGGAATTCTTGCCATTCCTCGTCGGTGGGAACACGGTATTCATCAGTCGGCCGCAGCGCTCGCCGCCGGGCCAGGAACGCCAGGTGGGCCTGGATTGCTTCTTCGGGATAGACGGCCTTGTAGGAGATCGTGACGTTGATGTCCCGGTGGCCCGCGATGACCTGGGCGATATGTGGCGGCAGCCCGCTCATGATCGCCTCCGTGATAAATAGCCTCCGGAAGTCATGGGGGGTATAGCGCAGGGGGCCGCCGTCTGCCGGGTCGACGAGGCCCGTGTGATGGAGGGCCCTTGCGAGCATGTCACGTGCGACGTCGGGGCTGAGCCTGCGGTTCTCGGTGCTGATCCGGCGCTGGAACAGCAGCGGGGTGGGCGGCAGCCAGACGTGCTCGTGCCGGTCATAGGCGGCGATGCAGGGCACTTCCCCGGCGCTGCCGCGGACGCGGCGGATAATGGCGGAAAGAACATCGGCCAGCTCGGGGCTGACCACCAGAAGCCTCTCGGCATCGGTCTTCGACGGGGCGATCTGCAGAAGCGGGACCAGTTCACCGGTTGTCGGCAGCCGGTATTGCACCAGGCTGTGGTGGCTGATTTCCAGGAGTTCCTCGATGCGTATTCCGGTGCTTCTCAGGACCTCCACGATTCCCCACGTCCAGAACGCCTGTTCTTCTTCGAAGGTAAGGTCACGCCGTTTCCCGGTTCCGGGATCAGCAGCCCAGACCCTGCCGACCGCTGTGCCATGCCGGGTGACCACGCGGGTCAGCGTCTGCCCGGCCGCGGTGAACGTCTCTTCGTGCCGGGCCTGGCGAGCGGCCTCCAGCAACTCCCGCGCCGCCGCGCGCTGCTCGCTGACGGTCTGGATCAAGACCGGCAGGACAGGCAGGCGCTCACGGGTGCGGGCGTCCATCCGTGATTTGCGGTGCCGCCGGGCTTTGCGCCGGCTGGTCTCCTCCTCGCGGATGGGGCAGGGCACGACCCATGGCCCCCACCGGCTTGGATCCTCGGCTGCCCATTGGGCCAGGTCCAGGTAGAAGGCCCGGATCGGGATCAGGCACTCCCAGTAGTTCAGCCGGGGGACCTGGGTCTGTGTCCTTTCGCCGGCCGGGCTGATGATCGTTTCCGGTTTGGTCCGCAGGCGCTGCTTCCAGGCGCCGGCGACCTCGGCGGGCAGGTGCAGGCTGTCGATGCCGGGGTTGTGGCGCTCCAGGTCCTGCCAGAACAACATCCCGAGATTGCAGGCGAGGGACTTCAGGCTTCCGTAGTCCAGCATCGGCTGGCGTTCGCGCAGGTAGTCCACGAGCAGGTCGCGGATGGGGCGGCACTTCAGGTGGTAGCGGTCGATGAGTTCCTCAGGCGTGCGCTGGCCGGTGCTGCGTATCTCCCGCAGGGACGCTGGCGCGTCATGGCCAAAGACTCCCATGGTGTGCAGAAGCCGGTAGGACACCGCGACGTCACCGGGCACTGAGGCGAGCGTGCCGAGTTCTGTGTCCAGCAGCTCCAGGACGTCCCCGACGGTGATGTCGCCCAGCCGGCCGCCCTTTGCCGCGACGATCTCCGCGGCGCGGTAGACCGTGTGGCTGCCCGATACCTTGGATACGTGCGGGTCGGCGTCGCACAAGGCCCGGAGCCGGGCGAACCCTTCGGGGTCGCGGGCACGGGCCAGGTGGCGGACGAGGCTGCCCGGGCCGGTCGCTTTCACCACCAGCCAGCCGAGTGCGGGCCGCACGACATCAGCGCTGATCGCCGTCAGGAGCGCCGAGGCGAGCGCGTCTTGCCGCCAGTCAGCGAACAGGCCCTGCTCGTTCAGCCAGCGGGCCGGGCCTTTCCGCCAGGCGGCTCCGGCACCGTCGGACCCGCTGGCCAGCCAGCGTTCCTGCCATGTCGCGCCCGGCTGTTCCTCCAGCCAGTCCAGCAGGAACGTCAGCCCCCGGCGGCGGATCTTCTCGGTGTGGGCGTTGCCGCCCGCGAATGGCGCATGCGTCAGCCGTTCCTGCACCTGCCCTCGGCTTTGCCCGGTCACCGGCCAGGCCGCGAGCGCGGGCCGGGCCGGGAAACGAGCCCGCGCTGCCTCCCGGCTCGTCGGTACCGCCCGCGCCAGCAGTCCGGGTTCGCCTGCGATGATGGTCACGACGCGCCGTTCCGGAACAGCACATCCAGCGTCTCTGGCCGGTACCCCGGCGCCGGGGCCGGCCGGGCTCGCGCGGCCGCTTGCCGGGTCTGCTCAAGGTGATGGGCCAGTATTCGCCGGATCACCTCCTCCTTGCGAGGCGTCAGGTAGATCTGCGTGGTGGTCAAATGGGCATGACCAAGGACAAACTGGACATCGGTCAGTGGCAGCGCCGGATCATCGGCCATCCGGTAGGCCGCCGTATGCCGCAGCGAATGCAGCGTCGCCGAGGTTCCCGCCTGGTCGTTGACCCGCTCGAACATGCGGTGCACGGCGTGATAGGTGAGCGGCCGGACCGGGCGGCGCAGCGTCCACCACAGCGGCTGCCGCCGCCCCGTGGGGATCAGGCCGGCCATCTCCGCCTGGTAGAGCCGCAGCCACACGAACGCGTCCGTGGAAGCCGGCAATTCCTGCAGCTCGCGCGTTCCCTTCCGGATCACCATGATCAGCTGCCGGCCCGGGTCCACTCCCGCCAGCGTCGCCGACAGCAACTCCGAGGCCCGGGCCCCGGTGGACACGTAGAAGGCGACAAGGGCCCGGTCCCGGTGCGAGGGCAGCCGGGCGAAGATCTCGTTGAACTCCTCGTCGGGAACACTGCGCGGGATCCTGCTGGGCACCCGTGGCCGGTAGAGCCCGGCGCGCTCGTTGCGGTACGGCTCCATGGGATTGTGGTGCGCGTGCGCCCGCCCGCCGCGCCGTGACCGGTCCAGCGGGAACGGGTTGATGACCGGCCCGGTGCCCGCGTCACGATGGAAGTCGTAGAACGATCGCAGCACCGTCTCCGAGTGCGCGCGCACCGACGGCGCGTACGCTTTACCCGCACCAGCCGGAGCCGATGGCCCCGCCAGCGTCGTGCGCCAGTGCGGCCGGGGACGCCTGCCGGCTACCTGCAACCACCGGCTGAAATCCCGGGCATCGGCACGTGCCGCCCGGTCCCAGGCCACGCCGGAATCCGACCAGCAGAACCTGAACCAGCGCAACAGGGCAAGCCCATACGACCGAAGCGTGGACTCAGTCCTGACCCGACTGAGGCACCACCAGCGCTGCCAGATCCCGCTCCGGATCCCCGTCTCCGATCATGGCCGGAGAACGTACCGCCAGAAACAGCTACCTACCCGTTGAACTGCTGAAACACCTGGTCTTGTTCAGTCAATAGGGCGTCGACCGCACCTTCCTCTACCGGCACCGCGACCTGCTCGAGAAAATCCACGCAGCCGGAGCCGCACCGCCCCCCGCAGGGGCAACCGCAGGACCCGCCGTCACCCGCGCATCCCTGCAAGCTGACCTGCTCACAGCCCACGAACGCGCCCTCCGGCTCACCAGCCGCATCCGCCAGCTCGAACAGCGACTGTCCGACACGCTCGGCGAACAGGCATGGCGTGAATCCGGGCTCGGCGCACCCGCCGACATCGACGCGCTCCACCAGAAAATCACCCACCTCGAACAGCAAGCCGCCGACCTGCGCCTGCAACTCGAAGAACGCGACGACGAACTCGCAGCCGCGCGAGCCGCGAACCGCGAGCTGATGACACGGCTCAACCAGACCGCGGCAACACGCTGACACAACACGCCGCACGGTCGTTGCACCACACCTGTTGCATCCGGTAACTTCATCACTATCAGCTGCTGACCTGCGGAAACGCGGAGATCAAGCTCAGCTAGCCGGGCTGCGCCCCTGGAGAAGGTCTGCGACCTTACTTTCAGGGAAGATGCCGCCGCCAGCCGCACCGGCAGCGGGCCTGCCAACCTGGCCACCATCCGCGCCGCCGTCATCGCGGCCCTCAAAGACGCCGGCTACCTGCACATCCCCGAAGGCCGACGCGACCACACCACCCCAGCCGAAACCCTCCGCCTCCACGGCTTCGATTAGGACAGATGCGGACATTCACGGAACACGCCGGAGCCCTGGCGTCAAGGTACGTCAGAAGAGCCCGGGAAGGCTATGAACCGCGCGGATAGTTGCCTTTGAGGACGGACAGCAGGTTCCGGAGGTACGGTTCAGGGCCGAGTTCCTCGATCAGGCGAAGGTTAGCTTTCACCCAGTCG